>OGZW01000013.1_pt1 | contig 96643 bp, 72 predicted proteins | sample 1577001 | NCBI WGS metagenome assembly OGZW01 (sample SAMEA3541519, study PRJEB24748) | human gut metagenome | biome: human gut; feature: human-associated habitat; material: faeces | place: China | collected 2012 | reverse complement strand
GGGGACTGAACGGATATCACCGGAAATGCTGAACGGGTATCCGCCGGAATATGCAAACTCCCATGTTTTCAGCGACATACTCTTGTGAATAACCCTTTGCATCCCTTAATTTCCTAAGTTTCTGACTTATCGTTTTCATATAATGTAAATTTAGGAAAGACATCCAATAGGTTATGTTTCGCTATATGCAAAAAAATGCATCGTTTGCAACATATAATTCGTCATATGCATAATGATGTCGTTAATCAATATAATATTCAATGAAGATGTGAGTGTAGAAGGATATAAATCTAATTCTGTTCTTGTTTGTTTCTTAAATATTATTGTTCTCATATTGCAGACTAATTTGTTTTTAGCAAAAGTCGGAATATGTGAATGATAAAAAGTCATGGTTTATACCATCATGGTAAAAATAAAATAAAGGCTTATTTCTTTTATTTTGGCTTATAAAGTAGAGTAATTCTATGTACAGTAAATACAAATAAAAAATACCATGTTGGTATAAACACGGTATTTTATTATACGAAATTTATGAGGTCTTATCTTATATCATCCTCATCCATTCTTTTAGTAAGATTTTCTATCAGTTTATTTAAATAGGAGGTACGATCTTTACGTTCTTTCATAGCTATATAAGCATCATAGTAACCTCCTAAATCTATATTGAACATAGCACTAAGATAATTCATAAACTCTTTTATTTCAATATTTCCGTGGTTTATATCCCCAGAAGAAACTAATGCATATCCAAGTTCTATTAATGCTGCTTTTTTTCCTGTAAAACGAATGGGTATTTTAGTGCTGATGCTCTGGTATTGTTTTTCTATATAGCTTTCGTTTTCGAGCTTCTGCAATTTTTTATTGAGATAAATACGTAGCATTTCGTTGGCAAGTATTTTCGCTACTTTATAATCGTATCCAGTTGAGAAATTAGGATCTTTGTCTAATTGCGCACTATCTGTATATAGGCGGATATCTGTATTGCCACGTAAAAAATAATGTTCATCATAAATTGTTGAATGTGAACGATAATATTGATAAAAGTCTAAATTACGATTGAAGAAATATGTTAAGTTATCCAGTTCTTTATTGATATATAATTTTATAACCTCATTACTACCAGTTGGACATTGCGCTTCAATACGGTATATCTTATGAAAATATAACAATCGGCTTAATAATTCCGGTTTCTGATTTTTGAAAAAAAATATTTCTTCTTCTTTTGACGAAAACACATATGTTTGTAGTTGGTTTCTTAAATCGGTTAGAATACCTTGTGGCGCAGGAGAAGGCGGACGTGACTACAATACGGTAGACATGAGCCGCCAGCGGATGTTCAATGAATATATGCTGCCTTACGAAGCGGCTGTAGAAGCCGGTGTAGGTAGTGTAATGGCTTCGTTCAACGAAGTAGACGGTGTGCCCGCTACCGCCAACAAGTGGCTGATGACGGATGTACTGCGTGGTCAGTGGGGGTTCAACGGATTTGTGGTAACCGACTATACCGGAATCTCCGAAATGATCGACCACGGTATCGGCGACCTGCAAACGGTTTCCGCACGTGCCATCAATGCCGGAGTAGACATGGATATGGTGAGCGAAGGCTTTGTCAGCACACTCAAGAAATCCATTCAGGAAGGCAAAGTTTCTATGGAAACACTGAATACTGCCTGCCGCCGTATCCTGGAAGCAAAATATAAACTGGGATTGTTTGACAATCCCTACAAGTACTGCGACTTAAAACGTCCGGCACGTGATATCTTTACGAAAGCGCACCGAGACGCTGCCCGCAGAATTGCCGCAGAAAGCTTTGTTCTTTTAAAGAATGACAACGTGACCCTGCGTCCGGGAACTCCTGCCGAACCTCTTCTTCCTTTTAACCCGAAAGGTAACATCGCCGTGATAGGTCCGTTAGCCGACAGCCGGACAAACATGCCGGGTACATGGAGCGTAGCTGCCGTACTCGACCGCTGTCCGTCACTGGTAGAAGGCTTGAAAGAGATGACTGCCGGAAAAGCAAACATCCTATATGCCAAAGGGAGCAATCTGATCAGCGACGCCTCTTACGAAGAACGCGCCACGATGTTCGGACGTTCACTAAACCGTGACAACCGGACAGACGAGCAATTGCTGAACGAAGCATTGACGGTAGCCAATCAGTCGGATATTATCATTGCGGCTCTCGGAGAATCTTCCGAGATGAGCGGAGAAAGCAGCAGCCGTACAGACCTGAACATTCCGGATGTACAGCAAAACCTGCTGAAGGAGTTGCTGAAAACCGGAAAACCTGTCGTACTGGTATTATTCACAGGTCGCCCGCTGACGCTGACTTGGGAACAGGAACACGTACCTGCTATTCTGAACGTATGGTTCGGAGGCAGCGAAGCTGCTTATGCCATCGGCGACGCACTCTTCGGATATGTCAATCCGGGTGGAAAACTGACAATGAGTTTCCCGAAGAATGTCGGTCAGATTCCACTGTATTATGCACATAAGAATACGGGACGCCCGCTAGCACAAGGCAAGTGGTTCGAAAAGTTCCGCAGCAATTATCTGGATGTGGACAATGAACCGCTTTACCCGTTCGGATACGGACTGTCTTATACTACCTTCTCTTACGGTGATATCGACCTAAGCCGTTCTACCATCGACATGACGGGAGAACTGACGGCAGCAGTAATGGTCACCAATACCGGTACATGGCCGGGATCGGAAGTAGTACAACTCTATATCCGTGACCTCGTCGGCAGCACTACCCGTCCGGTGAAAGAGCTGAAAGGCTTCCAGAAGATATTCCTTGAACCCGGACAGTCGGAAATTGTCAAGTTTAAGATTGCGCCGGAAATGCTGAGATATTACAACTACGACCTGCAACTGGTGGCAGAACCGGGAGAGTTCGAAGTAATGATCGGAACAAACAGCCGGGACGTGAAATCCGCACGATTCACGCTAAAATAAAAATCGTACAATAGGCACGGATTACACAGATTCACACGGTCTTTAACTGCGAAACCTCTTAAAACCGTGAAATCCGTGTAATCCGTGCCTAAATTTTATTCTCTCATTTAAATCCACAATCAATGAAAAAATTATCTCTCTATATTTCGCTCCTCTGCCTGATACTGACAGCAGGAGCCTGCAAAAACAAGACCGGCAGACCAGCCACCGCCAGTTCCGAGCTCACGGACGACGCCCTGATGGACACCGTTCAGCACCGCACCTTTCTCTACTTTTGGGAAGGTGCCGAGCCCAACAGCGGACTTGCCCCCGAACGGTATCATGTAGACGGGGTATATCCGCAGAATGATGCCAATGTAGTCACTTCCGGCGGCAGCGGCTTCGGCATCATGGCTATCCTTGCCGGAATAGACCGGGGGTACGTCACCCGCGAAGAAGGTCTGGCACGAATGGAGCGCATTGTCTCCTTCCTCGAAAAAGCGGACCGTTTTCACGGAGCATATCCCCACTGGTGGTATGGCGATACGGGAAAGGTGAAACCTTTCGGACAGAAGGATAACGGAGGCGACCTGGTAGAAACCGCCTTCCTGATACAGGGACTGCTCGCCGTGCACCAGTATTACATCAACGGTAATGAGAAAGAAAAAGCACTGGCAGCACGCATTGACCAAATATGGAAAGACGTTGACTGGAACTGGTATCGCAACGGTGACCAAAATGTGCTATACTGGCACTGGAGCCCCACCTATGGCTGGGAAATGGATTTCCCCATACATGGGTACAACGAATGTATGATTATGTATATCCTTGCCGCAGCCTCTCCTACCCACGGAGTACCGGCAGCCGTCTATCACGATGGCTGGGCGCAGAACGGAGCCATCGTCTCCCCGCATAAAGTGGAAGGAATCGAGCTACATCTCCGCTATCAGGGCACGGAAGCCGGACCGCTTTTCTGGGCACAATACTCCTTCCTCGGACTCGACCCCGTCGGTCTGAAAGACGAATACTGTCCCAGCTACTTTCACGAAATGCGCAATCTGACATTAGTGAACCGTGCTTACTGTATCCGCAACCCCAAACACTACAAAGGTTTCGGACCGGACTGCTGGGGACTGACCGCCAGCTATTCCGTCGACGGATACGCTGCTCATTCACCAAATGAACAGGACGACAAAGGAGTCATCTCTCCCACCGCCGCCCTTTCTTCCATCGTCTATACACCGGAATATTCGATGCAAGTGATGCGCCACCTGTATAATATGGGGGACAAAGTCTTCGGTCCTTTCGGATTCTACGATGCTTTCAGTGAAACAGACAACTGGTATCCGCAACGTTACCTTGCCATCGATCAGGGACCAATTGCGGTCATGATCGAGAATTACCGGACAGGACTGTTATGGAAACTCTTCATGAGTCATCCCGATGTACAAGCAGGACTTACCAAGTTAGGTTTCAATACCAATAAGCAGGATGTAAGGCAGAAATAAAGAAATCACAGCGTGCGTGGAAGTGGTCTACTGACCACCTCCTCCACCTGTATTTCCGCCTTCGCCGCCACCACCTTTCACATCGTCATTGTTGATGCTTCGGGCAGCTTTTTTCACACTGGCTTTCAGTTCGCCAATCCGGTAGCTGATGCTGACTCCAAAGCTACGGCTCGGCCACTTACTGCTGCTCTTCGACAGGAAGTTTACGCCTTCCGTATGATTGTTATAGCTTCTGTATTTCTCAAATATATTACTGCAATATACATTCAGGCTCAAACGCTCATCTTTCAGGAAAGAACGGCTCGCACCCAAACTATAATAATAATAGCCGGAACCTTTTCCCTGTAGATTAATATAAGGAGTACTACCGCCACCATTCAGACTTAACCGTATTTTCAACGGAAGAGTATGCTGGACGCCACCATAGAAAGAACCGTTCCATCCATAATTGTGCAATCCCTGCGCTTCACTTTTCAAATCGCTGTAGTTTCCACGGCCATTGACGTACAGGCGCGTTTTAGGAGACGCGTTCCAGTTCAGATACAAGCTCATTCCTGTGTTCCGGCTCTTTCCTATATTGGCATAAGTGCTGTACAAGGCTCCTTCCGGTGCTATGTGCGTAGGATCATTGTCAAACATCTCCCCTTCGGGCGCCGTAATCAACCGGCTTATATTCTCAATACTGTTATTGTTGAAAGAATGGCGCAGCGACACATTGATATTGAACTTCGCACTAAAATTGCTATAAGACAAGTCGAACGCATGGCTTTTTTCACTTTTCAGGTTCGAGTTACCTTGGGTGATAAACATCGGATTCAGATTATTAAAATAAGGATTCAGATTCCAGATGCCCGGACGCCAGATACGCATATTATAACCGGCACGCATGTTTTGAGTCTTGCCGAGCTTCATGCCAAGAGAAACGGATGGCACCAGATCGCTGAAGTTCGTGTGAAAATTCTCACCCGGTCCAACGATATATTTCACCCGCTGCACAGTCTGTTCATAGCGCACTCCCGGCTTGAAGGTGAAATCCTTATATTTCAATGTATATCCGAGATAAGCGGCTAAAATATGATTCAAATGACGATAGTCGCTACTGCGGTCTTCGTTATATAAATAATCGTCACTTCCTCCGGCTGCTTCATATAGTTTGTTGTCACTGGTATTGCGGCGGAAGATATATTTCGCACCTGCCTCCACGGTATGCAACTCGCCTATCGGAGTCGTATAGTCCACTTGGAAGGTCTGTTCCATGGTATTCGTTTTGCCGTCCGACTGGCTGTTTTTCAACAGCAACCGTTTCACGAGGTCGTCCACCTCCTCTTTGGCGTGAATATCTTCATAGCCAGTATTAGAATTGCTTGTCTGAGGCTGCGTATTGATCTTATAGGAGAAAGTGATCATCCGCTGCTTGTTCTTTCTGGACGTGCGTTGATAGTCGATGTTTCCATTGATGGAATACCAGGAGCCATCTCCATGATTGCCGGTCCGATAGCTGTAGGCTATGTCCTCATGGTTAGCACCATACATGGTGGTAAATCCATCACCATAATTTTTACTATTGCTGCCATACATTCCAAAAGCCACCGTCAGCAGCCTTAAGGTGTCGATCTCATAACTGCCTTCCAGGTTTCCATACTGGAAGTTGCCTTTCGACTTGGAACTGCTATTTGATTCAAGATATTTTTCCGTATCTGACTCATAGTTCTCACGGTAGCTGTCCGAATATCCACGGGGCCGGTCATTGTAATTAAAGTTGTAATTGGCAGAGACAGTCATTTTCCCCTGCTTCACCATTGCGTAGCCGCCGGCACCGGCACCGTAGTTGCTGGCATTTGCCCGGAATGTTGCCGTATATCCTTCGAATCCACTGCCTACTGTTACGATATTCAAAATACCTCCCACTCCTTCAGCGTCATATTTAGCTCCGGGCGATGTTATCACCTCGATATATTTAATGGAATTGGCGGGCATACTCTTCAACACCTCTTTCGGGTTGTTGCTCATCATATTGTTGGGCTTCCCGTTGACGTGTATTTTAAAGCTGCTGCTACCATTCACCTGTATGTTGTCTTCTCCGTCCACTGTCACTAAAGGCACTTTTCGAAGCATCTCCAATATACTGTTCGATTTCGAGTCGGGGTCATCCTCAATATTATACTCTATCTTGTCTACATCCACCTTGACCAAAGGCTTTTGCGCCACGACTTCCACTCCTTTCAATTCATTATTAGCCTCAGCGGAGAGCATTGTCCCCAAATCAATGACTCTAACCGATGGTTTCAAAGTGAACTCTTTCGTGACGGGCGCCTTGCCTATCGAAGAAATAGTAATGACGTAATCTCCCGCACCTACATTCAGTTTCTCCTGAAACCTACCATTGGCACCCGTCACCGCCATCTTGACAGCCTTGTCCGGTGCTCCTTTTTTAGTAATCTTAATAGTAGCGTATGGTTCTCCATCCTGAGTCAGTGAATCCAAAAGTACCCCTTTGACAGTATAGGACGGCGTAGCGGAGTTTTGTGCCCAACCTGTCATCACAAGGGCTACGAATAGTAATAGTAGCAACAATCTGTGTTTCATGTTTGGAATCGTTTTAGTTTTTAGTTTATTAGACGAAGTTTCTTTCAATTTCTTACAAATACGGGGTAAAAGTAGATGGTTTCTTTATGGTTACGAAATCTTCGGAGTTAAGAATCGTAAAAGAAGAGATAAAAAAGATTATACGAAAAGAGAAACTGATTTCTACGCCATAAAATGGCAGAGCTCTTTCTTGGCTGCACATTATAAATACATCTTCAAAATCTTAAGAACAACGGCATAATTGAATAAAGGTTTTCTCTGTAGAAAATAACGTCACCACATTCATAAATTAATTCGTCCGGCTATAGGCATCTTTTCGTCCGCCTATAGCCGGACGAAAGGTTGCCTATAGGCAAACGCAACTTTGCCTATAGGCGGACGAATTAATTCATTCACTAAAAGAGATTAAGTTGTACACTAAAAGGTATTATATTTAGAACCCATATTTTATTTGCCATTAATATCAAGTAATTCCTGATATATCAGAGAATCGTTTTTCATTTTATTGCACATCCACTTCCATGCAGGCATCACCTTGATTTCCCTTCTCTTGAGCTTGCATCAACCATATACCAAGTAACTTGTATGAGGTATGAGTTGTATAATGTCAGAAATTCTTGCGCTGAAACGCCCTCTTCCCATCAAAGCCAGATGCTTTTATACGCCATACTATAAATTTTCAAATAGAAGGGTAGCCTTCACCTTTTCTTCGAAACCTTTTATTCATAAGTGATAACGGGTGAAGCATATCGCCCTTCACCGATCCTTCACCCAATTTTCATATGTAATCATAAAGACATCGTTCACTTTGCTATAAGCTAATTTGTTTTTGCTATAATGATATTCGTATTAGCTATAACCTAATAAAAAGATGCTAATAGATTATTTTTTTCTTCCCAATGTTTGTTTCAAACCATTGATAGTTTATTTCAAACACTTACAATGTTTTCTCCACTCACTAGGTGAATAGCCGTCCCTTCACCCGAGATCACTGATAAATAAAAGGTTGAGAGGAAAAAGTGAAGGTGAAGGCGACACTCGTAACATCTGCTGTATGGTTATTTAAAGCAATGCTTTAGCAACCATAAAGCATAGCTTTTGAAGATACAAAGCGTTGCTTTACGAAGGAGATAAATGTGCTAAGTGATATTAATGGCAAACAACACCTTGAAATAACATCGCCTAAACACAAAAAAACATTCTAAATACCAGACTTCTTTTATTTATTCCCATTCTCTCACTTTATTCCGAAAAAACATATATCTTTGCTGTACACTTTCTGCACATCAGCGAGATGTAATAAGCGGGTAGTGGTTTTTATTCCTTTAAATAGGAGTATTAATAATGTATTGTCTCTCGTACTCGAAACTAGCAATTTCACGCAAAGAGAGATGATACAACAGATACTCCACGTGAATGGCTGTATATCAACATATCAGTAAGAGATGTGTTATATATAAACGATTGGCGTGGATGTCTGTTGTTATCATTGTCTTTTGCAAGGGTTTGCTAGGCCTCGAGTACAGATAATGGTTCAACAGCATCCATGCCTCTTTTGTATCCGGTCGGTTCCCTTACATAATCCCCATACCCCATAACCCTCCGACTAGAAAGCAAAATGCAGGGATGCTTGTTGCACCATGCTTGGCAAGAGTTATTCGCTCTTTTTTGTTAAACGCATAAACAAAGAAACACTATGCCGAAATGGATTAGCATAGACGAAGCGGCGCACAAGTACGGAGTCAAAGAAGAAGACATCTGTTTGTGGGCAGAAATGGAAGCAATCACCGCATATTTCACTGAAACTACTCTTATCATAGACGAAAAGAGCCTTCAGAGATTTATATACCTGCGCAAGAATCTTCCCACAACAGGATATATCCGCACACTAGAACAACTCTGTATCAATCAGTCTGAAGTGTGTAAACTGTATATGGAAGTCATTGAGCTACAAGAAAAAGACCTTCAATACAAAAAGCGTAGAATTTCAGTGCTGGAAAGGCAGTATGCGATGGCAACCGAACAGAACAAGTTAAGAGAAAAGATAATCACGATAACCTCTGATATGCTAAGTAAAGCTGAAAGTGGATGGTGGGAAAAATTGTGGATGAAGATCAGCAATAGACAAAAGTTATAAAACCATTATACAACTAATCTATGTCTTATTTAAATATGAGTTCAATAACACTAAGCTATCAGAGCATATTCCTATATAACCCAAAACCTTCATCCCCCACTTTAATCTTCTATCGATAGGAAAAAGTGGAAGATGAAGGTCTAATTATATCTCTAACAAACAAGTTTTATTCTATTACAGTCCGGTCCAAGCAGATATTGCGTACTTAGATTCTACAGCATTCTCTAAGTTATCCGGTAAATTATGAAAGAAATCCAAACCTGTTAATTCTTCCAGTTCGTCAATTGTTTTAGCACATTCAGATAATGCAGGCTTTGCTGTAGTACTTTGATCCAGCCAAAAACCAATGGCTTTATAAGTTTCCCCCTTTTTACAAAGTAATGCCATGAAATAATATTTAGGAACAGGTTTCGATTTATCTCCACCAATATATGTCCATATTTGATTTTCTTTATCTATAGTCCCACCTTTCACGACATACAGAGTATCACGAAAAGTACTACTTCGTCCCCAAGTACGAACTTTTCCTTCCAAATCACTCCAAACACCTGTATTAAAGTAATTCTTCTGCGGACTCATATTGCTATAATAGAAAGTTTGCTCATTGGCATCTTTTGAATAAAGACGGTCTGAAGAAGCACAAATATGCCCACGATCATAGCCTTGCTTTCCAAAGTCACTTTGTACCCGTTGATCAGCCTGGGGAATATTTGGATCAGATTGCCAGGGATCACCACCCCATTCTGTCTTTTTCCAATCATTACGGTTCCAATTTGTTTGCCCTGTTACATTATAATATTTAAAGGCTACCCAACGAGCGTGCTTTTTACTCTTGTCATACTCCATACTATAGGTGGTAACCTTCTCTCCACTAAATGTTGTAGTAGGAGATAGAAATATATCATCAGCACCATTACGTAAAGCAGGAAATTCAATAGGTCCAGAGGCTTCTAGCAATCTATTTTCCGCTTCATCACTATCACAAGAGATAAAAGTTAAACTATGTATCCCTAAAAGAAAAATTATCAAATAATTAAATCTATTCATCATTATTGAAAATTAAGGGGAGTATATTACTCCCCTTAATTTTTTAGCTATATTAATTACTACTTTTTAGTCAAAGAAATATCATCTATTAAAAAATCTCTTTCTGCTACATTGCTCTTTGAACTCGCAAAGAAAATCGAAACTTTAGTTTCAGCATCTAAAGTAAATTCATGAGTATACTGTTCCCAGTCATCAGTAAGTTTATCTGCTGGATCCAAATACTTATAACTACTACTATTAGGTGTACCGTCATCTTTAATCGGAACATAACCCATTCTAAGTTCAGTTTCTGCAGCAGATATCCTTTTTGAGAAAACAGAAAGAGTATATGTACCTGCTGCTAAAGTAATATCACTACTACCGAAACGTGCATTTTTACCATTACCTTTTAAAAGAACAGCATTAGTTCCAGTCTTTGCAATTGCACTTTTCTCATAAGTAACATTCGTCACTGAAGTGCGTCCCCAATTATCAGGATTTGTTTCAGTCCACGTCTCAAAACTTGGATTAACAAGTAAATTTGTTGACGGTTCCGGATCAGTACCGCCTTTCTCTACACCTAATAATCTTATATTATAAAGACGTAATCCCTTAGTATTGTCAGTACCAGCAGCAAAGAACTTCAATGTAGAGTTTGCAGTACCTGCGATATTAATATCCACTTGCATTTCATAGAATACATTCGCATCATTATTATCCTTACTAACAATTTTACTTGGAACCGTTAGTTCGGTACCATTAAATGCAACTTTCAAAACATTTAGATCAATAGAGGTACCAGCATCAAACACATTAGAAGCTGCTTCATAAAGCAATACGAATTTTTTATAACCAGCAGCATTAATTTTAGAAATTGAAAACTCAGTATCTCCATTAGCTGGGAACCAAATATTGTTTACTTTATTATCTTTTTCTGTTTTATTTTCCTCTGTTCTATGAGCTATAGCACGAATATCAACTTTTCCTGTAGCACTAAAAGTCAAGTCTTTATTATCCCAATTTTGGAAATCAGCAAAGGCAGTAGTTGCACTAACCAACGCACCAAGAGTTTCAGTAAAAATCTTATCACCTTCAACAGGCGGGTTTGGAACATCACCATCACCTACCACCTTAACATTCTTAACTTCCCACATACCAGCAGCCTCTGTTGTACTAACGTACTTAAAAGCAAACTGTATGTTCTTGCCTACATAATCTTTCAAACTAATATTACCCGATGACACAAACGTCCAACTAGCTCCATCTGAATAATTCGGAATCGCTATCTGTGCCCAAGCATCCTTTCCTGTTTCTGTTACCCATAATGTTAGATCTTTTGTTTTATCGGCAGCAAACTTATAGGCATGATCAAATACAAGTGTAGCATCAGACGACTTAGTTAAATCAACAGAAGGAGATATAAGCCAACTTTCGGCTGCTTTATTTTGATTGTTAACAAAAGCACTTGCTTTCATATATCCACTTTCATTATATGCAGACCATTGCCAAACAAATGTAGAGCCTTCAGGAAGTTGAACATTATTTATTGTAAATGCACCCTGACTGGCTGCAAATGTTTCTTCAAAGAGAACAGTTCCAGTCGGCGGTTCCGGATCAGTACCACCACCATCACCAATATCTTTGCCATCAAGAACTGCAGCAGTAGGATTTTTAAGACCAGCAACTCCAAAGTATTTAGTTAACTGTCCTTTAATTACAACAGCTTTACCTAAATTTCCTTCATTATCTTTTAAATTCAAAGCTGTACGAACATCTGTTCCTCCTACAAGCTGAACCGGAATACATTTCTTATAATCAGTCTCATCAGCATCAGCAGCAATCAATATATTTGCAGGATTTGTAAAAGGAGGCGCAAATACAGATTCAGTCTTAATATCTTTGTCTGTAATATTACCTACAATATACCCCATCACCCAAGCTTCTGAATTATCCTGCTTGGCCATAGCACTTGCTATGTCATATGGATTCTCTTTCGTACCATCTCCGGTCAAGGCAGGTCCTTCGCCGTTTCCTCCTCCATTGATATCATAAGGAGCAGGAACATCACTACAACTAAATGTGACTAACGTTATTATAGTCAAGAATAAAGCATTTAGAATCTTTTTCATAATAGTTGAATATTTATTTTATTAGTTATTTCTTTGAATATCACTATATGTTCTAGCTACAATTTGCCATGTACTATTATAACGGCTCAGAATACCTATCACATTAATTTTACCTGTCGGCATCACTTCGGTTGAGAAATTAGCATAAGTGCTGGTACGGAACGTCAATGTTGAATTATCATCCAACACCAATGTACGGTTTACTCCATTACCACCATCCTTCAAATCTTCAGGAGCAAAAGTAGCAGTACCATCCGCTTCTTTAATTGTAACATCCTTGAACATCACAAGTACAGGCGCCAAGTCTTTATCATAAGCTTTCAGCTGAGCGCCGGTAAGTTCCATCGGAATAAGCTCGTCATACCACAATTGAGGTTTATTGATTACTCTGACATGATCCAACCATACAGCCAGGTCCATACGTCCAATGGCTCCTTTGTAGGTAGTACCTATCTGAGCTTGCATTCCGTATCCACCCACATTCAAGTTTTCACAGTCAATCACCACTTTCTGTCCAACAGGGCAATTAGCATAAATGCCAGTAGAGTTAATACCTACCACAATAGCTCCTGTTTCATCAGCCACAATCAGCTGTTTGTAGATATTTCCACTTTCGTCGTCACCTACTACTACACCGGAAATCCGAGTTTCTTCAGTAACTGTCTGAAACTGATTTGCCGAAATTACTGAACTGTATTTTTCCTTCAGATTAGCAATCGAAATAGTCCGTTGCTCTTTTATAGTGTTATTACCATAAGCGTTCCCTGTCACAGGCGTATCAAAGTCGTCCATACATGACGAAACGCCTAATGTCAGCAACAACGCGGCAGATAAAATAAATGTTATCTTTTTCATATCATTTCCTTGTATTAATTTGCCCATTTATTTAGAATCTATATCCAATGTTCAAGAAAGCATTGCAAGCAGGAGCATAATAGTACTTAGAGTTCTTAGAGAAAACATATGTACGTGCTTCTCCGTCATCATAGCTATCATCACGGTTCTGCTCATATCCGCCAGTACGCAAGTTCGTATTATTAAGAATATTGTTCACACTGAGGTTAATGCTCAGGCTCTTTCCATTCTTCAAACGAATATATTTACCAATAGAAGCGTCAAGCATGAAACCACCATTCAATTCTTCCTGCTCCGGTACATTGTAGCCTACCGGATTACCATTAGCATCTACAGCGCCATCAGAATACTTTCCTAATACACTACCTAAACGACGGTAAGTAGAGAAGTCCAGATAAACACGGTGATAATAATTTCCTGTTACGTTAAAGAACCAACCTTTCACGCTGTAGTCCAGTCCGAGGCTATATACAGACAACGGTGTTCCGTTATCACGAAGTCCTTTACAATAAACGCGGTCAATATTAGATTCACTTTCACTTTCATAAGTACGAACAGCCGTAGGATTATTCATATAACGGGCATCAGACCACGTACCGATAGCTGTCAATGACAGATTGGACATGAGTTTAAAAGTTGCAGCAGCTTCCACACCCCAATTTTCCTTATCAATTCCGCTCATAGAAAGGTAAGTGAAACGAGCTTCATTATCATTGTAGAAAGCATCCATTTCAACCTGATCATTAAAACGAGTATAATATCCAGTGACACGTCCTGAAACAATAGGAGTATTGAAACGATAAGTCAATTCACCGTTATAAATCTTCTCTGTTCTCAAACCATGTGCAAAATCGTTCTTGATACGAGGAGCGATGAATGAGTTATATGCCAACGGAGCACGGTTCTCATAACCGGCGTTCAGGATCAATGAATGATTACCGTTAATAGAATATGTAAATCCAGCTTTCACTGCACCTTCCAGGAATTTAGCTGTGCCACTGCTTCCCAAAGATTTCTTAGGAGCACGACCATTACGCATCTTTCCATCACGGCTGATTTGCGCTGATCCAATCTTACCTGATACGAAATAATTGAAATGTCCATCGTTATCACCCTGATAACGCGCCCATACATTTTGTTTATTTACAAAGATATTATAGTCATAACCGAACTTATCACCTTCACCGATACGTCTGTTAGGATTGTCCAAGTCATTCTGAATCACATAAGAGTTATAACCATAATCACGGACAGAGAACTTATCAACATCTGTATATAAATCACCACCCAACAAATCCTTCATCTTCTTATAGTGCATACCTTTAGTAGTATTCACAGCTAAACCGACCACATAGCTATTATGCTGGTCAATCGTATGATTGAAGATCGAACTGAAATTGAAAGCTAACTGGTCATTATGACGTTCTTCCTGATAATACAAGGTCTCTTTTCCCAATGCATTGGCCTGCTGATTGGCAAAGTACATCTGATCCCAATCAATTTGACGAGTAGACTTACTGGTTTTCCAGCGCTCTGTTACTTCATTGAACAGATTCAACTCATCTTCACTCGGCACTGTCGACTTATCATATACATTAAAGATAGAACTAGGCAACTTTTTATAATAATCCGGACGAGGATCGGCAGCATTGCCCGACCATCCAAGTGCACTTGTACCATAATTACTATATTTGAATCCTGCACTTGTCTTCAGCTTCATTTCTTTATTGATATCAAAATCCCAAGATGCGATAGCAGAAGGCTCGAAAGAGCGTACAACACGTGAGTTACGCTTTTCACCATTCTGATAACCCCAGTTTGGATTGTAATAGTGACTATTAGCCAGATAATAAGCTTCTTCTGTAGAGGCACCTTGCTGTCCTCTTTCTGTAGGAGCCCCCCATGTAGCTATAGACAAGCTATGTTTGTCATTAAAGACTTTCTCTGCTGCCAGAAAATAAGAGAACGCATTATAGAATGTACCTTCAATAACACCTTCGTTAGCCCAACGATATCCGAGAGAACCTGTAAATGCCCAGCCATTCTTCAATAAACCTGTAGAATAGGTATACATACCTCTCAGAATATAGTTACGATTACAGCCGGAGAGACTTAATTTTGATCCTGCTGCATATTGACTGGCACGCATATTGATATTAGTAGCTCCACCGATAGGGCCAAAGGTGAAATTATTAATTTCAAAAGCACCGATACCTTCTTTATTACGTGTCGCATCGTTCAATCCTCCAATCATTCCATAGCTGAAACGACCGGTTTCTACATCATTGAACAGAACACCATTAATATACGTATCGCTGTACTGCGAATTATAGCCCCTGACGCGAAAACGCATCGGGCTAAACAAGTAGCCGACATTAGAAAGGTACACATCATTGTTGGAAGAGACAAAAGCAGATGCACTTTGAGCTGCATCATCATCTTCATTCAATTGCGATTCAGTGAATGTGAAAGAAGCATTATCTTCACGTGCATTCTTTTCGGCCTTCTGCTGAGCAAAAATAGCTGGCGAAAGACAAAACAATGCAATCACTATTCCTAATCTTTGTTTCATAATTTAAATTATTATTAGTGTTAATTTGTAGCACGAAAATTCACAGTTATATTACAGCGAGAGTACAAAACAACAAAAAAAAAGGGATATTACAAGAAAAAACAAAGAAAAAATAGGTGATAATACTTGTTTTTCCGTTTTCTTTTTAGATATTTGTCAAACCAATGTAATATTCAGAAACCTAATTTATAGATAAATAATGAAAAAGTTTTTAACGGTATGGGGCCTGTTACTGTTTATTTCGATAACAAGCTATTCACAGGAGAAAAAGTATGCTCTTTACAGCGTAGCGTTTTATAACCTTGAGAATCTGTTCGATACAATTCATGACGCGGGCAAAAACGACTTTGAATATTTACCAAATGGTAAAAATAAGTGGAACTCCATGAAATATGAAGCGAAGCTAAAAAACATGTCTGAAATATTAAGTCAGCTATCGACAGACAAATTACCATTAGGACCAACTATTATCGGTATGTCGGAAGTTGAAAACAGAAGAGTATTGGAAGATCTACTCAAACAACCTGCTTTATCCGACAGAGGATACGAAATTGTTCATTATGAAGGTCCGGACCGGCGTGGTGTGGACTGTGCATTTTTCTACAATCCGAAATTCTTTCACCTCACTGCCAGCAAACTCGCTCCATATATTTATGAGAATAATGATACTACCTATAAAACCCGTGGTTTCCTTATTGCCAGCGGTATACTTGCCGGTGAAAAGGTGCACTTTATCGTAAATCACTGGCCTTCACGTGCAGCCGCATCACCCGCTCGGGAAAGAGCAGGAGAACAAGTCCGAGCCTTAAAAGATTCTTTATTAAATGAGGATTCAAATGCAAAGGTCATCATCATGGGAGACATGAATGACGATCCAATGGACAAAAGTATGGCTGTTGCATTAGGAGCAAAACGCAAAACTCAAGATACAAAGGAACATGATTTGTATAATCCCTGGTGGGACACTTTAAAGAAGGGTAACGGTACTTTAATGTATGATGGTAAATGGAATCTGTTTGATCAGATCGTATTTACAGGAAATTTATTAGGTAATGACAGAAGTACACTGAAATATTACAGAAACGAAATCTTTAGAAGAGATTATATGTTCCAAAAAGAAGGAAAGTACAAAGGATATCCCAAAAGAACACATGCCGGAGGTGTATGGCTTAACGGATATAGCGACCACTTGCCAACCATTATTTATTTAATCAAAGAGATTAAAGACTAACGAACAGTTAACTTATGAAACATAAATTCATCCAAACCTTACTATTAGTACTACTCCCTACCCTGTTTGCAGCGTGTGGTAGCGACAACAATGATCCAACAGATAATATTGGCGGATTAAGTGTTAGTACAGACCTTAAAAACAATGAAGTTTCCGCAAAGGGAGGCAGTTTCTTTCTACAAATAAAGACAGACGGTAAGTGGACTGCATCTAGTCAGGATAGTTGGTGCACAATAAATAACAAAGAGGGAAACGGGAATGCCTCTACCATCTGTTCTGTATCCGCTAATGATGATGATGAACGTTATACTGTTATCACCGTAACATCTAATGGAAAGAGTGAAAATATAACGATCACCCAAAAAGGAGGAAATGGTGAAGAGCCTGATCCGGATCCTAATCCATCGGGATATGCAGGAAGGATTGAAATTCCAGCATTAAACAAGGCAAATAATAATTTATTCATCACCCATACTACGCAATATAATGGTAAAGAAGTAATAACTTACAGTTTTGAATATGATTGTACTCAAAAAAGTTCACGTTGGGTAGCTTTTACTTTCAGCACCTCAACACCTGACAATAAAGTCGGACGTGCAGGAGACTTTAGTGATGATCCCAGCATTCCATCACAATATCGAACACACGATGGTGATTATACTGGTTCAGGCTACAGCAGAGGACATCTGGTTGCTTCGTCAGACAGACAATACTCTGCAACGGCTAACAAACAAACTTTTTATATGTCCAATATGAACCCACAGATACAAGACGGATTCAACGGCGGCATATGGGCAAGTTTAGAAAAGAAAGTACAGACATGGGGGAACATAACTAACGATCAAGATACCCTTTATGTAGCCAAAGGAGGTACTATTGATAATAACAATATTATCAAATATCTTAAAACAAATAACACTATTCCAGTTCCCAAATATTTCTATATGGCCATTTTATCACTAAAAAATGGTCAATATAAAGCAATAGGCTTTTGGTTTGAACATAAATCATACAGTAACAATAATTATGCATCTTATGCCCTTTCAATTGACGAACTTGAAGAAAAGACAGGAATCGACTTCTTCCACAATCTTCCCGATAACATTGAGAATGAGGTAGAACGAAGTTACAATAAAAGTGATTGGGGATTATAGCATCCCCCAATATGAGCAAAACAGAAGGGTGTCAAAAAGCAGCGGCACTATAATCCTTAGATAATAACTCAGCACACCCTTCTGCAATAGTCAATATCATCTCTTTTCCCTTTTTCCGAGGAATACGAATGCTCTCTCCAACAATCAGCATATCTTCTATAGTAGGATTACCATGATTATTAACAGAGGTAGCATGTTCTCCATTATATCCGTTATTGCATCGGGTCAAGTCATAAGCCGGAGCTAACGCCCAGTTCCCCTCTTTATAAATGAAACTAAAGTTTTTGGCATGGTCATCTTTATTATCCGTTAAGACATTGAACACCATACGCCGGAACATTTCATCTACCTGTTTAGGGTCTTGGGTAAGATAACCAACCAAGTGCAGTAAAGTCTTATAATCCAATCTGGGTTGCATAATAGATTCATTAAGTAGTGCCCCTGCCGTAGCAATATGATACCTAATACCATTTTCAATATCAAAACGTTTGGTAGCAAAATACTTTCCATCCATCAATTTAAAGTCCGGTACTGTTATACCACATTTACGAGCGACTTCATTATAACGATACTCCATCGCTCCCATATCTTTCGGATCATATGTATGCCTGAACTTCACCAACCAAGCTCCTTCTGTATCGTGAAGTAAACATTTAGGGCGGCATCCACCTGAGTTGCCACTATTAAAGTAAAGTACCTCTTCATCCTCATACGATTTCTCTGACAGTATGTCCAATGCCATTTGCTGAAGGCAATCTAGTGTCGGAAGAGATTTTTCTTCGCCAATGTATGTCTCCGGTATATAACAAAGAGCTCCCATCCCTGATGTTCCGACTATACTCAACCGTTGCAAGGGAGTTAGCTCGCTATCATTCACCCCTTGTTTTTTGAGTAAACGATGAAGTAAATAACGCCCATATCCATCAGGGAGACTGTCTTCAAAAATACCAAAGTTTCCCCAAAAAGGTTGTGGTTTAGCAATAAACAAATCAGGTTTTAAAGGCAAGTCAAGCGGAGAGATAGAAAACCCATTAGCCAACCACTCTCTATCATACTGAAATGCGCATAGCCGATTATCAGGTGTCATACTGAGAGTTCCAACACTTCTACTATGATAGGTTACTATCAGTTTATTTACTGATTTCATTACGCCCCTTCTTTCTGTTTTTATTCTTATTAATCATTTCCAACTCCTCCATTGTACTAAACAGCGGTTCAGATAAAAGTTCCTTGATAGCTTTAGAGTAACCCAGTGCTTTTGCTAATGCCACATAGGATGCCAATGAAATAGTATGCTTTTGTTCGAACTTGGCAATAGTAGGCGTCGGAACTCCGCTAAGTTCGGTAAGAGCTTCTCGGGAAAGTCCTTTCTCAAGCCTGCGTTTCTGCAGATTCTGAGCCAGAATTGCCAGCAACTCTTCGGGTCTCTCTACATCAAAATTATAAAGTAAAGGCATACAATTATATTCAATTAATTAAAAAACAGCACTATTCAGATACTATTATATCTAAATACAAAGATAGTTTCTTTATTCAAAAAAACAAAATATAAGCCAGTTCCATTGAATGTATTCGGCAACAAAAAGTATGCTCCCCCCTTTTCTACAAATAGAAGAACAGAAGCAACACAAGATTTACCCCGATCACCGTCCCGAATCCTCCCAAAATCCAGGGACGTAACTTACTACCTTTCCCTGCAAAAAACAAAGCATAAAACATATTCACCAGAATATTACTGATAATAGCCTGCATACTGCAAGCCACAACAACCAGTACAGCTACGCTCCCTGTATTCTGCAAAAGGTTCAAGATAAAAGGAGTAATGTCACTAAGTCCGGATACAAAAGAAAGCAGATTCAATCCGCCTGTACCCGCATAAACCAAAGTATAGTGTGTCAGCACTGTAAACACAACGAAGAGAGTGGCAAAAATCAGAGCAACTTTAAATTCGAGCGGGTTACTGCTGTCCTCATCTTCCGACTCATCGGCCATATCCTTGGAGCGTCGATGACGGGAATGGATAAACCACGCAACAACGGCAGCTACCACAGACATAATCAAAAGATAAGGATAGATAGATGTAAATATCTCCCTGCTAAAGATCAGAATCAATATCATAAAACGCAGAAACATCATGCTGACCGCAAGCAGCATAGCAGCTACATATTCGTTCGCCTCCTGCTCGGAAGCCTTTCTGCTTTTACGGGCCAATACCGAAATTGTGGCAGTACTACTATACAATCCACCGATAATGCCGGAAACCAATACTCCCGATTCATGAAACACATAACGTTTCAGCAAGTAAGACAAATACGAGATACCGGAGACAACAACCGTCGCCAGCCAAATAGAATAAGGAGTGAGATTAATATCCGGAATCAGGTTCTTGTGCGGTAACATAGGCAATATGATACCACTGATAGCCAAGAACTTTGCCAGCGTAATCATCTCATCGTTCTTCATCCGCTGGGCAAACTCCGTAAAGGTGTGTTTAAGCTCTGTCAATAAAAGCACCGTCACAATCACCATCACATAAAACCAGGAAGGCTGGGTAGACACAATAGGAGCCAGACAATAAGTAATCAGCGCAATAATAATGGTCGTTACACCAAAGACATGGAATTGAGACTGCTTGACGTAATAGTTCAAGCCCAGCAATAAACCGAGTACAGCGCCACCACCCATAAACAGACGCATATCCGTAGGATCGAGTATATAAAGCAAATAGCCTAGAATACCAATGAAAGTAAATGTACGGTCAGTCCCGAAGAGAGTTGTTTCCCCTTCACGCTTCAGACTGATCCGTCGTTGCGACAGTCCGATAAGTAAAGAAAATAAAGTAACCAGAACGAAAGTTATCAGTTCCCTCGGTAGATAATTGTACAACTGTTCCATATACTGCTCTTTTAGTACTAGGAACAAATATACAGCTTATTTGTTAACATTCACCACATTTTATACGGTTTTTTCATCAGGTGAGAGTTATAGTAGCGTACATCCCCGGTCACTTCTTCGCCAATAAACCCGGGCTTGACAAACGCCTCATCTTCTGTGCCCAGCTCTACTTCAGCTACAATAAGTCCTTCATTCTCACCGTAGAACTCGTCAACCTCGAAGATATGATTGCCACTACGTACCAGATAACGGGTCTTATCAATCATTCCCGGTTCGCAAAGTTTCATCAGTTCTTCCGCTTCGGACAAGGGAAGTTCCTTTTCCCACTCATAGCGACTGGTACCCGATTCGTTGGAAGCACCTTTGATAGTGAGATAACCTTTATCGTCACGAATACGAACCCGCACCGTCCGACCACGGGCGCTGCAAATATATCCCTGCATAATCCGGCTCTGCGCAAATGCAAAGGATTTAAAATCACCGGAAACTAAAAATTTACGTTCTATTTCTTGTGCCATAGCACAAAGATAATTAAAAATCAAAATCTCGTCATAAACTCAATAACGATTTTATCACGCTCCGACTCTTTGGGAACTCCGGACTTCTGATAGAAATACTTCTCAAAGTTGAGACGAAGATCGGCAATAAAGGCTTTGGAAAGGCTCAGCGTGATGCCGCCTGTCACACGATGACGGGCATAGTCGTTTATCTTCAAAACACCTGTCTCACTGTCCGCCAGCCCATTACTGTGGTCAGTCATCATATCATAACGGGCCAGAAAAGAAATCTTATTGAATACTTTTTTCAACGGCAAATCATAATTCACAAAGCTATTGACCGCATGAACGTCCTTAAACGCTTCGTGTCCATACATTTTATACAAATACTCCGCTTCGATATGAAAACGACTATTCTGATAGTAGATGCCGGCATCATACATATTAATACGGGTATGTTCCGGCTTTATCATTTGAGTGCTCAAAGTGAGATTCCAATTTTTATTAGGCAGCAACTGTGCTTTTATCGAATAATTCAAGGTCTTATGCCATTCCTTCTGATTAGTCAGTCCGGAGCCGTTAAACAATCCACCTTCAAGGATAAAAGGAAGACCTTCTTTTTGTGTATAACAACCGGTGAAGCCGACATCACGCACATTGCCCACCTGCTTGGCTATAAAAGAACGATTGGCAAAATACTGCTGATGGGGAGAACGATGGGCGTCAATCGTGAAAGGTACACGCATCTGACCAATCGTAAAATTCAGGTCCTTGACAGGAAATACACGGGCATACGCATCAAGCATCTTGATGGAACCCTCGTCGGACAAATCGATCTCCGCTTTATAGGCAACAATCGGATGTACATTTCCCGAAACACTGAAGCGGGCATTCCGCACTTCAAAACGGCTTTCGTTGGTTTCTGTCTGGAACTCATATTTTCCCCGGATTGTCCCATGAATTTCAGGCAAATAATCTTTCAGTTCCATGGTCTGCTTATCCAGCTGTTTGCCATCCCCGGCATCTTCTTTAGCCTGTCCGCAGGCTGCTGTCGCCATCAAAAGCAGGGCGACGGTTGTTGTAATTCTACTCATTCAGTTGTTTGCTACTTAATTCGCGGCAAAGGTACAATGAGCAAGATACGGAGAGATTACAAAAGAGATACGGTAGAATTACAGAAAGATTACAATGTTGTTACACGGATGACAAAGGGGTTACAAAAAAGAATTCACCACGGACTACCCTCGTCAGCATGGATATTCACCGTCGAAAATCAACGTGTCCCCGTCCATGCAAAACTGTGTAACCTGTGGTGAATCAATCAGCCGAAAAAGGAATATGCGATCAGCATAATCAGTGCCAAAATAATGAGTGAAACAAATACTATCTTGACTACCCGCTGGGCCTGCTCCTCCTCTTTCTTACTATGTGCTACTTTTCTCTTACTTTTACCCATAATGTTAGCTTTAAAGTTCAACGCTAACAAAGTAAAAACAAATCTTTTAACTTTCCAAAAATAACACTCGCTAATTTTTGTTTTTATGATTCCTGCGATGAAAATTCCATCAGATAGGCTTTGATGAATTCCTCGATTTTACCATCCATCACTCCGTTCACATCCGAAGTCTGATAGTTGGTACGATGGTCTTTCACGCGGCGGTCATCGAATACATAGCTGCGAATCTGCGATCCCCATTCGATTTTCTTCTTACCGGCTTCCACTTTCGCCTGTTCTGCCATGCGGTGCTGCAATTCTTTATCGTATAAGATAGAGCGCAACTGGCGCATTGCATTCTCACGGTTCTTCGGCTGGTCACGAGTCTCGGTATTCTCGATAAGGATTTCCTCTTCTTCTCCCGTATAAGGGTCTTTGTACTGATAACGCAGACGAACGCCGGATTCCACCTTATTTACGTTCTGACCACCGGCACCGCCGCTTCGGAATGTATCCCATGAAATGCAGGCAGGCAGAATATTCACTTCGATACTGTCGTCCACCAACGGAGTGACAAACACGGAAGCAAAAGATGTCATGCGCTTGCCTTGCGCATTGTACGGAGAAACACGCACCAGACGGTGAACGCCGTTCTCTCCTTTCAGATAACCATAAGCGAAATCTCCTTCAATATTGATGGTACAGGTTTTGATTCCTGCCTCATCCCCTTCCTGAAGGTTGGCGATAGTAGCCTTGTAACCGTTCGTTTCGGCATAGCGCAGATACATACGCATCAGCATAGATGCCCAGTCCTGACTTTCCGTACCACCCGCACCGGAGTTGATTTTCAACACACAGGCCATCTGGTCGGCTTCATCACGCAGCATATTCTTGAGTTCGAGTGCTTCTACCGCTTCACTGGCTTTCGCATAAGCCGCATCCACATCTCCCTCAGTCACTAATTCCTCTTTATAAAAATCGAACGACAGTTCCAGTTCGTCCGCCAGCGTCTTGACTTCATTATAGCCGTCAATCCACTTTTGCAGGTCTTTCACCAGTTTCATCTGGGCTTCCGCTTTCTTCTGGTCATCCCAGAATCCCGGCGCCTGCGTTCTTAGTTGCTCTTCTTCGACTTGAATTTTCTTCCCGTCGATGTCAAAGATACCTCCTCAGCGCATCAGTGCGCTCTTTCACGTCTTTAAGTTGTTCAATAGTAATCATGTGATTTACAATTTTATCATTTACAATTTACAAATTTCTCTTTTCGGTGCAAAGGTAAGAAAAATTCCGCTACCTTTGTTTCTGTCACTAAAATGTTGTCACAATATGAACAAACTCCTGAAACTTTCATGCTTATCGCTCTTTCTAGCATTAGTGATGAGCAGTTGTAGCTCACAAAAGAAGTATAGCTACGAGACAGTGCCCAATGACCCGCTGAAAGCCCGCATCTACACACTGGACAACGGATTAAAAGTTTACCTCACCGTAAACAAGGAAACTCCCCGCATTCAGACATTCATCGCCGTGCGGGTGGGCGGAAAGAACGACCCGGCAGAAACGACCGGACTGGCACACTACTTTGAACACCTGATGTTTAAAGGTACCGACAAGTATGGCACACAGGATTATGCTGCCGAAAAACCGCTATTGGACCAAATTGAACAGCAATTTGAGATATACCGCCAGACGACGGACGAAGCAGAGCGCAAAGCGATCTACCACACCATCGACAGCCTCTCTTACGAAGCATCCAAATACGCCATCCCCAACGAATATGACAAGCTGATGGCAGCTATCGGTTCCTCCGGCAGCAACGCCTACACATGGTATGACCAGACGGTCTATCAGGAAGATATCCCCTCCAACCAGATCGAGAACTGGGCAAAGATTCAGGCAGACCGCTTCGAGAATAATGTCATCCGCGGTTTCCATACAGAACTGGAAGCTGTGTACGAAGAAAAAAACATGTCTCTGACCCGGGACAACAGCAAAGTGCAGGAGGCGATCTTCTCCTCTCTCTTCCCCAAGCATCCTTATGGAACACAAACCGTATTGGGTACACAGGAGAATCTGAAGAACCCTTCCATCACCAATATCAAGAATTACTATAAACAATGGTACGTTCCCAATAATATGGCGATCTGTATGTCCGGAGATTTAGACCCAGATGAAACCATTGCCTTGATAGATAAATACTTCGGAGGCTTGAAGCCGAATCCGGAACTTCCCAAACTGAATCTGCCGAAAGAAGATCCGATCACCGCACCTGTAGTTAAAGAGGTATTAGGTCCTGATGCGGAAAGCGTTGCACTGGCATGGAGATTCCCCGGATTGGCCAGCAAGGATTTCGAGGTTCTGCAAGTTGTTTCGCAAGTATTATACAATGGAAAGGCAGGACTCATCGACCTTGATCTGAACCAGCAGCAGAAGGTGCTGAACAGCTACGGTTACCCGATGGGACTGGCAGATTACTCAGCCTTCATATTGGGCGGACTTCCCAAACAGGGACAAACGCTGGAAGAAGTCAAAGACCTCTTGCTGAACGAAATAAAGAAACTTCGTGCCGGAGAGTTCGATGAGAAGATGCTGCAAGCCAATATCAACAACTTCAAGCTCTACGAGCTCCAAAGCATGGAAAGCAATGAAGGACGTGCCGACATATTCGTCAACTCATTCATTAACGGAACAAACTGGGAGGACGAAGTAACCGCCATCGACCGCATGGCTAAACTGACCAAAGAGGATATCGTGGCCTTTGCCGATAAATATCTGAAGGAGGATAATTATGCCGTTGTCTACAAGAAACAAGGCAAGGACCCGAACGAGAAGAAGATGACAAAACCGGAGATTACTCCCATCGTATCCAACCGGGATGTGGCAAGTCCTTTCCTTACCTCCATACAGGAGAGTGCAGTGAAGCCCGTCGAACCCGTATTCCTCGACTTCAAGAAAGATATGAGCCAGCTGACAGCGAAATCCGACATTCCGGTACTTTATAAGCAGAATGTCACCAACGATCTCTTCCAGCTGATCTACGTATTCGATATGGGTAACAACAACGATAAGGCTTTGGGAACAGCTTTCGACTACCTCGAATATCTGGGCACTTCCGACATGACACCGGAAGAACTGAAAAGCGAGTTCTATCGTCTGGCCTGTACTTTCTACGTTTCTCCGGGCAACGAACGCACCTACGTGGTTCTTTCCGGTCTGAATGAGAATATGCCGGCTGCCATGCAACTATTCGAGAAGTTACTGGCAGACGCACAAGTAAACAAGGAAGCTTACGACAATCTGGTCGGAGATATACTGAAAGCCCGTGCAGATGCCAAACTGAATCAAGGACAGAACTTCTCCCGCCTGATGAATTATGCGATGTACGGCCCGAAGTCTCCTGCCACCAATTTACTGACGGAAGCAGAGCTCGCCAGCATGAATCCACAGGAACTGGTTGACCGGATTCACAATCAGAACAACTACAAACATCGTATCCTGTATTATGGCCCTAGCAGCAGCAAAGACCTGCTGGCTACCATCGAACAATACCACCAGGTACCGGCTACTCTGAAAGATATTCCTGCAGGAAACGAATACTCTTATCTTGAAACTCCGGCGACCAAAGTGCTGGTAGCTCCTTATGAAGCCAAACAGATCTATATGGCGCAAATTTCCAATCTTGATAAGAAATACGATCCGGCTATAGAACCTACCCGCGAATTATATAACGAATATTTCGGCGGAGGCATGAACTCCATCGTCTTCCAGGAAATGCGTGAAACACGTGGACTGGCTTATTCCGCATGGGCGGGTATAATGCCGCCAAGCTATCTGAAGTATCCATATACGATACGTACCCAGATTGCAACTCAAAATGACAAGATGATTGATGCCGTCAATACGTTCAACGATATTATCAACAATATGCCAGAATCCGAAGCAGCCTTCAAATTGGCAAAAGAAGGATTAATCAACCGCATGCGTACCGACCGCATCATCAAAAGCGATATTATCTGGACTTATATCAATGCACAGGATTTGGGACAAAGCGTAGATCCGCGCATCAAACTCTATAATGACGTGCAGACTATGACATTGAAAGATATCGTTGATTTCCAAAAGGAATGGGTGAAAGGACGCACGTATGTGTATTGCATCTTGGGAGACAAGAAAGACCTCGATATGAATAAGCTGAAAGCAGTAGGCCCTATCGAGGAACTCACTCAGGAACAAATCTTCGGTTACTAAAGTATAGTGTTCTCTATAAAATAGCAGATACATAGCCAATTGATACACAAAGAACAAACGGTGAACAGCTTGCCAAATATGCAGCTTGTTCACCGTTTATCGTTTATCATCAGGCCAGACCGAGAAAAGCCTTATTCTTCGTACATCTTCTCAATCAGTTCTTTGTAGTTTTCAGAAACCACTGAGCGTTTCAACTTCAATGTATTAGTCAATTCTCCACGCTCCATGCTGAAAGGTTCAGGAAGTAATGTGAAACGTTTGATCTGTTCATAATGCGCAAATTGCTGTTGCAAGGTCTCTATCCGTGCACGAAACAGACCGACAATCTTTGGATGCTGCAACAGTTCGGCCATATCTTTGTATTCGATTCCTTTCTCCTTCGCATAGTCCTTGACAAACCCGTACACCGGAACGATCAAAGCAGAAACAAACTTCCGCTGATCTGCGATAATAGCAATCTGATCAATATAACGGTCTATCACCAGTTTGGTTTCCAATGCTTGCGGAGCAATATATTTACCATTCGATGTCTTAAACAAATCCTTAATGCGCTCTGTCAGGAATAACTGCCCATTCTTGAAATAACCGGCATCTCCTGTATGGAACCAGCCGTCAGCATCGATAGCAGCGGCAGTAGCCTCCGCTTTTTTATAATATCCTTTGGTTATACTTTTTCCACGGAGCAGGATTTCATTGTCTTCGCCTATCTTCACTTCCAGTCCCGGCAATACCACACCTACCGAACCGATATCATAACCTACCGGCAAAGTACATGATACCGTAGCCGTAGACTCTGTCAGTCCATAGCCGACCACCATGTTGATTCCTACCGAATGAACAAATTCATTGATTTCATCGGGCACGGCTGCACCGGCTGTCGGAAAGAAATTTCCATTCTCAATACCGATCGTCTTCTTCAGCAAAGAATAAATAGTCTTCTCGTAGAACTTATATTTCAGTTGATTCATCACCGGAGGGGTCTTTCCCAACCGAAGATAATCCAGATTATGGATTCTGCCGACTTTGATGGCATCCAGCATCAGCGCCTTCTTCAATCCTGTCGTTTCATTGATCTTCTCCTGTACACCGGCATATACCTTTTCCCAGAAACGGGGTACGCTGCACATCAGTGTCGGGCGAATTTCTTTAATGGTTGTCTGGATATCTGCCGGACGAAGATTGATGCAGATCTGTACTCCTTTATGAATACAAAGATAGCACCACGCCTTCTCGAATACGTGTGTCAACGGAAGGAAGTTCATAGAAACGTCCTTGTCGGTCATTGTCGTCAGACGCTCATCATGCGTATGGAACTGCTCCAGATAGCACGAATGATGCAACATCACTCCTTTTGGCTCCCCCGTCGTACCGGAAGTATAAAGGATGTTAGCCAGATCATCGTAAGAAGCACGTGCGGTACGTTCTTCCACCACCTCATTATGCGGCAATCCTTCGCCCATTGCCATAAACTCATCAAAATAGATGGAGGAGACATCACGCGGGTCTTTTACTACCGAACGGTCGAAAATAATCAGTTGTTGTAACGAGGAACAAAAGCCGAAGATGCTGAATGCAGAATCATACTGATACTGTTCGCCTACAAAAAGATAACGGATTTGCGCATCGTTGATAATGTATTGTGCCTGTGCGGGTGAACTCGTTGCATAGAACGGAATAGTAACCCCACGATTGGCAAATGCGCCGAAATCGACATAGAACCATTCAGGTTTATTCTGTGAAAAAATACCGATATTCTCTTGTTCCTCCACTCCTATCGCAACGAAAGCATTAGCAGCCTGTCGTACAGTTCCGGAGAATTGATTCCAGGTAATCGGAATCCATTGTGCTGTCTCATAGTCGCGGTATCTCAATGCTACCCTGTCGCCATACTTTTCAGCCTGACGATGGACCAAGACAGATAAATGATGATAAGTCATACTCTTTGTATTGATAAATATGGTACAAAGGTATTAGTTTTATTTGAAACTATTGCGCAAAACGAGTATCTTTGTGCAAATATTAAGCTCTAAATTAACAAGTTTGTATATGAAATACGATATTCCAACCATGACAGCCGAAGCTGTAAGCCTGTTGAAATCGCTAATCAGCATTCCGTCCATCAGTCGGGAAGAGACGCAAGCCGCTGATTTCCTGCAAAATTATATCGAAGCCGAAGGGATGCAGACCGGACGCAAGGGAAACAATGTTTGGTGCCTCAGTCCTATGTTCGACCTTAAAAAGCCGACAATCCTGCTCAATTCTCATATCGACACGGTAAAACCCGTAAATGGCTGGCGCAAAGACCCTTTCACACCCCGCGAGGAAAACGGTAAATTATACGGATTGGGCAGTAACGACGCCGGAGCCAGTGTTGTTTCGCTCTTACAGGTGTTCCTGCAACTATGTCGCACTTCTCAAAATTACAATCTCATCTATCTGGCTTCCTGCGAAGAAGAAGTTTCGGGTAAGGAGGGAATTGAAAGTGTATTACCGGGGTTACCCCCTGTTTCATTCGCTATCGTAGGCGAACCTACGGAGATGCAACCTGCCATTGCCGAAAAGGGGTTGATGGTACTGGATGTAACTGCTACGGGAAAAGCCGGACATGCCGCACGCGATGAAGGAGATAATGCCATTTATAAGGTATTGAACGATATCGCCTGGTTCCGTGATTATCGTTTCGAGAAAGAATCACCTTTACTCGGACCGGTAAAAATGAGCGTTACGGTCATCAATGCAGGCACTCAGCACAATGTAGTTCCCGATAAATGTACATTTGTTGTTGATATCCGAAGCAACGAACTTTACTCCAACGAAGATTTATTTGCAGAGATCAGAAAGCATATAGCCTGCGATGCGAAAGCCCGCTCGTTCCGCCTCAACTCTTCACGAATTGATGAGAAACATCCGTTCGTACAGAAAGCGGTGAAGATGGGACGCATACCTTTCGGTTCCCCGACTTTGTCAGATCAGGCATTGATGTCCTTTGCGTCGGTAAAGATCGGTCCGGGACGCTCTTCACGTTCACATACAGCCGAAGAGTATATTATGCTGAAAGAGATAGAAGAGGCTATCGGGATTTATTTAGATTTGTTAGACGGACTAAAGCTTTAGTCCGTCTTTACCACTCATCAAGTAGAAAATCGGCTATATGCCGATGCTTAACCCCTTCAATATTATCTTGCCATAGATCATCCATACTAACCACATATTTAGGATAATGATCATCAGTTGCCAGTAAAGGGGCAAACTCACGATCGATGGTTGCTTGCAAGCCAAGTTGATAAGTAACCTGCACATATATTTTCTCTTCACGCCTAATGGCTACAAAATCAACTTCTTTTTCATCCTGTTTACCTACATATACTTCGTATCCGCGGCGTTTCAACTCCATGCAAACCAAATTTTCGAGCATTCCCCCTATTAAGCGGTCCCGATATCCCATCACAGAATAAATTAATGAAAGATCACTTACAAAATACTTTTCATTGGTTTGCAGAATCTCTTTGCCCTTGATGTCATAACGTGGTATACGTTGAATGACAAAAGCACTATCTAAAGCATTGAGATAATTATAAATCGTATTGATATCTACTTTCCGTTGCTGACTTTTGAAATAGTCGGCAATATTTTTCGCATTTAGTTTATTCCCAATATTATCAAAAACAAACTTCACCACTCTTTCAAGCATTTCTACGTTACGAATGCTATGCCTCTGCACGGTATCACGAAGAATGACAGAAGAATAAATATCATACACTATTTTGTAGATAGCATTATAATCATAGTTTGCCGTATGAATAGCCGGAAATCCTCCCATACGAAGATATTTCAGAAACTCCGTTTTACGGTCGGATACAGAAATTGTCAGCGGGAGATCATGAAATAATAGATATTCTCTAAAGGATAAAGTCATAATGTGAAAGGCAACGTATCTTCCTGCCAAATAAGTCGAAAACTCGGAAGATAGTAAACGTGAATTAGAACCTGTCACATAAATATCTACATCCAAGTCAACCAAAAAGGCATTCACTGCCTTTTCCCAATCTGTAACTTCCTGAATCTCATCCAAGAGAATATAATATTTTCCCGAGGCTTTCGTAGCTTCCCGAATATGAGCGTATAACGCCTTCGCCTCCTTCATGTCTATCCACTCGAAACTTTCAAAGTTCATATAAATAATATAATCCTCAGATACTCCTCTTCGTAAAAGTTCCTCACGAATTAAACGCAACACGACCGACTTGCCACAGCGACGAATACCAGTGATAACTTTCACAAATGGCTTATCAATAAAAGGAGTGATTTGCTCCATATAAAGTTCACGATTAATCATACAACTGAAGTTTTTAGGGTTATAGACACAAATATAAATAATTAATCGGAAGTTTTTAGGGGTATACCCCTAAAAACTTCCGATTTCAAGTATGTTTTATGGTTATAGACAGAAACGACAATGGCATTTATGAAAAAAGGGGCACCTCCTGTATCTTTATCTAAGATAAGAAATTTAGCCACCATCATAATAACGGTGGCTAAATCAAAGAAAAACAACCAGTTTCAATGGTCTATTCAATCCATCCCGGATTTACAAAGAGCATAGAGAAAAAAGTTTACCCGATTCATATTATATATCAAATCAGACATTTCCATGCGATCCACTATTGCTCATTTTGTTAAGATACTGTTTCCATATCAAAAAGGCAATTATGCCTAACAGATTAAATAACAAAACCAAAATGACCCATAAATATTTATATGGTTTAGTAAGTTGATGACTTTTCAACACGACCAATATCCCAATCAACAAAATCAGAACATAAACAATTTCAAAAAACATTGGAGGCATAATCATAATTTTTATTCTCAATAATCATTAATATGCAGAAACTGTAACACTTCCCTTTCCCGCACTCTTATCGTATGTCCCTGAAGAATTAATAACATAAGAAAGGTTAAAGCCAACAACCTGAGTTATAGTTGCCTTAATTTTCCCCGTACTATTAAATGATATAGCATTTCCTGATACATAGCCACTCGCATAAGATTGAGAATACGTATAAACTGATAATCCTGTTATATCTGTCATTACTGTTACATTTTTGTTATCTTCGATCAAAGTTACACTAAACCATGTAAGATTCCAAATCCAATCACTGAATGAATAAATTTCACTACGTGTTTTAGCAAGCGGCACACTAGGTTTCTGCTCTTTAGTAGAATAAAACATACAGCCATTTTCTTCTTTATCCTTATACATCTTTAATTCAACAGGGTGTTCTCTAAGTTGTTTTATATCACGAAACAATTCTTCAATTTCTTCTAATGACATCTCATTTTCAGTTTTTTCTGAAGGATTAATCTCAAAGAAATCGACGTTTACATCATATTTTTCAGCTAATGATGCAATCTTTGTTTTAACTTCTTCCTTCTTAACTTCTGAATTAGCATCAAACTCTTCATTTGTACATGCAATTATTACTACCATAGTAACAACTAAATAAAATAAACCTTTCATATTCATAATGTTTTTATTTAAAATAATAAATCAACTATATCATATTGCTCCGAATATACCTTCTAAAAGACATTAAGATTCTAATTATTCCTTTTCCAACAACCTGATAAAATAGGCACCTACTACAGTACGCCCCGTAAATCCTACTATAGTTTTCCCATCCGTATTTATCAAATCAGCCATTGGTGTGCGATCTGTAGTCTCATTCATAAACTTATGAAGCGGCAACATAAGCTTACGGAATTGCATACGGTCAGCACTCAACGAAGCAGTCCATACTGTCCAATCCACTTTCGTATAACTATGTCTGCTATCCAACGGACATCCAAACTCATTCATCTTAGTAAGATAGAAATCCGTCTCTTTCTGAATAACTCTCTCCGGGAAAAGATTCAAGCCAAGCAGCCTGTCCCACACCAGATTATACTTCATCCCCCAACTATCCGGTTGGTCAAAAGCCAGTCGGTAATGGTCACCCGCATAAGCAGCCATTTCCCATTCTTTAGCCATCTCACCGGCAACGTTCATATACTTCTTAGCTTCTTCTTTCTTATTCAGCATTTCTGCCAGACGTGCATATGCTGCAATACCCAGAATACCTTTGGCGGATAAATTAGCATGATGAGGACAGTCTCCTGCAAAATTATCTGTAGTAAGCTGATCACCGGTATCCGTGCCGTTTTCCAATAAATACTCAGCCCATTGAGTCAATGTCTTCCAATGCTTTTCTGCATACGAAGCATTCTTTTCCATTTTAGCAATAGCAGCAGTCATTATCAATCCGTTTCCTGCTTCTTCTACAGGCATATCACCACCTATCGTCTGCCCGTTTACGATAGGATATCCTCCTAAATCATGCGGAGGAAATGGCTTTCCCCATTTCCCGCTTTCACTATAATAAAAGAACGGATTAAGCATCGCTTTTACCAAATCGGGATTGTAGCGAAGATATAGCGGTGAAGCCGGATAATATTCATCCACCGGACCTACCTGCGGAGTAAAATAAAGCAATTCTCCATCCGAATCTTCAGACATCTGGAAAGCGGATACAGACTGACGATAAGCCAAAGCACAGAGTTCAGCATATTCTTTTCCTCCGGCAAGGTAAGCATCCGCCATCAATTGACGGTCAAAAGCATAACATTTTGCCATCACTTCTTTATAATCTTTCTCTGCATCTGCATACAAATCTTCTATGCTTGATTTTCCGTCTTTATTCCAATAAGGTCTTAAGTCCTCGCCGAAATAAGCCATTGTATACAGTCCGTCAAAGGCTGCAGTGAGATGTTGCGGGAAATCGCTGTTCATATCCAGCTTCTGTGCAAATGCAGCATAGCGTTTCTCGGCAGACTTTCTCATTTGTTTCAGATCTCCCTCTTTCATAAAGTATGCCCTCATTTCGGCTGCATCCCCCTGTGCACAGGTCACGTCATCCTTTGTTCCCAGATAGAAATATCCCCATGACCGTCCATCTTTCTCTTTATCCACCCATAATTTCTGATTTTCCTGTCCGGTCTTCATCAGAGCCAGTCCATCCTTTTCATATATTTGTGTAGATTGTCCGGCACGAAATGCCTTGTGCGGGTCTATTTCAAAATAAACAGCAACATCATGTTCTTTGCCATCCAATGCTTTAGCCTGATAAGAGATATAATTGACCGGACGGGCAAGTGTCTCCAGATCGTCCAACAGATAAGGAGCGGTAAAGCTAAGTTTCAGTTCTACATCTCCACATTCGAAGGTATAATGTGTTTGGGTTGCTTGCACATCGACAGACGTTTGTTCAGCTTCCCTCAATTCTGCATATAGTCCGAAGTCAACCAATGCACCTCCCATACGATTCTCACAATGAGCGGCAATCACGGCTTTCCCATCTTTCATAGTTTCTGCAATAGAATCCGGGATATTTACTCTGAGATCACTTTTCCACTCATATCCCGTGCTGACCAGTTGCATTCCATTCACATACAATTGAAATACATCATCATGGGAATAGCGTAAATACAGTTGCTTGTTTTTCGCCAATGCCGGGTCGAATGTCAGTTCGCGCCTCACCCATATATTAGGTGAGAACCAGGGAGTATGCACATTTCGCTGATCATCCGTGCCGAAGGCCGCCTGTCCTTCTGTCCATGTTGTATCGTCAAACTCTTTGGCTTCCCAATTTTCCTGAGGTTGCTCCATAGTATATCTTCCCGTCCACTCTTTTTCATAAGAGATGGGGGCTACCTTTTCCACCGGCATAGTCGGTTCCTCGGCAAAGAGTCCGAAGTCTACCAATCCTCCTCCCACACGATTCTCACAATGAGCGGCAATCAACGCTTTTCCACTTTTCATTGTTTGCAGAATTGAGTCCGGGACTTCCACTTTAAAGTTTGCTCCCCAGTCATATCCGGTATTCACCAATTGCTTCCCATTGATGTACAATTGAAATACATCGTCATGAGAATAGCGCAAATAAATCTTTTTATGCTCCAGAAGATACGGATCAACTTCAACCTCTCTTCGTACCCAAATATTAGAAGAAGTCCATTGTGTTCTTGCTTCCCACATGCCAGGCGTGCCAAATGCCCCTTCTGACAATTGCCAGTACTTGTCATCAAAATCCGGTTGCTCCCATCCTTCATCAGGAACTAATGAAGTGAACTTTCCTTCCCACTTTTCATGGTCAAGCGCCATCGGAGCGATAGCTTGCATCGGCAGTTCTTTACTACCCATAAAACGATACATAGCACCGTCTACCCGTAAGAAGCCAACAAAAGGAAGTTGTGTGCTGCCGCCAAAAGTCATATTCTGTTTGTTCAGTTCATCCGTCATAGACCAAAGTTTCACATGCGGATGCAAAGTTAATAACGGATAAGCAGGCGCACGAAGGTCACTTTTAGTAGTTTCATCAGAGTAAGGAGTACTTTTGCAAGCTGCCAATAGTACAACAAAAAAACAACTAATAAGATATTTTGTCATATCTATAATACATTTATCCATTATCCTATAAATCATTGCAAGCCACACAATACCAATAATATGATACAGGCAATTCTTTCTGCCATTCTAATATAAGAAATAGTAGTAGGTTTCACTTTTCTTATAAATACTTTATTTATAAATGAAACGATATCTAAAATTGCACATATCCCCATAAGAATAAGGATCCCTAACCTCGTCCAATAAAGGTGAGTGAATACATTTTCACCGTTAAATAAACACAATCCTAGATAAACAATACCAATTAAATAAGCCAAATCAAAACAAATATCACTTTTAGACTTCATATATAATTCTTTTATTTACAACAAACTTGTACTTCAATGTTATTAAAGCCCCATTGGCAGAGCTAAATTAGTGAATATTAAAATCTACCAATAGGGCCTTTACTATTTCTAATCTATTGCAAAACCGAAGGCTACTAACGGGTTATTAAAAAGAAAAGTCTAGCCATCCCATACAATGAGCAAAATCCCCTAATGCGATAGCTACTGCTATTGGGCCTACCACCTTTTTTAAAGCTTCTTTACATAACCCATATGCTATTGCTTTCGTTACACACTTTCCTAAAAATGCGTCCATAACGGTCGTTACACCTGTAGCCTGCAATATGCAATCTAATACCTTATACGGATCGAAGCAACTTTCAGACTCGGTTCTAGTTTTTACAGCAGAAATAGAATTTGCATTAGATTCAAGCATTCCTAAAAAAACTATTCCAGACAAAATAAATGCAGGATCATCTGTTCCTTCAAATTCTTCCCAATCCTTATCAGTAAATCCATGGGATTTTAGCATATTAACAATCGGAGTTGATAAAGCAGCCAATTCTTGTTTGATTTGCTCCTCGTTGATATTACTCTCAGAGCCTCTAGTCGTAGGTGATTCTGTAAGAGTCATAATTTTGGGAAGCACATCAACAAGTTGTTCTTTTAAAGCTACTTCTGAATTAACCACTTCTTCTGAATTAGATTCAAATTCAGACATTCCATCCATTTGCATTTTTTCCGGAAAGACATCCTCACTTCCACACGAATTGAAAATAATACAGGCAAATAATGCCCCAATAATAACAAAAAAAGTTTTCATAACTACAATTGATTAAAATGTTAAACATAAAAATTATAATGATACTTTCTTTTCTTCATTTACTTCTCCACAGATTTTAAGAACTAATCTTTTTTTTGACGAATTTGTATTAACCCAAATATTTTTATTAAAATATCCAATAGACAAACCTTTAAAAACTACATTTATGGAATCTTTTTCTCCGGGTAATATTGGAGCATGTGGCCAACTTACCACCATACAACCACATGTTGCTTCCACGTTATAAATAACAGATGGTGCATTGGAGATATTAGAGAAATAAAATATATGTTCAATTGATTCATTTAAATTAATCTTCCCCAAATTAGCAACTTCATTTTCAAATTTAATATTAGACTTTGCACAAGAATCCACATTAAATCTTCTCAACATTAATTCTTTCATTGGTAAATCGTACAATTTTCTTTCCCATATATTCAAGCTATCAAGCCAAGCATAATTGGTTTCACCAAAACTATCCATTTTACATAACAAATATTGATTATAGAAATATGGAAGTACCTTTATAGAGCTGTATAAAGAATCCGTATATTCTTTATCAGAGATCAAATGTTTTGTATGTAGATACTGTACCATAAATATCTGATTAATGGTAGAACTAATTAACTGTTCGTCACCATCTAATAAAGATATATCTTTTATACAATCTTTTAATGGATGATTCTTATAGTTACAAATTCTATCTAATATAGAATCATTCGATAATGAATATGGCACAATAGATACTATATTTCTATTATCCATTATAATAAAGTAATTGGTAGCAAAAGAGTATAATAGTTGATTAAAATATTGATATTCTGAAACATTTATCTCCAAAAAGCGAAACTGTTTCAGTATATCTCTTGCCTCTTTATTATCAAGCATTTCTTTTACTCTTCTATACCTAAATGAAGAAGTGTCAGAAAGAAACAATAAAGTCGGCATTTCTTGACTAATAGTCCTATCTAATAATTGAGTTAATGACAATTCTGCATTCTTACTACAACCTAGAAAGAAGCAAATTATCACCACAAAAACCAACATCTTAAAATAATTACTCATAATCTATTAACGTTATAAATGTAGCCTACTATCAGCACTTCATTAATCCGCCTCATTATTGACCAATTAAGGATCTACCGTATATTCACCACGTTTAATATGTACTATTGCATTCTTTACATTTTTCTTCATCATCAAAATAGAAGATGTCTTAATTTTCATTGGTTTATTGATAATCAGATCTGCCACATCAAGCACTTTTTCTATTTTATTGTTGCTTTTATATAGATAGAACAATTTATAAAGAGGAAGAAAGCGCGAAGGGCACATCATAGATGCACTATTATAATATTTTTCTGCCATATCAAAGTTATTAAGCTGCTGATAACTTTCTCCAATTAGCAATTCTAAATCATAATCTGCCCAATACTTACGACATTGTAAAGCGATCTCCAAACTCTTATTATATTGTTTTTTTTCTAATAGGACAGCTGCATAGTTGTAAAGGAAATAAGGATCATCTACAAGTACTTTCTCCAATTCTTCATATACGGGAAGTGCTTCATTATAAGAATCGGAGAACGTTAGTTTGGAGATTCGTCCCCACTCTAATTCTGCTTGTGTACGTTCAACCAATTTATAAATGCCAATCATTGAGCAAACTATAGCAAAAGCACATGCAATATTTTTCCTCCAAGACACCGTAAAAAAGACTTCTATAGGTTCCCTAATAATTATCAAGACGGATAAAAATGTTATAATCCACGTAAAAGGATAAGTAAATGGATAAGAGAATAGCGAAAATATTCCTATTGAAATTAATGTATAAAGTGCTATTTTCTTTTCAATAGTGGAGTTTAGTTTATAACAATAAATCAGTAGAAAAATAAATGCACACAATATCAACAAACCGATAATCCCGAAATTTAAGAGTATTCCCATATACTCATTGAAAGGATGCTTCACATTATCGGCTAGCATAGCATAACGGTTCTGTTGCCCGTATATTCTAAAATATTCAGCTTGATAATCCATATAATGAGCTTCAAAACTACCTAATCCATGTCCCATCCAAGGAGAATCTTTTACCATATTTATGCAAGATTGCCAAATAAGCAATCTACCGTCGGCTGAGTCCTTTTTCATCCAATAACAACCTAAGATTAAAGCGACTAAGCCAGCTAATAAAAAGAATCTCAACATACGTTTATGATCAAGCCTCTGATATAGGAATATAGTGCTAATCGTTGCCAAACTAATGATACCAGCTCTTGAATACGACAAAATAATTGCAACTATTATAATAATCCCCATTATCCATCCTATAAGATGAATATATCTTTTATTATCTTTCAACAAGAGAAAAGCGATAAAAGGTAACCCTATACATAAACACGCAGAAAAACCAGCCGGATTATCAAAACTACCAGTAATTTTATAGATTGAAGGAGAATAACATACGGTAAAATACTGTAGTAGTCCCAACACAGCTTGCAAGAAACAAATTGCAATAAGAAATATTCCTACCAAAAACATATTTACCTTTATTGAATTAGTAAACCATATCGCAATAGTACAGTACAATACAAATCCTCCAAATACAAACAAAGTAATTAACCACTTCGGTACAATATATGAATCAGTAAAAGAATGAGACTGCATAAACAATGCACTCACGCATAAAATACTAAATATTAATAGTCCTATATAGTCTCTCAGCCTTGCCATAAAAGTATATATGTAACATATTCGAAATCACATAAAATACGTGCAAACACAACACGCATTAACGTCGAATATTTATTCCTCGCCAGATAATTGCTCTAATGTTCTTAATAATTTACGAGTGTTTCCTCCAACATTTACCGCTTTTACTATCATATTTTTATCAACTATAATATTAGAAGGATACATATAAATCTTTAGTATATCAGTAAACTCCCATTTATAATTAGGAACAATTCTTATATCCTCCCACTCTAAATTCAGTTTTTTCATCAACTTCTGTACTTCTTCAGGAGAGTCAGGAGTTAACCCGACAAACTGAACATTCGGATAATCTTCAGCAAGTATATTGAGAACAATAAGTTCCCGAATGCAAATACTACAATGCCTGTTCCAAAAACATATAACTGTATACTCGGATTCATCAAAGTCAACCGACTTTCCGCTAATATCACTTAAATCAACTTTAGGAAGAGTTTCACCTATCAAAGTTTCAAGTTTAGGGTGTTTATAAACTAGATGGATTTCTGGTATTTCATCTGTTCCTTTAATAGAAATGACATATTTATGAGTTTCTAGAGAATCCCTATGAGCCTGGTCTGTGATAGGATTCCCTTCAGCATCAAAGTATAAGAAGGTTTTACCTTCGATACGAACACTATTATCGCCATAAGTTACTTTTTGAGCAAAACAAATTACAGGAAGAAATAAAAATAAAATAAAAATCTTTTTTTTCATATCATGTTTTTTTAAAGAAATATGGAGTTAAACTAAATTCTAATTTTGAACCAAAGTGAGCTATTTCATATTTTTACTATTAATAAATGGATTTTTATGCAAATGAGTTTTTGCCTCTTCCTGTATGATAGCAACGGTGTAAGATGGCACCTTTACTGGTTTATCAAGAATCTCTAAGGCAATTTGCTCTGCACAAAGAAGATCGCCCCACTTTACATACAGTCTTAACAAACCTTGTAACGGAAGAAACCGACTAGGACACATAGCCAATGCCTTTTGATATCGAGATTCAGCCTCTGCCCAACATTCCAAGTGATAATAGTTGTCTGCCAATTGCATTTGCAAGTTGTATGTATTGCTATACGATTCACAACGCAAAAATATGTCGACACTTTTTTCATACAACTCATTTCTATTCAATTCCGCTCCATAATTATATAAGAAATATGGATTGCCATTCCAAGTGCTGTCCAGTTGAGCATAGATGGATAATTCTTTATCTAACAATCCCACATCTTCTTCCAATGCAGGAGCTACTTGTTTCCATTTGCGCTCAAACACCATTGTTCGAATAGCAAAGACGCACACTACACATAAAGCACCAGAAAAGAGAAGAAAGAATAATATAGAAGGGATATCTACTTTTCGCAACACAAGCATATTTTTAGCCAACGACGACAAACAATATATGGACATAAACCAAACGAAAGCATATTTGAATGGATAGGAAAAACAGGAAAAAAGAGCGATAGCAACAAGAGCCAATAATTCAGGAGAATCGAAGCGCATTTTGCACCGAAAGATGGTGAATAACAAAAATAGCAATAAAACGACTCCTAGAATTCCCATTTCTATCAGTACCAACAGATATTCATTGAATGGATGGTTTGTATCTCCTGCCAGCTGCAATTCTGCATCACTGGCCTGAGAGGAAGAAAGATAGTTAGCTTGTGCCGACATATAATCCGCTTTAAAAGAATCTACTCCATTCCCCCAAAGAATATGTTCACTACACAATTTGGCCGATACTTTCCAAATCAACATACGTCCCGATGCGGAGGCGGGTTTTATATAAATCAAACCGATGAATAAGCCTGCCAGAATCAATGTTCCACCACCAATAAACAAGATTCTCCACCTGATAATCATTTCTTTATGACGAGCCATATAAAAAAGAAACGTTACAATGAACAATGAAAGTATGCCTGCTCTAGAACCTGATAAAACAGCCACTATACCCAAAAAGACACAAGCAAACAACTTTATTTTTCTTCTTTGTCCAAGAGCTGACTGATGCAAGAGAAATGGATAACAAAGAGATATGCTCACGGCAAATCCAGCAGGATTATCAAAAGCACCGAGAATAGAAAAATAAGATTGAGTTTCCATATATCCTGTGTATTGTAACAGCCCATACAGCGCTTGAAATACTCCAACAACAGAAATAATAAGACTAAATACCTCTGTGGAAGCCTCTCTATTGCGAAGCAACACAAAAAGAATCCATGCAGTCCCAATGTATACACACTGAATATATTGAGGAGTAAAAAGACTACGAACAAAAAGGCATCCCATAAAAGCTGTGAGAGATACGGACAAAAGATCTATCATAAGATGAGTTTTTAACTTCCTATTCGTCAGATAAACTCCTCCCCATAGCACTACACCAAAAATAAATCCCATGTTCTTAGGCAATATATACCTATCCATAAACCAATCTGCCGATAAGAATAGGGTGGTAATAACTAAAAAAGCAAAAGGCACGGTACCGTCACCGAATAGTTGCCTTGATTTGCAAAAAATAGAAGAGAGAGTCCGTATTCGCATTGATTATGATTAATTCTTCTTTTGGTCCTGTCCCCTTCCCTTTCGGGTTAAAAGAAAAGTGAAGTGCACAAGATTCCTTAGGATTCAATTCATACTTGTCTATCGAAGCGTATGTACACCCACATCCAGTTTCTATCTCACCAATATCAAGTTTGGCATCGCCCACATTCGTCAATATAATGCTGTCGCAGTAAATACTATCCGGGCTAATCATTCCAAAATCGTATACATAGGAAGACAGAGACACCTCCGCCTTCCTATCTTGTTTGCATGATAGGCACACTATTGGAATGATAATAAAACCTATAATTTTATTCATTTTTCGTTGTTATTGATGAGCTATTTGACATAGTTTCAATGAAACGAGGTTCATTAGCATTCAAGCTATCTCTCAGAATTTTGGCCTTTTCTCGATATTCCTTCAACTTAATTCTGTATTCTCTCCAAGCCAAAAGAATGTCTCGATCTGCCTTAGGCATTAAATCTACAATATGCAATAATTGTGATAAATTAGACTCTCTTGCCGCCGAATCAGTAGTAGGATCTATATACAAAGCCAGCCAGTATCGAACAACATCCGGATATTGGGCATATTTTTCTAGAAATCTAAGTCTGCCTTCTTCAGTGTGTTTGTACGCATCTTGGAAAGATACGTGTTTATCATCTCTCGTATAAGTACCACTTTTTTTTATTTCACCTCGTCCTGTTTTCAAAGAACGCCTTCCGCCTATTTGTTTTCCACGTTCGATTATATACGTGTTATAATCATCATTTATAGGGGTGCCTAATACATCCCCTTCATTCTCCCAGTCAGTAATGCGAATCCGAACATTCCCTGGTTCTATGATGAAAGTCGTACTATATTTAAGATGCCTCCCCTTACTACAATAAATTGATGCTAAAAAAGGCTTTCGATCAATCGTACCTTCATAATGGAACACTTTATCAACCACTAATATACTGTCAATGAATGCTTCCTTCAAACGTTCAGATTCACCCTGAAGAGCTGATCGGTCATATAGCAAAACATATTCATTATCTAAAGAATGATCTGGAAATTCACCCCTGATTGTGTACCTTTCTTGCCCATAAAATAACTGAGCAATACAAACAAATACAGCAATTAGCAATACACTTTTATATTTCATTTTAAATATATTCTTTTTTAACCTTTTGTAATCTTGTATCGATACAATTATCCACCATGAGAGAACTTACAGCTATCTTTACACGTTATAAATACAAAGTAACAAAAATCCAAACTGTAGTTAAGGTTATTAATACAAGCATCATATTGAGGTCCACTTTGATATAATTTTTCATCTGCAGGTACACTTTCAAGACAATAATTGAGCTCTGCATAACATTCATTTACTTCTCGTTCCATATTCTGAGTACACTTTTTATTACATTCCTCAAGTGCTTCAGGATCTTTAGCGCGTGTACTAATTACAACTTGCTGCATTTGGCGTCTTTGCCAAGCCCTTAATAGTTCTAATTGAGAAACATTGACCCCTTCGTAGACCTTTCGTGCCATAACCAAAATTCGATTACGTTCAATTTGCTCGTCATATCCCAACAGACTATTTAGTTGCTCCCGCGCATCCATACGAGTTTCCGGATTTAACAATTGCTCCATGAGTTGTTGATACATCTCTTTTTCTTCCCGGGATAACTTTTCGATTGCATTTTGCCTCCGCCTAATATCCTTTCTAATTTCTTTTTCTAGATTCTGATAGGCTTCCGAAGCAATAAAGAGGTCAGCTGGGGTCACATCTACTGCCGCCTCTTGATAGTAACCGTCATCATCATTCATCTGACAACTACACACAGACATGCCAATTAAAAAGGCTGAGATAGCCATAGTAAAGAATAATTTCCACTTTTTCATAATAATCTAATTATATTTAATCAATCTTTCATTCCAGCATTTTCTCAAAGATAGCAACAGATGTATTTTTCTTAATTTTCTCTGAGATATAATTTAAAATATTTAAAACATGTCATAGCATAATCTGCAAATCCCTAAATCTCACAAAAAACTACTTATTTCCATCTCTGTTTTCCATCCTCATAAACAAATATTCGCTCTTGTCTTCCCCGAGAATAATTTTTCAATAAGAACATAACATTAGCAGGTACTTTTCTATAGACTAGTGAATCCGAACCAGATAACTGTATACCTAAAGAGAACCATCCTGTTTTATTTACACAGTAAAACAGTTCGTACTCATCACCCGAACGAATATAATTATCATAACTCCGAGGTGTATAAACAATTCTTCCTATCTGCTTAGGAGTACCAAGATCAAGTCCTGACCAACCACCGGAAGGTTCGATATAATCAAAAGAAGTTGTAACATCTCCATCAAATACATTTGTATATTCATGCGAACCATCTTTTTGAAAACATCCGGGAGTACCTATTACTTTACCCTTTAAAAGGGTTGTATCATTAGGAGTATAAAAAGCCGCCTCCGCAATATTACAGTGTGAATCTTTTGGACCTACATATCTAACATAGCGATACGGCTTTGAAGAATACGATTGAACAACAGTTTGTAATCTTTTCGGTTTCTCGTTTATCAAGTACAAGACTTCTTTTTCACGAAAATCAGGTTCATTGCTTCCTTCAAATGTTCCGCCTATCATACGATTCAAAAACATCTCATCTGCCCGCAAAGTATATTTTGCGAACAAAGTAACATCCTGTACACTATCCGAAGGAGTGAAGAAATGAAACTCATTGGAAACATTGATTTCAAAAGGATCGGTCCAAAAACGAAGTCGTCCTCGTTCGTAAGTAGCAACCCGCATGACGGGTCCTTTTTGTATATCCGTAAAGACAATGTTTTTACCATCGAACTCTGTCCATGCAACAGGCTCCCAATCCATTCGTTTGCTGGCGCATAGATAAGCTATTCGTGAACGTGGTTTACCTTTATAAAGAGCAGTCTCCGGTATTTGAAGTTCTTTCTTAAAATCTTTTGTATAAGGGAAAGTTATATCAACAATATGAGGATCTTTGAAAAGAGGAACAATAGCCGTATCCAATTTCAACATTTCCTCCTGCATGGAACGATTCAGACTAAAGGTATTGCGATAAACCTTTATCTTGGGCATTCCACACATTGCGTCTTTCCGTACTTCACTCACACCGTTAGGAAATTCATGATAATAAAGTATGCCATACTTATCTGAAAATGCTACCCATTGATGACTGTCATTCTCATCCCCCCGAATCGGCATAAAATCTATGGCACACGGAATGCCCAACGCACGGCAGACATAAATAACAAAATCCGTAAGTTCACGACAACTACCGGCTCTCTGTTGTACAACTTCCGGTCCTACATGGGGAAGGTTGGCAGGAACGGCAGTAGTAAATACCGCTCCTCCTTTACGAATTGAATCGAGCAAACAACGGGCTGCCACAATCGGGTCTTCTTTATCAAGTACTCCGGATGCACGTAAAGAATCGAGCAAGGGATTATACTTCTGATAAATAGATTCACGCCAGCTAGTCAAGGTCTCGTCACCAATACGATAAGGAAGAAGATATTCACAAAAATCTGCAAACGAAACATGTTTCCCCCATGGTTGTTCCTGCCACACCTTAAATGACCATTCAATATTATTACATAAATAAGCAGAATCAACAGTTTCAATATCTCTATAGGATTGCAAAGAATCTAAATACAATGCCCCATACATGTGACAAACAGAGTCAGCCACTACTTGGGGAGAAATCCCCAATCCACGTGTTTCCTGTAGCAAAGTATAGTAAGTAAGATATCGGTCCAACTGCTTGCCCTTATAATAGGTGTAATAAGGCATGTTCTCTATCAAAAAACAAGCGGCCTTATATTTCAAACTATCTGCCGGATCAGTTTTATAATGAGATAAGACCTTTTCCAATTCCACACGGTTCTCTCCTGCCTGCTGAAGAGCGGTTTCAAGGAATGAAACCATTGGAGTGCATTTTTCTTTTTCAGCACATGAAAAGAAAAAGAGACTACCAATTGCCACGAGCAAAAAGACAGATACCAACTTTGTGAATATTTTCATAATTATCAGAAAAATAGAGATAAATGATTTCGTGTTATTTTTCTGCAAATTTACAGATTCTTTTGCCATAGCACAAGGAGGCGTTACACCCCTATAGCATGAAGAATGCGCCACAGGAGGGTTACAGCAAGGATATTTTCTAATTCTCCCCTCACATTGTAACATCTCAAATCCGTCTGATTGGCACATTTGACCGGGAATTATCCTTTATGAACGAAAATTGTCCTTATATGCCCGGAAATTATCCGGCAGATATTCATTCTCGTCCATCAGTGTTACATCTATAAAGCTATTATACCTGTGTAGAAGTACTTCTAGCAGCTATTGGTTCTCTTATTTTCCTTCATTTTGTAACATAGATAAGACTGTTAGAACTCTCGCGAATCAAATATTATCCTTTTTTTGAATAAATATTATCCTCAGAATAAGTCTATTTTTCGTTACTTTGCATACACATTTAAATAAAACAGAATATGATCACAAAAAAGAAAAAATACACTTTGTATTATGTAATGGCATTAGCCTGCGGACTGGTAGCTTCCTTTTTTATTTATAGTTGTAGCGCAGACGGATATTACTCTGACGAAATAGAAAAAAACGAGGTAACTAATACACGTGCACTTTCATCAAAAATGATAAATAATGGAAGCACTCTTATTGATTCCATCGCCAGTTCAGATGAATTTTGGGAATTCGAAATGAGCTCCGAGCTTTTAGCAGATAAGTTCCATGAGTACACTTCAACTTTAAGTGAAGAAGAATATGACAAACTTATGGAAAATCTGAATGATGATGACTACGTGGAAGACTTCATGAGGAAAGCCAATCTAGAAAATGAACTACAGCAACTGGCAAAAGCTAAAGAAAACCTGAGTAAACATACAGGATTTTTAAGATTAAACGCAGATGAACGGACACAACTCTTTATACTATATGCAGAAAGTAACGAACTTACAAAAGTAAAACTCCTGAAAACACGCGAAGAAGGAGGAAGTACTAGTAGCTGTGAAGAACAAAAACAAGCAGCATATAGGCAGGCAAAAGCTGATTATGACAATGCTGTCGCTAACTGTCAAAATGGTGCAATGCCATCTGGTTGCTTAACACAGGCAGCTGCAAAATATGACAGAAACAAAAGGATTGCCGACAGAGGATATGAGAATTGTATAAAAAAATAAAGCGTGAAATTAATTCGATATATAATTCTGTACAACTTAATGTGGTGCATCAGTATAGCGATGTGCTACTTAGATCGTTTTATTTACAACATAAATTATTCTCTTCAAGACTTCCTTATTACTTGCTTTGAACTTCTAGCATGGATTGTGCTCATAATCGGAGCCATCGACACATTCCCTCAAAACAAATATTCGAATAAACGCGTATGGTTTTACTATGCTATTATGGGAGGATTTATATCAGCAATCCATTCTTTTATAGGACTAATAAACATACTAGAGATTACCTAATGTAACTCCTGCAAAAAGGTTTCCATGTCCTCATCTTCTATACCTAAGCTCGCACGGACACGAGACCTCATGGCACGGCAAGCACCATCGCTAATATCAAAAATAGACAAAATCTCTTTCTTAGTTTTCCTCATCCTAATAAGTACACAATATACAATATGACGTGGAGGAATTTTTATTTGCTTATCTTTTAACCAAACAAAAAAGTCAGGATCAATCGCACGGCATCCTTCTATTAATGTAAGGTTCTCACTGGCAGTTAATTGATATATAGATTGATTTTCTAAAAGTCTGCGCACAAATATGACGCCTTCCAACACAGGTGGAGGAGAAGACAGCAGTTCCTGAAGCCGTTTCTCTTGAAGAATTGTTTTTTGCCGTTCAATTTCCAATGAACGATAGAATGAGATAGACAACTTAACTATCCCTGCTATTGCCAAACCGACAATGACCAGCACAGGTAAAGTATAAGCAGATATTACAGGAGCCAATTCAACGTGAACCTCCTTAGGCATAACAACATAAATCTGATTTGCAACAATCAACAAAAAGGCAGCAATGCATTGCCAATCAGTTATCTCGGAGGGTAATCCAGATGTTCCTTTCTCACGAAGTGTCCATAGGAGTGCGCCCACAAAGAGAATCAGCCACGCAAAAAGATAAAAAGATGACGAAAATGCATCAACATACATTCCTGGGAAAAACATCTGAAACAGATAAGCAGCCAACAATACAAGGCAACAGAGCAAACCACCTGCCAACCTACTCTTTATAAAGTCAGCGAATTGTATTGTTACTCTTTTATTCATCGTATCTTATTTTAAACACTGCAAAGATAAAACATTCCCATTATACAAATCCATTAACAGGCTATTTTATTTGAGCATGAATATGAATAAAACAATGATTTACCTATGTCGGAAACAACCAATATAGAAGAGCAAGAAAAATAATGTATACCAATATTCTTATCTCTTTGTATATTTTATTATGACGGAGAGGATAATCTAATATCACTAAAACAATGAACCAAATAGCTATCATTTTCGTTGGAAGCTGTTTATTCAAAGGATCACCAAAAAGTAAAAAGAAGCCTGCCAACACCAATATAATATTGATTATCAAAACAACTGCATATCTCATATTATTATACATTTAAGGAAATACAAAATAGAATACACAGAGAAGCACTGTGGCTATAATGTTCCTTATCACCCCATAAATTTTATTATGACGAAAAAGGAAGTCAAGCAGCAACGTTACAAGATACCAAGCTATTACAACTTGCGTCAAATCATATTGCCGTTCCAAAGGGTCCATGAATACTATATATATATCAATGGACATCAACACAATGGTTATAATCCAAACCATTGTGTTTTTTTATAGTTATATTCATTTTCAATGATAGATAAATCTGTCCAATCAATAATAGACTTTCTTGTTTTCTCTGGAAAGTACCAAATAATCGTCCACTTTTACATCAAAATAAGACTTAGCTTTACCGTCATCATTGGAAGGCAACTCCTCTTTATCAGTCAGCGCCTCTATTATATCGATTTCCTTCACGTTCTTTTTCAATTTGGGGAACAACAGGCTGACATATATGTATTTACGATTGCAACCTTTAATAATCATCAACTTATCCATAGGTGCGCCACCATCGTATCCTCTCACCATGTATTCATCACCGGTTTTCTTATCTACTATTTTAAATCCCGGGCTATAGTACATCCATTGCCAGTCGAAATAGATGGGTTGCAGGAACGTTACTTTAGTATCATCTTTCCTTCTTTCAATAGAATGCAATAAAGGCTTTGTACCCATGCCATGCTCATAGGTTCTATCGGCAACGATCTCTATGCTATCTTTAGGAGCTGTATAAGCCGCATCAAATAACTTTTGATCGCGTGTCTTGGCCTGTTCGGCAGCGTCATCCCTTACCAACTCTCTTGATTTCTGAAGCTTCGGCATCATTTCCTGCACCATTTCCATTGACAGCTGTTGTATCATCGGCATTGATTCAGTTGCAACGGCAGTTGCAGTCTCCCCAAGTTTTCTTCCCGCAGGAGATTCATAAAAAGCAACCACTTTTTTCAGTTCATCCAATGTCATGTGTTGCTGGTAAATAGGAGCATATACTTCCATGACTTTATCTTCAATCTTCCGTGTCCATTTTGAAGCAAAATCTTTCCAATAAGCCTCATCTTGTTGGAAAGGCCCATTTTTCATACTCGCCATCAATTGAGACATTATAGCTTCAGAGGATGCCGAACTGCCGGAAAGCGTCATGATCTTTTTTAGTAAAGTTTTGTACTCGTCGGTCTGGTCTGAATTCTGAGCCGAAGCCGGTAAAATAGAAGTAAGCGATGTGGCTACGCAGATCACCATTAAGAAAAGGATTTTTTTCATCATATAATAGTTTTGTTGATGAAGTCAAGTTAACTTCATTGTGTTATACATTCTTACAAATATACTCTAATTATTATTAGAATACAAACAAATAACGGACATAATTATAAACTGCGGCAATTATTGTCTGATTTACCGGAATTTCTTTATTGCATTCCCCAAGTAATAAATAGGGTGTCTGTATTGAAATCAGACTTTTTTAGATTAAAACAATAGGACGATTGTTACAATTCAATGGATAATACCTTTTTTTTGCAATGATAATAGTTTGAATATCAATCATAAGCCACAAAAACAAGTGTAACATTCTCTTTTTTCACACTTAAAAGATTCGTACCTTTGCAAAAAGAGTATGAAGTCCTAAAAAAGAACATGACATCCATTTAATTTTAAATAAATATCACTTATGAATCGATTAAGACATTTAATGTCATTATGTATTTTTATATCACTAATGGCATGCGAACAAAATGAAGACTGGGTTGTAAATGAACCGATGCAATCATTTGAAGAAAATCCAGAGTACGCTCCTCTCAATACTATTCCTGATTGGGTTAGTGAAAAAGTGACACCTAAAGAATACGAACTATGGAGAACCATGAGTTCAAGGTATGAAATAAATTATTCCTTTTTAAAAAAGGATATTTCAGAAAAAAGGAAAAAAGAAATCTATGATTGCATCAACAACATCTGTGAAAGAATAGAAAAAGGGCAGATTAATAAATATGAAGGATTCCTAAATATAGCAGATGAAGATGGCACCACCCTATCAGACTCACAATATTTTGGCAGAATAGCAACAAGATCACCAGAAGGAGGAGCTGAATATAAGACAAATGGATGTACATTGTATACACATAGCTTAGGTCCCTATATAAAAGCTGCTGTTACTTACAAAAAATCCGATGATGATGTTACAATTACGTCATCGAGTGTTTATACGGGATCACCATATTTAGGAAATGACCCGAGTTTTTCTGGTGCTTCCAGTGTTTCTTACGATAAGGATAAGAAATTAATAGCCGCATCGTGTAGCGGAACTTTATCATTCAAAGATGGATCCAGAAAGGTTGAGGTAACTGTACAAAAGACAGGATTCATGATCCCATGATCAATTTGAATATACACAAGATTAATCTTGGTACAGTTAGTACTCTTTTGTGATTTTCTATTCAGATCTTGAAAAAAGTTATAGAACAATTAAAAATAATAGTCACCATGAACAACATTCTAAGTACCAATCATACGTCCATCTATAAATTATTATTCGTCCTATTTTTTGCAGGGATTTGTAATCTGCCATTTAAATGCAATGCTCAGGAATACTCCAAATTGGACGAAGTACCACAGTGGGTCAAAGAAAAAGTTAATCATGAGGAATATAAATTATGGGAAGTCATGAGTTCTGTTTTTCAAATTGACTACTCTTTTCTCAAAAAAGATATCTCTCAAGAAAGAAAAAAAGAAATACTTCACCTCTTGCAAAACACTGTGTCAAGAATCCAAAATGGTTCATACAATATCGAAAAAGGCTCTTTATTTTGTGTAGCTGATGAATTTAAAATTGACTCCTTGACAAATTGGAGCACCGAAATCTTAGAATGCAGGAAAAAAAGCGGTATTATTTATTCCAGCAGGGACGGCTATGATGCGCATTATAAACTAACTGTGATTTATGGATATGACAAAATGAATAAAAAAGTATATCCGATAAAAAATGAATTAGAGTGTATTAGTTACTCCGGAATAGAGATTACATGCAACGACCTGCCAATTGTAAAATATAACGAAGTCGAAGGAAAGCTGCAAGGAACCTGCTACGGAAATCTTTTCTTCAAAGACGAAAAAGGTGCGACTCACAGTGAAGATTTCACCAAATATTTCGTCTTAGAGCCTTGAAACAGCAATTAATATAAATAAATGAAAAGCATTCCAGTTTCTTCTATTCTATATTTTCTGTTGAGTTTGGGAGTCTTATTCGTAAATGCAAACACATTTACAGATTCCCAAATTTTCCCTAAATGGATTTTTATGTTCGCAGGATTAGGAGTAATTGGATGTCTTTTTTCATTTTATCTTTTCCTGGGAAAAAGGTTTGTTTGCAATGCAAAATGTTGTTACTACACGGTTATTATATCTTGTTTTCTTCAAGCCGGATACGGTATATTACAATTTTTCAATATACTGTCTTCACATTCCATCACCTACAATGTTGTCGGTAGCTTTGATAATCCTGCCGGTTTTGCAGGAAGTTTATGCGCAGGGTTACCATTTACCTTCTATTTTTTACAATATTCAAACAAAAAGGTTCAATGGGCCAGTTGGTGTGCATTGTTTGTTATTGTCTTAGGAGTATTGCTATCAGAATCTCGCGCCGGGTCAATTAGTATATTTACCGTATTAGTAATTTACTTTATTCACCAAAACAAGAATAAGTTCCACTATAAAAAACATATCGGTAGCTTCTTACTCTGTCTATCCTTTCTGCTGATTAGCATATTTGTCATTTCTGTAACAGTCTATCATCTAAAAAAAGATTCGGCAGATGGTAGATTATTAATATGGCGTTGCACATGGGAAATGATAAAACATGAGCCTTTTACAGGATATGGAGTCGGAGGATTCAGCGCACACTATATGGATTATCAAGCCCAATATTTCAAGGAACATCCGGATAGTCAATTTGCAATTTTAGCAGACAATATTAAGAGTCCTTTTAATGAATACCTTTCTGTCGGAGTCCAGTTTGGTATTCTAACTTGGGTACTTTTGATAGCTGCTGGTATTTTCTTGATTCTTTGTCACAGGAAGCACCCAACCAAAGCAGGATATGTGTCTCTGCTCTCTTTACTTTCCATTGCAGTTTTTTCTTTTTTCTCTTATCCATTCACTTATCCCTTCATTTGGATTATTAGTGCATTAAGTGTTAGTACTTTAATAGGAAAAGCCTATGAAAATACCTTGTTTCAAAAAACAACAATTATAAAAAGAGGAATTGCTTTTTTCTTATTAATAGGAAGTTTATTTTTGCTTATTGAAGTGGTGAGCAGAATTAAAGCAGAACTGGAATGGGGAAAAGTAGCGCATATGTCGCTCTGTGGACGAACCAATGACATGTTACCACGATACCATAATTTACTACATACTTTTAGAAGAAATCCTTATTTCTTATATAATTACTCTGCCGAACTTTGTGTTGCCGAAAAATATAAAGAATGCTTAGCAATAACGGCTATTTGCTGTAATTATTGGTCAGATTACAATTTAGAATTAGTACAAGCAGAGGCATATATTGGCCTAAAACAATATGATGCAGCCAAACATCATTTAGAGAAAGCTACCTTAATGTGTCCTGTAAGGTTTATACCTCTTTATAGGTTACATTATGTCTACATGAAACAGGGAAAGGCAGAAAAGGCAAATAGGCTGGCTCAATTAATCATAGAAAAACCTATAAAAAAGAATTCTACAATCATTCAAAAAATTAAGGCTGAGATGAAACATCATTTATCGAGAAAAACATGTTTGTACTAAAAGCATACACAACAGTGCATTTGGAAGGCGAAAACATAAATAAGAATACGCCTTTTATGGTCGAAGAGATTGCCAAAACTTTAAAGGCAAACAAATAACGGACATAATTATAAACTGCGGCAATTATTGTCTGATTTACCGTTTCTCTTCGTCCAAGCAACCCTATAATCGCTTAATTTTCACTTATTGTTATCAGATTTTCGTAGGGACATCTTCATCGTTCCACCCGGGTAGAACGAACTGTCTACGTCTGTGACACGATCAGTTTACCTGGGTGCAATGATCAGTTCACCCGGGTGGAACGATGAAGATGTCGGTAAGATAATATAAGAATGTAAGGGAGATATGCTAAGGACATAAGTGTCACAACATACAAATGATAGGCAGAGTAAAATCAATACAGCTGTAGTCTGTAGCAGAAAGAATGATGAGAGACAACTTAAAAAAGGATGAGAGATACACTGTTTGGGAGCATATTATGGGATAAAACGATGAGAGACACCCTGCTCCGAAAGTATCTCTCATTCATTATTCATCTAGTTATCTGATCTTTACAGAAAGACAGTGAGACAGTGAGACTAAAATATTTTTTTTATTTCTTGGGAGCGAGCAGATTATTCCTTATCTACAGAAAATTTAAAGATACACTGACTCATGTATTTTTCTCCCGGGCGAAGCACAGCCGAAGGCCATTCCGGTTTGTTCGGAGTATCCGGATACTTCTGAGTTTCAAGACATACGGAAGCACGCTGATTATATGTGATACCTTTCTTTCCTGTCAGAGAACCATCCAGGAAGTTGCCGGCATATACCTGAACACCCGGTTCGTTGGTATATACATCCAGTACGATACCCGTTTTGGGAGATTCGAGTGAAGCACATTTGCGGGAAATATCCCCTTTGGCATTCAATACCCAGTTATGGTCATAACCATTTCCATTCTTCAATTGTACAAAATCGTAGTCGTTGATGCGTGCACCTACCGGAGTCGGAGTGCGGAAATCCATCGGAGTACCTTCTACCGGAACAATCTCGCCGGTTGTCATGAATGTGCTGTCTACCGGAGTATAATAATCGGCATCCACCATCAGCAGATGATCTGCATTATTTGCCGCATCACCGTCAAGGTTGAAATAAGAATGGTTGGTCATATTTACGATAGTCGGCTTATCCGTTTCTGCTTCATAGCGGATATCAATTGCATTATCGTCTGTCAGTTTCATCAGGACTTTACAGGTAATGTTACCCGGGAAACCTTCTTCGCCATCCGCAGCGACATAAGTCAGTTCCACTTCTTGCGGATTCGGTTGCACAGCGTCAAACACACGATACTGGAATCCATTGGGACCGCCATGCAGGCAATGACCGTAATTATTCTGAGGCAACTGATATTCAATGCTGTCCAATGTGAATCGACCTTGATTGATACGGTTTGCGTAACGACCGATGCTGGCACCAAAATCAGAAGGTTTGCTGATATAATCCTGAATAGAATCGAAACCTAAAACTACATCCTGCATCTTACCGTCTTTATCGGGGACCATCACAGAAACAATGCGTCCACCGAAATTCGTCACACAAACTTCCATGTTGTTCTTGTTACGAAGGGTGTACAGATCGGTTTTCTTACCACCTACTTCAGTCTGGAAGTTAGTTCTTAACAGGCCGGAGTCAGTTGGTTGCTCGGCTTTCGGGGTACAAGCAGCTACAAAAAGGGCAGAAACAGCCCATAATGCTAAATTCTTCATGGTTGATATAAGTATTATTATAAATTAGTTCAACAAACATCTTTTATTTAGATTGCAAAATTGGCGAAATTCTGATAGTTTGGAGGCAACATTCTTTCCAAATAATAGCACAAATCAGTCATTTCGCCAATGATGCAATCATAAACACTTATATCTTTCTAAATCAAAATGATTTATCTTATAGCAAATGCAAGTAAACTGATTCCATCACCAGTTACTCCTTTGTATTCGGGAAAGCCGATATTCTCAACCGGGCCGCTCCCATCGGAATCAATGTAATCTCTTCTTTAGCGCCTTTCACCGCATCTTCTTCGGGCAATACACCGCAAAGTCCGGTTTCGTCAATCTGCCATTCGGGGATCATCCGGCCGGTAGCTTTCACTTCCAAAGGTACATTGGCCACCGTGAACGGGAAGTTATCAGCAGGCCAGGACTTACGAACGACTTTGAAGTTCTTCAAAGGCTCTTTCTTATCCAATACCAACGAATAGTTCCAGGGACTGTTAGCATAGATTTCAGTAGTAGGCCACTTCTTCGGGTCAGCACCTTTCTGCCATTTGGAGTCACCGATAGCCGTTTCACGACTGTCTTTTTCTATATATTTCTCGTCAATCTTCAGAGATAAAGTCAACGGACCATAATCCACACTTACACTGTTCTTATTGACTTGCCACGTACGCATGGACAAAGACATCGGAAGAGTCATTTCTACTTTATCACCATCCGCCCATTCGCGTTCGATACAAAGGTATTTACCGGATACAGGTTTCACACTGATCTTCTTTCCGTTGACACGCACTTCGGCTCCTTCAGTCCATGAAGGAATGCGGAGGTAGAACGGAAAATCGACCTTTTCATCGGTAGAAACGGTGAATTTGATGCCTTCTTCAAAAGGATAGTTAGTCTCTTCGTGAAGGACGATTTCTTTTCCATTACCCACTTTGATCTTTGCTTTACAAGCAGCATAGATGGCGGCAGCAATACCGTTGTCGGGAGTTGCCAATATCAGATGTTCCGAAAAATAAGGCCAGCCTTGTGCATGGTTATGCTGACAGCAACGGCTGCTGAATGGATTCATGGAAAGGAACGGACCACGGTTGTCAATACCCGGATGATGGTTCTTTGAGTCACTGACAGTATGATTCGGACAAGTGATGTAGCGCAAAGCCTTGAAGTCCGGCATCACAGCGGCAGGATAAGAGTTGAAAGCTACTTCTTCGCAATGCTCAGCCCACATCGGGTCACCTGTCATACAGAGCATGATCTCATCGGAAGCCATCTGTTCCACCAGTCCGCAGGTTTCCACTCCCTGACGAGGATCGATATATCCCAGACGGGCATTCTCGTCGGCACCGAACATACCGCCCGGAACCTGGCCAAAAGTGCGACGGATCAAATGATGTACATTATAAGAGGCTTTGAGCATGGCGGAATCTCCGGTCTGCATATAATAAGTGGCAGGTTCGCGGAAACACTGGGCGATGTTCACATTGTGCCAGTTGGGCAGGGAGGTTGATTTTGTCCAGTCGGCTGTGTTGCGGTGAATCTTCTTGGCAAGGTCCAGCAGGAAGGCATCTCCGGTATGGTTATAAAGCCAATAGATACTGATGATGTTGTCACCGCCACGGCTGTTTTCCCAATAGTCTTCCAGAAGTTTATCGTCGGGGACAGTCATCTGCCATTTGAAGTAGTTCGTCATCAGGTCAATAACCCGTTGGTCCTGAGAATACTCATAATAAGATTGCAGACACCAGAGCATAATCATCTGTGCCCACAACTCACGCTTGCCGTTCCGTTCGTTGACAGGGCCGAAGTATCCATCGGGCTGGCAACTGGCAAATACACCTTCAATCCATGTTTTTGTTTCTGCAATCATCTTCGGGTCATTCAGGATATAGGCAAGGTTGCCATAACCTTTCAGCCAGTAAGGTACTTCTTCCCAGCCATGATCACCACCGGTTGTCAGCCAGGCGTTATTATCTTTCTCCAGCCAGGCACTGATTTCTCCCAGATGTCCGGTCAACCCATCGCGTTGCAGTTCGAGGTACTTCTTTACCCAGCCTTCCGGCTGGATGCTGCCGACAGGCAGCTTAATAAAGTTCAACGGACGAAGCGGGGCCCGATAGCTCACATAATTCACATTCGTCGATTCTGTGTAGGGGCGGTCCATCACCCTTACAGACTCACCGGCAGTACGTGTGGTAAAAGCTGCTGTCAGTAACCCGACAGTCAGCAGCGTACCCGCAACACCTATTTTAAAAGATCGTTTCTGTTTCATTTTGAATATTTTTTTGGAGATACTACCGACTTTTTAGTCAGCCTTGTTTTAATTCGGTTTATTTATAATTATAAATCAATTCTCCGCCTTTTATCAGTTCATTGTGAGATATACGGTAGTCAGCAATCTTTTTCCCGTTGAAATGGTTGCTTTTGATCGGTGCGTCTTTCTTTTTCCGTCCTTCTGTCTGAATAGTAAGTACGTTTCCATTCGTCAACCGCAACAGTACCCTGTCGAAAAGCGGAGAGGTCAGATCATAGTATTCATCTCCCACAAGCAGAGGGTAGAAACCCATTGCCCCGAACACGTACCAGGCGCTCATCGTACCGTCATCTTCGTCCATTTCGGGACTATACCCTTCGGGGGCATTCTTGAATGCTTTACCCAGATAAGGAGTCTTAAATTCCGAATTGCCTCCATATTTATGGATCATCGGTTCGGTCATCAGACTGCGCACTATCTGCTGGGTTTTCTCCGGTGCCCCAAGTCGGTTGAACAGGTAAGGAACATGGATATCCGGTTCGTTTCCCTGATTATAAAGGTGATGGTCGAAGAAATAGGTAAGTTGCAAACGAAGAGAGTCCTGCCCTACCCATTCTATCATTTTATCAATGTATTGTGGAGCCGCCCATCGGTATTGCCAACGGGTTCCCTGATAGAGTCCGTTGTTCTTCATCACTTCAAAAGCGGGAGTCACATTCATAAATTCCTTTTTCCATGTTTCTTCAAAAAGAGAGACCGAACGTTGCCGGTATTGTTCGGAATCCGCCTTTTCACCGATGATTTCCGCAATCTTTGCCATTGCCCACAAGTCATATGCCGATTCCATCTTCTGGTCGGGCGAACGCATGGGCAGCCGCTCCATTTCCTGCTTCATACCAGCGTATCCTTTACGGAAATCAAGGTTGGTAATTCCTTTCCGGTAAGCGTCCAGCAAGAGAATCACAGCATGTTCCGTACGTACTGTCGGGGTAGACTCGAATCCGGTGGACCAGTCTTTCTTTCCCGTTGCATACAGATGAATCAGGGAAGTCGCCATATCCCGCATCTTCGCAGGTTCGGTCAGTACCAACAAAGGAAATTTAGTGCGGAAGGTATCCCATAACGACCAGTTACTGTAATATCGGAAGTCTTCTGAGATATACACTTTTCCATCCGTACCCAGATAAGCTCCGTCCGGAGAACTGACATCCGCCGGACTCAGGTAAGTACGATACAGGGAAGTATAGAAAATGACCCTGTCATCTTTCTTGCCTCCTTTGACGTCGATAGCTGACAATTGTTTTTCCCACTGATCAGCGGTCCGGGATTTCACTTCTTCGAAGTCCATCTTTTCCCAACGGGCACATTCCCAGCTCGCCAGTTCGGAACTTAACGCAGACAGTCCGATACGGACTTCCACCGAACGTACCTTTTTGCCAAAGGTAAGGCAGGCAGTCGTCTCTTTCTGTTCTTCCAACTGGAAAGGATGGCTGGTATTTAAGGAGAAATAGAGTTTGTAGCGTCCATGTCCGCAGACGTTCTTTGCCTGTACATAGCCTTCGATGCAAGTTTCCGATATACGTTTATAATGGCAGGTAGCTACGTCTTCAAACGTAGAGGCGAAGTCTATCCAAAGGGCAGCGGAAAGGCTTCGGGGAAATTTATAGCGTTCCACCGCCATGGCGTTGGTCGCTGTCAATTCAGTTTTGATACCATTGGTAAAAGCTGTCGAGTAATATCCGGGAGTTGCTTTCTCGCGGGACTTTTTAATATGCAATTCCTGTGAAGGAGCTACCGGACGAATGCGCAGGTTTCCTCCTCCGCCGCTACATCCCACTCCGGAAAGGCGGTTGACAGAGATACCGGAGACTTTCGTCACTGCATAATCATAACCGGCATGGCTACGCGGATCATTATCCGGACACACACAAACCATTCCGAAAGGAGCGGCAGCGCCCGGAGCTACCTGTCCGTTATCACCGGAAGTACCGATAAACAAGTTGACATACTTTGTATTTTGTGCAACTGACGGTGTCATGATAGATAATACGACTAAAAGAAGGGCATACCATCTGCTTCGGTTGTTTTTCATGCTTCTAAAATAGTATCTGGACTGATTAAAAAGTTGGTAGTATCTCCAATCTCCTCCTTCGGGAAGGAGGAGATTGGAGATAGCACCGACTTCTTAGTCACCCCTGGGTTAACTAATGATATAACTTATCTTTAATTCTTGTTTACAGAGAACTTAAAGATACACTGACTCATATATTTCTCGCCCGGACGAAGTACTGCCGAAGGCCATTCCGGTTTGTTCGGAGTATCGGGATACTTCTGAGTTTCGAGACATACGGAAGCACGCTGGTTGTAAGTGATACCTTTCTTTCCGGTCAACGAACCATCCAGGAAGTTTCCTGCATATACCTGAATACCCGGTTCGTTAGTATATACATCGAGTACGATACCAGTCAGCGGTGATTCGAGAGTAGCACACTTACGGGTAATGTCGCCCTTGGTATTCAATACCCAGTTATGATCGTAACCGTTACCATTCTTCAACTGTACGAAATCGTAGTCATTGATACGTGCGCCTACCGGAGTCGGAGTGCGGAAGTCCATCGGAGTTCCTTCAACCGGAGCGATCTCGCCTGTAGTCATGAAGGTACTGTCTACCGGAGTATAATAGTCAGCATCAATTGTCAGCAGATGCGCCTCATTACGGGCTGCGTCTCCGTCAAGATTGAAGTAAGAGTGGTTAGTCATATTCACAATGGTCGGCTTGTCAGTTTCCGCTTCGTAACGGATATCGATCGCATTATCGTCTGTCAGCTTCATCAACACTTTACAAGTGATATTTCCCGGGAAACCTTCTTCGCCATCTTCTGCCATGTAAGTCAATTCCAGTTCTTGCGGATTCGGCTGAACGGCATCAAACACACGGTACTGGAATCCTTGCGGACCGCCATGCAGGCAGTGACCGTAATTATTCTGAGGCAACTGATACTCAGTACCGTCCAAAGTAAATCGACCTTGGTTGATACGGTTAGCATAACGGCCGATGCTTGCTCCGAAGTCCGAAGGCTTGCTGACATAATCCTGAATCGAATCGAAGCCGAGCACTACATCACGCATCTGTCCGTCCTTGTCGGGTACCATCACTGAAACAATACGACCACCGAAGTTCGTTACACAAACTTCCATGTTGTTCTTGTTGCGCAAGGTATACAAATCTGTTTTCTTTCCATCCACTTCCATCTGGAAGTTACTTTGCAATAAACCGGAATCCGTTGTTTTCTCGGCTTTCGGTGTACAAGCTGCCATTAAGAGGGCGGCAACTGCCCATACACATAACTTTTTCATGGTATTCTATTAATTGATACTATTCAATAAATCTACTTTGCCTTCGTTGACCAACTTAAGAATCAGTTCTCCGAAAAGCGTATTCTGCCAGGCAAACCAGGCACGGGTGAAGTTCTTCGGATCGTCTTTGTGGAAAGATTCGTGCATAAAGCCTGTTCCGGCATCGGTATCCATCAGCATTTTGATACAGGTTTTGATTTCCGCATCATCCTTGCTGGTGAAGGCTTTCATCATGATACTCATCGGCCACACCATATCATAACCGATATGCGGTCCGCCGATACCTTCGCCTGCCTTGCCTTTGAAGAAGTAAGGATTGTCTTCGCTCCACACGAATTTACGGGTATTCTGATAGATAGGATCGTTTACATCTACATCACCCAGATAAGGCATGGCAAGCAGGCTCGGTACATTGGCATCATCCATCAGGAAGTGATTTCCGAAGCCGTCTACCTCAAAAGCATAGATTTTACCATATTTCGGGTGGTTGTATACCGCATATTTCTTCAATGCTGTCTCTACTTCCTTTGCCAGGTCTTTGCATTCCTTAGCCAAAGCAGTCTTCTTATTTACCTTATCAAGTATTTCGGCTGCTTTGCGCAATGAAGATACGGCAAAGAAATTGGAAGGTACCAGATATTGAAGAGTCGTCGCATCATCCGAAGGACGGAAGCAGGAGACGATCAAACCTACCGGTTTCACAGGTGCTCCGAGTCCGTCATTATTCAATGTATCCAATGCACGTTCTGTCTTACGCTGGAATTTATACGGGGCAACTCCGTCTTTGCGTTGTTGTTCCTTGAATGTTTTCAGCACATTGGTGATAGCCTGAATCCATTCTTCTGAGAAGATGCTGGCATCTCCGGTTGTTTTCCAGTAGTGATAAGCCAGACGCAGCGGGTAGCAAAGTGAATCGATTTCCCATTTACGTTCGTGCAGTTCCGGCTTCATATCGGTCAGGTCACTCATCCAGTGATTGTCTTCAACGGCACCGTCATTAAATGCGTTTGCATACGGATCGATATTGATACATTTGAACTGGCGGAGGATAACACCTGCCAGCATCTCTTTCAGTTCGGGATCGGAGTTTGCCAACTGCACATACGGCCATACCTGCGCACCCGAATCACGAAGCCACATTGCGTGAATGTCGCCCGTATAAACGAATGTGTCCGGTTTGCCATCCGCGCCTTTGCGGAAGTGTACGGTAGTGTCGATGGTATTGGGGAAACAGTTTGCGAACATCCATGCCAGTTTCTCGTTTTTCAGAAGTTTCTGCACACGGATGATTTCCTTTTCTACCGCATTCGAACGGAAAAGACGTTTGGAAACTTCCGGACGATTGTCTTTCTGAATAGCGTCCGTCACACATACATGCATTCCGGACATCGTATTTGCAGCCTGCATCTGACCGCCACAAAGGAGCATGCCTGCCAGCATACCCGCACTGATATATTTTACTTGCTTCTTCATAAATTACTTTTTCTTTTTAAATTCGTTGGAGAAAGAATAAGGGAAATCGGTTTCTTTGGTACCACGCTGCTCATTGGGTTTGGAATCCATCTTGAAAGTGATGGAAGCACCGTTCATAAGGTCCTCGTGAGTCACGTAGTTCTTTGTATGGTCTTTGCCGTTCAAGGTCATGGAAGAGATATAACGTTTGTCGTCTCCGTTATTTGGAGCGGAGATGGTTACTGTCTTTCCATTTTCAAGATGCAGCTTCATCTGTTTGAAGTAAGGAGTACCGAGAATATACTCATCCGTACCCGGACATACCGGATAGAAGCCCATGGCAGAGAACACATACCACGCAGAAGTCTGGCCGTTGTCCTCATCACCACAATAACCGTCGGGAGCAGGAGTATAAAGCTTATCCATCACTTCACGAATCCAGTGCTGCGCTTTCCACGGCTGACCGGAGTAGTTGTACATATACAGCATATGCTGGATAGGCTGGTTACCGTGTGCATAGTTACCCATATTCATAATCTGCATCTCACGGATTTCGTGGATGACACCGCCATAATAGCTGTCGTCAAAGACAGGAGGCAGGATAAATACAGAGTCCATCATCTGGTTGAAGCCGTCTTTTCCGCCCATCAGGTCGATCAATCCCTGAGGATCATGGAATACGGACCAGGTATAATGCCAGCTGTTTCCTTCGGTGAAAGCGTCTCCCCACTTCAACGGGTTGAACGGAGACTGGAATTTGCCATCCTCATTCTTGCCGCGCATCAGTTTATGTTCGGGATCATACAGATTCTTATAGTTCATGGCTCTCTTTGCAAAGATCTCAATTTCCTTTTTAGGCTTGTTCAAGGCCTTACCCAGCTGATAGATACACCAGTCATTGTATGCATACTCCAGTGTGCGGGCTGCATTTTCATTGATGCCTACGTTGTAAGGAACATAACCGAGCTTATTGTAGTAGTCATAGCCCAGACGTCCGGTAGAAGAAACCTGCGGATGTACCGCATTAGCTCCGTGCTTTACAGCTTCCCAAAGGGTTTCGATATCATATCCTTTCAGACCTTTCAGGTAAGCATCTGCAACTACCGAAGCCGAATTGTTGCCAACCATACAGCCTCTGTGTCCCGGGCTTGCCCATTCCGGCAGGAAGCCGCTTTCTTTGTAGGTATTTACCAATCCTTCCTGCATCTTCATGTTCATAGACGGATACATCAGGTTCAGGAAAGGGAAAAGACAACGGAAAGTATCCCAAAAACCGGTATCGGTAAACATATAGCCGGGAAGTATTTCACCATTATAAGGACTGTAGTGAACGATATCTCCTTTCGCGTCTATTTCGTAGAAACTTCTGGGGAAAAGTACCGAACGATACAGGCAGGAGTAGAAAGTACGCAAATGGTCGATATCATCATCTTCCACTTCGATACGTCCCAAAACGTCGTTCCATACCTTACGGCCTTTTGCCGCAATCTGGTCTATGTTATCTTTGCCCAACTCTTTCAAGTTCAGTTCCGCCTGTTCGGGGCTGATGAAAGAAGAAGCTACACGTACATTTACCTGTTCGCCTTTACGGGTTTTAAAGCCGATCAATGCGCCGGCATGCTTATCGTTGGCTTCCAGTTTATTGGTATCGATGTTACCATTGGCAACAGCTGCCGTATAAGTAAAAGGCTTGTCAAACTCCAGTACGAAGTAATTCTTGAAGTTTGCAGGAACACCGCCGCTGTTCTTGGTCGTATAACCGATAATCTTGTTTTCCGAAGGGATGACTTTCACAAACGAACCGTTGTCGAAAGCATCTACAACCACATAAGAGTGATCGTTCTCAGGGAAAGTGAAGCGGAATGCTGCCGCTCTTTCTGTCGGAGCAATCTCGGTTACTACATCATGGTCGGCAAGGTATACTTTGTAATAGTAAGGAGTAGCCGTTTCTGCTTTATGCGAGAACCAGCTGGCACGCTGATCCTGATCGAAAACGGCTTTACCGGTAATCGGCATGATGGAGAACTGACCGTAATCATTGATCCAGGGGCTGGGCTGGTGGGTTTGTTTAAAACCTCTGATTTTATCGGCATCATAGGTATATGCCCAGCCATCCCCCATTTTTCCGGTCTGGGGAACCCAAAAGTTCATTCCCCAGGGAAGGGCGATAGCGGGATAAGTGTTTCCGGTAGATAAGGCGTGCTTGGACTGAGTACCTACCAGCGGACTGACATAGTCCACTGGTCCGGTAATCGTTTTAGCATCCATATTCCACGCACTAAATAAAGTAAAAGCTAATAGAGCGAGTTTTTTCATGGTGTTCTTGTTTTATTTAGTTAGTTTTTCTTCAAGCATCTTTATAAAATAGCCGCCAACTACGGAACGCGCCTGGAAACCTCTCTGAATCGGATTGTCCGTAAATACCCAGTCGGACATCGGAACGCGGGTAGTCGTTTCATCCATAAACAGATATACCGGTTCAATAAACTTCTCGAAAGTAGCTTTGTCCTGTGCCATGGTAGCTGTCCACATGATCCAGTCAGTCTTGGTATAAGTTTCACGGTTATCCAGCGGAAGGCCGTATTTATTTTGCTTCGTAAGATAATAAGCAATTTCTGTCTCAGCAACTTTTTCCGGGAAAATCTGTAGTTTCAGCAATTTGTCCCACACCAGATTATACTTCTGGCTCCAGGTTCCCGGTTTGTCGAATGTCAGACGGTAGTGGTCGCCGTCATCCGCCATCTTCACCCATTCGGCAGCCATTTCTTTCGCCTTCTTCGTGTACTTTTCAGCAACGTCTTTTTTGCCCAGCATATCTGCCATGTAGCCGTAAGAAGCAATACCCATGATAGCCTTGATAGAAAGATTGGCATTGTGCGCAAAGTGTCCGGCAAAGTCATCCGTACAAAGTTGGTTCTCCGGATCAAGACCGTACTCAACCAGATAATCCGTCCAGGTTGTCAGAGTTTCCCAATGCTTTTGTGCGTAGTCGGCATTTCCTTCTACAGCAGCAATCGCTGCAGCAAGGACTACCATATTGCCGGATTCTTCGATCGGCATATCGCCTCCGTAAGTCTGGCCGTTAGCCAGCGGATATGTACCTACGTCGTGAGCAGCAAACGGTTTGGTCCATTTTCCGCTTTCACTATAATAGAAGATATGGTTCATGGTAGCTTTGACCAGTTCCGGATTGTAAAGCAGAAGCAACGGAGCTCCCGGATAAGTCAGATCGACTGTTCCGATGGAACCATTACTGAAATTTTCTTTGGAAAGGAATACCAGGTCACCATTCGGAGCTTGTACCAGTTTATGGGCAGCTAATGCCTGACGATAAGCCAGAGCGCAAAGTTCGGCATACTTGCGTCCGCCGGCCGCTTCGGCCTCTGTCATCAGTTTATTATCGAAAGCTGCACAATTTTTCATTTGAGTCTTGTATTCCTGTTCTGCTTTCTGGAATTGCGATACGATTGTTTCACTGCCTGTACGATTCCAGTAAGGACGGAGGTTTTCACCAAAGTACTGGATAGAGTAAATATCATCGTAACCGATCAGCAGGTGTCCGTTCGCTTTCTTTGTTTCACCCAGTGAGCGAACCAGCGCCAGTTTGTCATAACCATTGGTGGTAGGAGCTTCCAGCTTGTTCTCTGTAAAGCTTTGGCGAAGTTTCTTTCCGTCACCGATAGCATAAGTGCTGTTCTCTTTTTCAGCAGCCAGGTAGAAGTGTCCCCAGTCAATACGTACATCGTCACCTTTCTTTTTCAGGATGTCCTGATTACGGCTGCCGGTGCGCAGGAACAACAGATCACCGTCAGTAAAGCTGTCGGCTACGGATTCCTGATGAGGCAGATCGAGTGCCCATTGAGGAGCAGCTTCAAAATAGAGTTCAACTTGGTGCGCCTGTCCGTCGTTAGAAATGACTTCATAAGAAATATAGTTGACAGGGCGTGCCATCAAGTCCAGGTTATCCATAAACAGGGGTGCCGTAAATGTCAAATTCAAGTCTACCGGACCACAAGTGAAGTTATAATAAGTCTGCATAGGTTGAACATCGGCAGAAGTCTGCTGTGCAGTCTGATTGAAGTAACGGTTATTATCCAATTCTACCAGCAAACCAAAATCCAGCAAGCCATTTGCTCCACGGTTGTGACAATAAGCGGCAATCAAGTTTTCTCCCTTTTTCAGGGACGCTACCACTTCTTCCGACAACTTCACCTGTACGTGCTTCTTACAAGCGTTTCCTGTGTCTACCACCTTCACTCCGTTGATATAGATAATCACATCATCATCATGAGAATATTCCAGATATACATTCTTACCAGTCAAGTCTTCCTGAATATCAGCGACACGACGTACCCAGATAAATTCTTCACCCCACTGGGTCTTGGCTACATGTTCGTTCTCCATGGTTCCGAAGGCACCTTCACCTTCTTTCCAGGCAGCATCATTGAAGCCGACATTTTGCCATCCGTCGGCAGGTTGCTGAATTGTATATTTTCCTGTCCAGTTACCTTGTTCCGAAGTTTTCACCAAAGGTCTCAATTCCAGTTCTTCCGTTCCCATAAAGCGGTAAGTCTGTCCGTCGACTTTAGCCACACCGATTAAAGGGAAATCTTTACCGGTCCAGTGTTTCACCGAACCATCATATAAATTGTCCGTGAAAGACCAGGCACTGGTGTACGGGTCTATGCTCACCAGCGGATAAGCCGGAGCACGCAACTCGCTCTTCACATGCTGTTCCATCTGGGTCCCACAGCTACAAAGTACAGAGGCTGCTCCCAGCAACAGCGTCATCAGTTGTTGTTTCATAATTTAATTACCTGTTTTATTTTATCTATTTACCATTCTATTGACACATTCACACCGGCAGGATCGTTCTCGAAACTCAACAGAAGAGTTTTGGATGATTCATCCCATTCCGGTTGTTCCTCTTTTCCATTCACACGTATTTTCTCTGGTTTACGAGGCAAGAGGACTCTTGATACATTCGTTGTATTTATCGGACTTTTGGCTACAAAGGAGTAACTTTGTTTGCCCACTTTCTCATCATAGATACGAGAAGCTCCACAGAGTACTTTTGCTTTCATTTTATTGGATACTTTATTCAGATCATAAAGATACCCCTGTTCACCCGGTTGGATTTGTTTGGAAGTCAGTACCGGCAGATCTTTGTCGAACAGGTCGATATATAATCCGGATAACGTCAGTGGCTCTTTGGAAACGCTTTCGTCCATGACAGCAGCAATGGTATATGGGCCACGTTCTACAATGAAGCTGTTCTTGGTTTCTATCTCTATCCCTTGCTTTTCCTGATAAGCAGATGCGATCGTTTCAAAATATTTCTGATCGTTTCCGGCTTTCAAAACAAAATGTTTGGGGTCTTCACGCATCACAATCACCGTTCCTTTACCATAGTGGTAAGTTCCTTCACCCGGATTACGGGACAGATTCATCTTCTCGAACAGGTGTTCCGAAGGCGCTTTATATCCATTTCCTTCTGTATTCCACCATTCCAGTACCGTTTGGTAAGGGTCGATATCTTCTCCACAATAGATAAGTACTCCGCCTTTCTTCACCCAATCAGCCAGATAGTTGTGATATTCCGGTTTCATCGGTTTCATGTTTGAATAAGACATGACAAGTATGTGGAGTCCTTTGAATGTTTCTTTGAAAGGAGTATTTTCCATGTGTACCAGCTCTACCGGAATACCACGCTTCAACAGAGGCAAAGTTTGTCCGTAGAAACTGGAAAATTGCGGATCATCGTAACCGTTATGATTAGGAAAACGTTGAAACATTAGTGAGTTTGCCATCAGTACGCCGATGCCCTGTGTACCTGTAATCTTTTTATCGGAAGTACGGATATCATTCAGCGTATTAATCATTGTCTGCATCTGGGTGGAGTAAGAACGGGGAATGCGTTCTTTCTGATCCGTTCCCGCTATCCGGTACAGTCCCTGATAGATACGGTCCGGCCAAGGCATTACTTCGTAGGTATCTACCATAGGATACATCAACTGTGCTGCAAAAGTGGCCTGATAGTTGATTTTATAGTCCAGCCAGTCTTTCGCACGGTCTTCGATCGGGTCTGTCAGGAAATACATTTTCCGGTTCAGCGGTGCAGTCATCGACTTCATACACCCGTATTCCAGAAACGCGTTCTCGAATACACGTTCTTTCTGCACGCCGTTATAGAAATTCGGTTCGCGGGCAGTCCCTGTCCATACCTGGGCAATGTAGCCGTCTACACAATCCAATGAAGCCAGGCTGGCTTCCGGACTTACAATCTGCCAAGAAGTATAATTAATCAAAGAATGCGTCGGCACATAACATTTGATGTCCAGTCCTTTCGATTTTCCGTATTCTTTGGCATAAGTGAATATCTTATCCAGCGCATTATAGTACAGATGATATTTCAGTTTGTTGGAAAGGTATGTGTTTTCGGGAGATTCGTGCTGAGCTCTCCAGGGGAAATTATAATATTTCTGCCATTCGGATTTAAAAGCTTCGCTATATCCGCCACGCATCCAGAACTCCGGTTCTTCCAGATATATGGATGTTATCCCGGCGTCTATCACCCGTTTGATCTGTGTTTCCTGCATATAGCGGATAAAACTTTCGGTAGGTACGATATAAGGGATCAGATGACCATGAGCTATTTCATTTCCATTACGGTCGCGCTGTCCTTCTTTCAGATGTCCGTCTACTCCATCCCATTTCCCCAGAAAGTAGTCCTTGTAGTCTCCCCAGGCAACTCCGGTCATAAATTCCGTCAGATAACCTTTGTCTCTCCATGACTGAATGCGTTGTTCAAAAGTTACTCCGGGCTTATCCAGTGTACCATATACCATCGTGGCATCAGCACGTACGTCTGTTTCGGGTTTCCAGGGTTCAGCAGTCTGAAACGTGGTCTTTGCTTCTTTGCTTTTTCCTTTTTGCGCATAAGTAGCATGATTGCAGGCAAGAAGCAAGCCGAGAGCAATCAGCAAATGTTTATTGTTCATGATATTCAGGTGTATTTTCATTTCTATATCTGGTCGTTACCCCGTTTCTCTTCGGATTATTTTTCTGCCGGAAACAGAAGCATCAATGCCGGTATACCGGAAGCCGAGTAGCTGTCTATCTCAGCACCGGCCGGTAATACTTTCTCATATTCTCCACCACATACATTACGTGTCTTATCCCTGTTTGCCCAACCGGATTCGATATTACGTTTCAGGAACGGGATATATTGTGTTTGTCCGCAGTCGTATACCAGCATAGCTATGTATTCTGCAAAAATAGCCGTATAGATACCTTGCTCGATTCCTCTTTCAAAGGGCAGCAGGTTATGCTTCGCAGACATTTCATTGACTGTATAGTCTGCTGCAAGGATTGCATTATCCAGGTAGCGTTTTTCTTTAGTCGCCTTGTAAAGCAATACGGAAGCACCGATAAAGGTAGCTTGATTATATACATGCGCTTTCCAGGCTGGATTACCATTGCCATGACGACTATCAGCTATCCGTCCCGTCTTCTTGTCCAACAGGTTTTCTACTCCCCATTCATAAATCTCTTTACCTTTAGCCAAATACTGTTCTCTTGTCTGATACTTGGGTGATTCTTCGGTTGATTCTTTTCTCTTCTTCGGAACATTATTGTATAGTGTAAGTGCTGCTACCACGGTAGGAAAATTGATACAAGCCATCTTTCCGTCACCCGGTCTGTTCGGCTTGGGATTATGGATCGGCTGCCATTGCCAGAACATCCCTCCGTTCTCTTTGTCATATGATCCTGTATCGCCTACTTTCTTAGAACCGTACCATACACGGCTGAAGCTCTCTTCAGACAGTTTCAGGTATTCATCCACACCAAAGAGTTCGTATGCACGTGCCAAAGAGATCGTCCACCACATGATATCATCATAGATAAACCATCCGGTATTTTCATTATTATTATCGAAATCAAAGTGACAATATTGGGCTTTATTTCCAGCAAATATCTTTTCGCAGAGCTCTTTGTAATAGCCTCTTTTCTTTTTATCTTTCTGAGCCTTCGCCAGTTTATAGGCGTTCATTGACATATCCCAGTAAATAGGCTGGCACCAGATAGCCGCTGCGCCATGACCACGGTCTACCGCCTGTTCATAGGATGAAGTTGTCTTATAGATATATTTATCCGGGTCGAGCAGCGTATTATTAAATCCTTCGTATGCCGCCCATACATCTTCATTGGTGTAAGACCCTGTCTTCTGGTTCGTTTTTTCTGAGCTATCAGCCGCCCATACAGTAGTAGTTGATATCGCCAGCAGTAAAGCTACCGCCAAAAGAATTTTGCTTTTCATGATAGTTGATAAGTTTTAATATTTTTCCTGTTACAAAGATTGCAGAAATAGACGAAAAAGAACGATAATCTCTATTCAATAAAGAACAAATACAGACCAAAACGCCCTTTTAAAGTATCAGATAACAGCGTATATATATAAATTCCCCTTACCCGGCGTACCGGATAAGGGGAATTTATATACAATATTTCCGTATATTTTAGATTATCATTCTGATCAGAATTTTGGAGCGACAGCCTCCAAAGAAGGTTCAGCGCCTTTCACAAATGGCCAGCCACCTTTCCACTGTACACGATCCATCATCAATACACGACCCTCGGGATTAGCAACACTTACCGCATGATAGAACATCCAATCGTTTCCTTTCTTATCTGTCACCAGTTCTGAATTATGCCCCGGACCGACAAATGCTTTATTCTTCTGAATCAATATCTCATGATGATTATCCGACATTGAACGCCCTTTCTTGTCAACATAAGGGCCGAACAGATTCTTCGAACGCCCCACAACTGTAGTATATGTGCTCTTCAAACCTTCACAGCAGCGGCCGATGGAAGCAAACAAATAATAATAACCATCCCGTTTATGAATATACGTACCTTCATAAGCAGTACCGGCTATTTGCTCTATTGGAGCACCTTTCTTCAAAGAGAGACCATCTTCTGTCAGTTCCGTACCATATATTCCGTGGAAGCTCCCCCAAAAAAGGTATTTCTTTCCATTATCTTCAATATAAAAAGGATCAATGCAATTCTGTATATTGATTTCATTGCTCCGGAATAATTTACCCAAATCAGTAAATGGTCCTTCTAGTTTATCAGCAGTGGCAATGCCTATACCACACGTCCACTCACCTCCCCAGGTGGACATAGAATAATACATTACGTATTTATCACCGATTTTATTAATATCCGGTGCCCATATTCTCCCTTTAGGTTCGAAGTTTGGACGGGTAGCATCTGTAAAAGCAGTACCTACGTAATACCAGTTTACCAAGTCTCTTGACCGATGAATAGGTACATTTTTAATACTTTCAGTTGCGTATAGATAGTAATATTCATCGTCTCCTTTTATAATAGTAGGATCGGGCAAACTAAAGTTTATTACAGGATTAGCATATGTTTTAGCACGAACAGGAGTTGCCAAAGGACTAGCTCCTACCCCTTCAAAAGTCATACGGACAGGCTCTATTTTTCCGTCTTTATTAAAGTACATACGATCTATACAAGTTGCACGGCTGTTCGCTGCAGTTTCGCCCAACGGACGACGGTGATAAATGATATACCATTCATCTGCTCCGGCACCTTTAACTACCGAATGATGACCAGCACCGGTTGCGATATTAGTATCTTGCTGCAGAATTTTTCCGACTCTTTCAAACGGACCGAACGGTGAATCCGCAATGGCATAGGCTACACTATAATCCGGACCTCCCCAGCCACCTTCCGACCACATAAAATAATATTTTCCATTATGTTTCAGCATAAACGGTCCTTCCACATAATTTTGGGGAGTCACTTCCTTATAGATAGTACCATCCTCAAAAGGTACAATACTCAATAAATCCGGTGCCATCTTCACCATATTACAATGTCCCCAACCACCATAATACATATAATATTGTCCATCATCATCCTTAAATACAAACTGATCAATCGGCTGAGCACCATTTACTATCTTATCAATCAACGGTTTTCCCAACGCATCTTTAAAAGGTCCTGCAGGATTGTCTGCTACAGCAACGCCAATTCCGCCTAACTCATTATTATTTTGGATATCATTGGCTCCGAAAAAAATGTAGTACTTATCGTTCGCATGTATGACAGCCGGTGCCCACAAAGCACGACGAAGCCAACTGATATTTTCTTTTTCCAGTATTCTCGGATGCTTGGACCAGTTTACCAGATCTTTTGATGAGAAAGCATCCATGAATATCTGATCATCATAAGCGGCAGAATAGGTAGGATAAATCCAGTATTCATCTCCAAACACAATCCCCTCCGGATCGGCATACCAACCAGGGAAAATAGGATTACCACTCGTTTTCGGAAGCTTACTTTTGTTTTGGGCAAATATAGATACAGAACAGCAAATTACACAGAAAAGAAAAAGATGTCTAAGTTTCATATATTATTTATTTAAAAGTTCACTTCGCAAAGATGAGAAAAAACAAAGAAAAGTTTCAGAAATTACAGTTCATTTAACAACAAAAACTGACCATTCTACTTCCATTTGCATGATTTATCAATATTTTATGCTTACTTTGCATTGTCATTATCAAATGAGAAGTACCATGAGAAGCAGATTGTTTTTATTATCCATTATCTTATTAATCGGTGTCTCTTGCCAGCATAAGAAGGCTACAACAGAAAAAGAAACTGTAGCCTCTGGAGATACCTATACGAACCCGTTACTTGAACGTGGAGCAGAGCCATGGGCTATTTTTCATGAAGGCAAATATTATTATACACAAGGCTCAGAAAACAGAGTCATACTTTGGGAAACCGATGATATAGCAGACCTCTCACATGCTACTCAAAAAGATGTATGGATACCCACCGATCCCAGCAACTCCTATCATCTGTGGGCACCCGAAATTCATCGTATAAACAACAAATGGTATATTTACTTTGCCGCAGACGACGGCAATATGGATAATCACCAGATTTATGTTGTCGAGAATGAAGCCGCCAACCCCATGGAAGGAACATTTGTGATGAAAGGACGCATACAGACAGATAAAGACAACAACTGGGCAATCCATGCCAGCACCTTTGAACATGATGGCCAACGCTATATGATATGGTGCGGCTGGCAAAAACGAAGGATAGACAGTGAAACGCAATGTATCTACATCGCTACTATGGAAAATCCATGGACACTATCTTCTGACAGGATTCTCATCTCCAAACCTGAATACGAATGGGAATGCCAATGGGTAAATCCGGACGGCAGCAAAACAGCCTATCCGATACATGTAAACGAAGCACCCCAATATTTTGAATCGAAGAATAAAGACAAAGCATGCATTTTCTATTCAGCCAGTGGTAGCTGGACTCCTTATTATTGTGTCGGATTACTGACTGCAGACGCAAAAGCCAACTTACTCGATCCGGCTTCTTGGAAGAAGTCTCCGGTTCCGGTACTACAGCAAGACCCAGAAAACAATGTATACGGTCCCGGCGGAATATCTTTCACTCCGTCTCCGGATGGGAAAGAATGGTATATGCTATATCATGCCCGCCAGATACCGAATGACGCTCCTGGCGCATCCGATTCCCGTTCTCCCCGTTTACAGAAGATAGACTGGGACAAAGACGGAATGCCCGTGCTGGGAACTCCTCAGAAAGAGGAGGAACCAATGGCAAAGCCATCCGGTTCCTCAATTCATAAAAAACAGAACTAATTACAGATTGTACTCTGAGGACCAAGATAAGAACGCTTCATTCCTCCCAAGTCAATGACAATCTTTTGAATAACGACGCCCGGATCACCACAGCGTATCTGCAAAGTGTGCTTACCGGGCTTCTTTACATATAAAGTGGACTTATTCACTCTGCAATTCTTTAATACGCTATCATACCAGATTTGAGAATATTCGATAGCCGAAGTGGAAGGAGTAGAAATGGAACCATCATCTATACGGACACTATACTTTGTATCCGAGTTAGTATGTTCCGGCAATTTGTAGTCCCGCTCAGCATGCAAGGGAAATGTCGGCAAAACATACGTATATACATCATAAATCCCGGCATTAAATGTATAGAAATCATATTCCACTCTGGGGACATCACCTGCACGATACATTTGTAAGGGAGCTGTCGGATTCCCCAACTGCAAAGAGCGCCCCTCAAAACCAAGTCCCGGAAGGATACTCATCCGAATGTCATTACTCTCAAACTTCCGGTGGAAATCGGCTGCCGGAATAGAAATGTAACCATTCTCCTCTACATACAATCCTTGTACTTCTGTGCGTGCAGGAGACTCAGGATTGAATACAGAAACCAGTACAGTCTCCTTCTGGGTGCCGGAAGTTATATCAATTTGTCCTTTCACCTTTTCTCCTGCCGGCACCTTATCCCAGTCAACAGATATATAGATACGGTTTTCCGCAGACGTCTTACCACTTTTCTGAGAGATCAGTATCCAGTCTTCCGAAGGCGTGATGCTCCAGCTTAGTTCTCCGGTCCCCTGATTATATATATCTATCCAATGACTTTTACGTGAATAAGTGCTGTAGGCGGGCAATGTATGAAAACTCATTCCTCCTTTATCCAGGTTTTCGCTTTCTGCCTGAAGCCCCAGCTTAGGAGTGCCAACAGGTGTGTATTCCTCTTCCATCAATGGGATCATGAAATAGGAACTTGTACCATCATAGTTCTGTTTTAAAGACATCATGTGCTTCCATTTTCCATCCAGCAGAGAGTTGTATCCATCGGTTATGATTTCAAGACTATCATGATAGCATTTCACCTGAGCCTTAAGCTGATTGGCTGCAGCACGTTGCTGACGGACATACTGACGGTAAAACTGTCCTTTGATGGTCATATGATTCATCAGTTCGGCCCCTTTCACCGGATAGTATAATAATTGATAGAAAGCCGGTTTACTCTTTTCGTCCAATGAAGCTAACAAGTCCTCCGTTTTTTTCCCAATACGGCTATACTCAACCAAGCGTCTTTCCGCTTCATTATAGTTAGCAAAAGAGAACTCCGTATCCGTACGTTTCTCTCCGCCTCCCCAATAGTTATTCCAATATCCCCAGCCCATGTACTCCGGCTTTCTGGAAAAAGCAAGATTTATATGAGAACAAGTAATATCTTCCAATGTATCGTAGTACTCCTCACCAAACATCTTTGCCAGCCAACGTGCCGGATAAGTGGCGACATTATCCGCATTGAAGCTGTCTATATCATAAGCCATATCAAGGAAAAGGGAGATTTGTGTTTCAGCCCCTTTCAAGTCTCCGCAATTCGCCAGCCAGACACGATCGGCAGTGGTATCATACGCCTTACGAAGTTCTTCATACATCAATGCCGGAGGGGTAGTACTATACCACAAATAGCTATGAGGAACGCCCAAATAAGATATATGATAGTAAACGCCTGCACGTCCGGAACGCTTTTGTTCATGCGGACCACTCAAACGTTTCATATAACCGAAATTATCATCCGCCCAGATAATTGTAACATCATCCGGCAATTCCAGTCCGTTCGAATAGATTTCCAGCACTTCCTTATAAGGCGTAAATGCTTGTGGGATTGTTTCAACAGGTTTGTCGATATGCCGGGCAATGATATCTCTCTGAGCATTCAGTGCACTTTCCAGCATTTTAACCTTTTCCCGCATCGGCACATCTCCACCCCCCATAGCTGCATCATGCAGGCCTCTTAAAGCCAGCGTATATACATTTTCATACGCACAGTTTTCCTTCACACGATTACTCAATACCTCGTTGATCTTATCTTTGTTCTTGTTATAATCCCATGGTCCCATCGTCTTGCTGTCCCATTCGCTGGCAGTGTTCAGCAATAACGGTTCGCAGTGACTGGACCCCATAACAATGGCAAAGGTATCAGCTACCAGTTTATTTTCCGGTATCTTATAAAATGCGGTAGAAACGGGGTGCATGGCCGGTGCCAGATGATTAGCTTTCAGTCGTAGCAACAGCTCGCATATTTTGGCATAGGTACGAGGGCCGATATTTCCTCTTTCTTTCTCGAATGTCTTGGCAGCCCAAGGTTTCAGTCCCCAGTCTTCGTCATTTAAGAAAATCCCCCTGTACTTCACCGAAGGAGTCTTGGACAGAGTGGCGGGAGCATCGACATAAAGCGTCTTATGTTTCTTCACCGGAACATCAGCCCACCAGTACCAAGGAGACACTCCCATCATTTCCGAAAGAGAGAAAAGTCCGTACGCAGCTCCCCGCCTGTCGCTTCCCGCTACTACCAGCGCTTTGCTGACTCCGGGGAATGGACGGGAAACCGTCTGAATCAGGAATCGTTCCCATGCCCCTTCCAAAGAAGAGATATCTAGCTTGCCCTTCTCAGCTAACTGGCGGATCAGCCGATTTTTCTCAACTGTACCCACAATAATAATCTCTTTGTCGCCTTTCAGCTTGTCCGTCAACCGTAATTGTTGTCCGGTCACTGATTCGACATCCGAAACAAAAAGCTCCGCAGTCTTATGTACCACCAGATAGTCATCAGTATCATAAACTACTGTAGCTTTCGCTTTCGAAGTAACTAAGGGGAAAGCATACTTACTCTGAATAGTATTCTCTTTAATGACTACCTGCGACTGTAGGGCAGAAGTAACCGACAATACTACTAATAAAAAAAGGATTCTCATTGATAAAGTTTATTATAGTTGTTTTTCAGCTTATTTACTACTATTCGCAGAAACATACGATTGTTCTCCCTCCAAAAGTCATAATTATCTCCGGTAATATAAGCTACTTATTATTCAATTAAGGATAAAAAATAACCATTATCGCATAAAAAGCTGTCATTCACTATAAAATGACGAGCATTTATCATTTATTGAACAGCAAATTTCCTTCATTCTTCTCTGATTGGCTTTTCTTTGCAATATTCCTTTTAAGGAGATTCACTTCTTCTATTTAACATATATAAAGATAATTACCATGAAAAAGAATTTTCTAGCAGTGCTATTCGCATTGGCTCTTTGTAGCCCGACATTCGCTCAATGGAAGCCCGCCGGTGATAAGATAAAGACTCCGTGGGGTGAGCAGTTGAATCCTAAAAACGTATTACCAGAGTACCCACGCCCCATTATGGAACGCCAGGATTGGAAAAATCTGAATGGTAGCTGGAATTATGCAATTACTAAAAAAGGAGAACCGGCACCAAGCAATTACCAAGGAGAGATATTAGTTCCGTTTGCAGTGGAATCTTCCCTGTCAGGAGTAGGCAAAACTGTTAACGAGCATCAGGAATTATGGTATCAGCGTACTTTTGATGTACCGTCAGCCTGGAAAGGCAAACAAATACTACTGCACTTCGGAGCCGTGGACTGGAAAGCCGACGTCTGGGTAAATGACGTAAAAGTAGGACAACATACAGGAGGCTTCACTCCATTCTACTTTGATATCACTTCCGCATTGAATAAAGGCAATAACCAGCTGGTTGTGAAAGTGTGGGACCCCTCTGACCGTGGCGAACAGCCGAGAGGAAAGCAAGTAGAAAGACCGGGAGGAATCTGGTATACACCAGTCACAGGTATCTGGCAGACTGTATGGCTGGAACCGGTAGCTGCCCAGCATATCGCCCAACTGAAAACGACTCCGGATATCGACAAGAAGACCGTCAAAGTGGAAGTAGCCACCAACGTATGCTCTCCGGACAAAGTGGAAGTGAAAGTATTCGACGGCAAAAACCTCGTAGCCAAAGGAGCAGCGCTCAATGGCGTACCGGTAGAATTAACAATGCCGGAAGACGTTAAATTATGGACACCCGAGTCTCCTTCACTTTATGATATGGAAGTCACTCTTTATAAAGACGGTAAGGCTATAGACCAAGTGAAGAGTTACACCGCTCTCCGCAAATTCTCAACTCATAAAGACAAGAATGGCATTACACGCCTGCAACTCAACAACAAAGATTATTTCCAGTTTGGTCCGCTCGACCAAGGTTGGTGGCCGGACGGCTTATACACAGCGCCAACAGACGAAGCATTGGTATATGACTTGAAGAAGATCAAAGACTTCGGCTACAACATGGTGCGCAAACACGTAAAAGTAGAACCGGCACGTTGGTATACTTATTGCGACCAACTCGGACTGATCGTATGGCAAGATATGCCGAACGGCGGCCGCGGTCCTGCCGAATGGCAAATGCACAAGTACTATGACGGCGCAGACGCCATTCGTTCCGCAGCATCAGAAGCTAACTATCGCAAAGAATGGAAAGAAATTATCGACTACCTGTATTCTTATCCGAGCATCGGCGTATGGGTACCTTTCAACGAAGCATGGGGACAATTCAAGACTCCTGAAATCACTAAATGGACGAAAGAATACGACCCCAGCCGTCTGGTAAACCCTGCCAGTGGAGGTAACCACTACACTTGCGGCGATATTCTCGACCTTCATAACTATCCCGGACCGAATCTCTATCTCTACGATCCGATTCGTGCTACCGTACTGGGCGAATATGGCGGTATAGGTATGGCACTGAAAGGACATCTGTGGCTGGCAGACAAGAACTGGGGCTACGTGAAGTTCAACACGCCGGAAGAAGTAACTAATGAATACATAAAATACGCAGACCATTTATTGGAACTGATTGAGAAAGGCTTCTCGGCTGCCGTATACACACAAATCACAGATGTGGAAGAAGAAGTGAACGGTCTGGTTACTTACGACCGGAAAGTGATCAAAGTAGACGAGCCTAAAATCAAAGCCATCAACCAGAAAATTTGTAACTCGCTAAATAAATAAAAGTTTCATATTAATGAATAAACTATTCTCTACAATCATGTCAGTTTGCCTCGCATGCAATGTGCAGGCAACTGACCTGTTTAAAACAAGTCAGGATATCGCTTTACGTGCGCCGTCCGTACCTCTGATCACTTCCGATACTTATCTCGCTATCTGGTCTCCCTACAACGAACTGAACGAAGGGAACACCGAACACTGGACAGCCGCCACCCATCCTTTACTGGGTGCGCTTCGGGTAGACGGGAAAGTATATCGTTTCATGGGCAAGGACAAGCTAAATCTCGAAACAATCCTTCCGATGACAAACACCGAACGTTGGGAAGCAAAGTTCACCATGAGCCAACCGGCAGCCAACTGGATACAGCCCCAGTTCGATGATTCCGGATGGACCAAGGGCAAAGCCGCTTTCGGCACCAAAGACATGAAACGCATCGGTACAGAGTGGAACACCGAAGACATCTGGGTACGCCGTAGTTTCAACCTCGATCAAGACCTGACAAACGACATTATCTACTTACGTTATTCACACGACGATGTATTCGAACTCTATCTGAACGGAGAAAAACTGGTGGCAACCGATTATTCCTGGAATGACGATGTTACCATCGAACTATCCGCATCAGCTAAAGCCAAGCTCCGTAAAGGAACAAACATTATTGCAGCACACTGTCACAACACAACCGGCGGAGCATACGTTGATTTCGGACTGTTCCGTGAAAACAAACAGCTCAGCAACTTCAAGGAAGCTGCTATCCAGAAGTCTGTCGATGTATTACCGACACAGACCTACTATACATTCACCTGCGGTCCGGTAGAACTGGACCTCGTATTCACAGCACCTCTGCTGATGGAAGATCTTGATCTTATCTCGACTCCCATCAACTACATCTCCTATCGGGTACGTTCACTCGACAAGAAACAACATGATGTGCAAGTGTATATCGAAACAACCCCGCAACTTGCCGTACACGAACCGTCACAGCCGACCATCTCAGAAAAGGTCAGCAAAAACGGAATGGATTACCTCAAGGCAGGTACCATCGACCAGCCTTACGTAAAACGTAAAGGAGACGGTGTACGCATCGACTGGGGATATGCTTATCTGGGAAGCAACAGCGCACCCAACAAGGACTTAAGCATAGGTAACTACTATGACATGAAGCAAGCCTTCATCACCAACGGCAAACTATTGCCCAACTCCCAGGATTTCATTACCCGCAGCGAAAGCGACATGCCCGCTATGGCTTATACCGAAAACTTAGGCAAGGTAGACAATCAAGGGAAAAGCGGATATGTGATGTTAGGCTACGACGATATCTACTCTATCGAATATTTCTACGAACGCCGCATGGCATACTGGAAACACAACGGTCAAGTCAGCATCTTTGATGCTTTCGAACGTGCGCAGGCTTCTTATCCCTCATTGATGGAACGTTGCCGTGCCTTCGACCAGCAACTGATGGCTGATGCGGAAAAAGCCGGAGGCAGGAAATATGCCGAACTACTCGCATTGACTTACCGCCACTCCATTACCGCCCATAAACTCCTTACCGACAAGGAAGGCAACCTGCTTTTCTTATCCAAAGAGAATCACAGTAACGGCTGTATCAACACAGTAGACTTGACTTACCCATCCGCTCCGCTATACCTTATTTATAATACGGAACTGATGAAGGGAATGCTCAACTCTATCTTCTACTACAGCGAAAGCGGACGCTGGAACAAGCCTTACCCCGCTCATGACTTAGGAACTTATCCGATAGCCAACGGGCAGCTTTATGGTGAAGATATGCCTATCGAAGAAGCCGGGAACATGATTCTGGTAACTACAGCCATCTCTATGATGGAAGGCAATGCCAACTATGCTTCCAAATACTGGGAAACATTATCAACCTGGGCAAACTACCTGATTGAGAACGGTCTGGACCCTGAAAACCAGCTTTGTACAGACGACTTTGCCGGACATCTGGCACACAACGCCAATCTTTCCGCCAAAGCGATCATGGCAATCGCCGGATACGGAGAAATGGCACGTATGCTGGGCAAAGAAACAACTGCGAACAAATACATCGAAACCGCCAAAAGACTGGCGATAGAATGGGAGAAGATGGCATTTGACGGCGATCACTACAAACTGGCATTTGACAAACCGGGAACATGGAGTCAGAAATACAATCTGATATGGGACAAAGTGTTTAACATGAACATTTTCCCGCAGAAAGTATTCGATACGGAAATTCCTTTCTATCTGACCAAGCAAAATAAATATGGTTTGCTATTGGATTCCCGGGCACAATATACCAAATCCGACTGGGTACTATGGAGCGCCTGTATGTCTCCGGACGATGCTACGTTCCAGAAGTTCATCGACCCGATCTATACTTATGCGAACGAAACAACTTCCCGTGTGCCTATCAGCGACTGGCATGATACGAATACAGGAAAGATGATGAATTTCAAGGCACGTTCCGTAGTGGGTGGCTACTACATGAAGCTACTGATGGAGAAAGTCAAAGAACAGAAATAAAACGAATACTCTTTTCCTCGTTGAATATAGACAAACAGCCCTTTTGCCTAGCGTAAAAGATGCTGTTTGTCTTTTTTCATACCACTTAATGATGCGATCAGTTTTCCGGAGTTATATCATCAATCTGATATTGTCCGTCAACGTTAACCACTCTGACCGGAATACTCACGGCACGTTCAAACTGACTGCCTTTAGCCGAAGTATAGTTAACCTCATACCAATTATCATTCAGATGTTTCACCGACAATGTTTTCATATCATTTTCACCTAAATCTTGCGCACGAATGATCGGATCGGCATCTGTCGCCTCTATCAGCCTATCAACTTTCTCTATCAGCTCCTTGGTCAGAAACTTTTGCTTAATCGAATCTCCAAGTGCGAGAGCTTCTTTATCGGTGGACATGAAACTGGCAGCATAAGCCTCATAAAAGTCTTCAATCATGCCGATGGCTTCTTGTTCAATTCTACTACTGTCCGACACATTCGCCTGTACGTCAGCTGGTTCTGCCGATGTATCCATATTCTTCCGGCTCTGATTAGAACAGGATAAAAGAAGCATTACGGACTGCAATAATAACAAATGTACAATTCTCAATTTCATAACATTAATGGTTCTTGTTTTAAACTTATATAATACGCAATAAACATCAAGCCTGATCCTATATTTAATCCTTGACGGGAGTAACCGTATATCCCAAAGCCCTTAAACGATGAATTAATCCATATTTGTCTGCATCGCCAATAAGATGTTTAAATCCAACCGCAATTAGTGAGGACTTTTGACCAATATACGCAGGAATCTTCTTCAGCCAATCTTTATTTCTTTCTATAAAAAGCGTATCGTCAACCGATTCCTCTATTTCCAGCTCTTGTGAACCTAACTTAGAAAATATAGACGCAATATATTCATCCGTTAAAGTACTCATTTTCTGCTGACAATACAAAGAATCCATCCATATTCTTTTCTCACGCACCTCGTCAACATAGGTGACAGCTTCAAGCAAAGTTTCCGCCTGCTCTTTCAAACCGACAATGGCATTACTTTCTTCATATTTTTTTAATAGCTCCATATCATCCAACCCTACGATTTCTTTTTGATCTTTCCGGGCTTTCAGCGTTAACTCTATATCCATACATCCATCTTCCGACACCAAAATTTCACTATCCAATAAACGACAAGCTATAAACTCCGGCATGAATTTCTGATATAAAGTCCAGCCTTTTTCTTTTAGTACCGAATCAACATAATGATAATCAGATGAAGAATATAGCATCTGGTATGTAGTATCCACAGGCATTAAATATGTCTCATAATCATCTTCTTTTGACGTTTTTATATTGTCCATCACTTTTTTATCAGTTATATCGATTTCAACAATCAAGCATTCCACCGAATGATAGATATCCCAAAATTGTGGGACAGAATCTAAAAAGCCCAATTTTATGGTGTGATTTGTACCCAACAAATAAGAAGGCGTCTCCAAACCATTACCCGAAATCTTCCACAAAATAGCATCTTCTATTTTGGATTTAGAGCTACCACATGACATACTTCCGATCCAAAGTATAGAGAAACAGATAATGAAAAGAAACTTTATTTTCATGATATTTATTTTTTGTTTGATATGCCGTACAAAGAACGATAAAAACAAATTGAAACATAAAAAAATCTATTCAAAAAAGAACAATAATAATTCATTAATTTACATTGAGCCAACGATCTCGGGCAATGTTTGCAAATATGCCAGACATCTACTCTCCAAATCTCCGAACAGTTCTTTAAAATCCAACATAATTATGTCTCCTTCTAAATTCATCACATTCCGTTCTTTTCTAAAATCTCTGTATAGAATATACTCCTTTTCAATTGATGTAGAGGTAAATTTCTTGATTTTCTCCCACGTCTGTATCTCCGGAACTGCTTCATCCCATTTCAACAAATTTCGATGCAGGAAAGTAATTCGGCCATCAGGGATATGTTGTACCATTGTATTTCCAACAAACAAACCATCCGTATCTATATACCCACAGGATGCAACCTCATGCTTCACAAAGTAAAAAGGTCTCTTCAAGGCTAACCATGCAAAACGAAAAGTATCTTTATCACCAATTAAGTAGTTATAATAAATGTGGCTGTTCAGATTAAAATAGACCACCAAGTTAATTTCCGCCCAACAACGTTCTTTATTAATTAATATTTGTCCACTTTCTTGTTCCTTTTCATTATTAACCGGAGTTCCTATGATTTCCCATATTTGATTCTCACCATCAGTAGTCCAGAAATCTGGCCAGAACACTGCCCCAAATTCCTTATATTCCGGTAAATCAAACAGAAAATCAGGATTCAAGGTACAGATATTATCCGCATCTAAATATAACACCTCTTTAAAGCTACTAAACAAAATAGCCATCGGCTTCATTGCATATCCATTTAAATCAGGTCCCAAATCATAATAATCCTCCAGATTATGACATGTCACCTCCAAATTCAATAATATGTCAGCCAAATCAGTAGTGATCTCATTTCCCTTATACCAAACTTGGATAGGTAAATCACACTTCAATTCATTACGAAGTAAGTTTATCAATACCCAGCAACAGGTGAAATAACTTTTACCTCCAGCGCAGATAACGATTCCTTTTCCTTCAAATTCACCGGGATAAGGAGGAATACTATTGGCAAAATCTTTCCAATGTTTAGTTATCATCACAATATTAGATTCCGGTAAGAAGAAGCCAGTCGTTCTTACTCCATTTCTTTGAAACATCGTCCTCATACTCAATATTTAAAAAGTCAATAATATCAATTCCTACCCCCTGTATTCACTGATTGTGTTTTTTCTTCATGTCAATCACATTTCGGAAAAAAGCGACCAACTGAGGTATATGGTAGTCAAAACTAAATTCAAAACGTTGCTTCATCATATTATTACGCAAAATATTCATATTATCACGATCCTTCAGTTGACAACAGAGATCATTCATATTATTGAAGAACACGCCAATATTCCTTTTCCTGACGATGTTTTGCATAGCAACAAGATGCCCAAAATTGTTTTTCTGTATCATAGGCAAACCAGCCATAGCCAAAGTTGTCAACCGGGCAGGGATATTCAAATCATTCCAGTTTGCATTTAAAATATCTCCCATATTGTTACTGTCAAAACAATGTAACCAACCTGCATCATATTGTGAGAACTCTCTCACCCAATCTCCCGGTATACAATGAGGATGCAGATGAATGTGTTTAGGCAGTTTATTTTTCAGAAACGAGAGATAGCCCATTTTATGGTCATGATAGTTTTCCGTATATACATGTATATGAATATTATGTTGAGCTAAAGTTTGCGCATATTCGGGAGTAATCCCTACTATTCTACCAGGAACCACAGTATGTATTTCATGATCCGATTCAGATAGACGTTTTGAGAACTCGTCACTGAAATAATCTTTTTTAGGGAGATCACCGTCTAAAATATAAAATAGACCTATATCCGGTATGAACTGTTCAAACCATGCTTTTACTTCTTCATTGATGAATATCTTTCCATCAGCGTGAGTGTACAGATATGCCAGCTTTCTCCATTCTCCATCGCGAATGGCATGGAAAGCACTTTCTTTAAAATGCCATACAAAAGGGATTTCAGGAAATTTATTCCGTACTTCATAAGCAAGAGGAATAGCTCCAAAATTCAATAGTCCATATATAATATCCGGATTAATTTCCTTGATTCTATTTTGATAGTCGTCAAATGGCACATCGATCACATTACCAAAAGGAAGATGACCAACGGTAGTACTGCAATAAGTTGGTTTCTCTATCCACAATCCGTATAACTGATGACCTGCCTCTTCCAAAGCGTAGATCCGATCCGGGTTGAATGCCAGCTCACCGACTATCAATATTTTGAGCGCCCCATCAGAAGGTATTATCTTTTTCCTAAAGTTTTTATATATTGCTTCTTCATCAGTGAATTTATAATCAGATACGCGGATTTTTATAGGATCTTTCACTTTATAAAAGCTCCGATAATGATTAATACCTCCTCCATACTTCTCGCTGATAAGTTTATGCCTTTGATAGGGATGGTTAGTCCAATAAGCACTAATCTTATTTGTCGGAAGAAAAGCTCCCTTATCCATCAATCGATGCCAAAACATAAGCTGTAAGTTATCGGTCACCCATTCATCCCGTTCTAACCATCTGTCCTTCGTTTTCAAGTGTGCTGTTTGTACTAATTGAAGGCTGTATCCCTCTCTTAGGCCCAGTGTTTCGAACTTCACAGGATGTACTACTGTATCATCCAGGTCGTATTTCATGCCTGTATAAACTAATATAACATTGCTTGATTCTTCAAACTTTTCCTTTATATCTGCCAGATGATGAACATAGAAAAAGTCATCAGAGGGAAGATAAGCAATATGGTCATACTTTGCTATCGCTAATCCTTGATTGATAGCGTATCCCATTCCTTTATTCGTTTGATTTCTTATGTAAACGATATTAGAATAGGATTCAATATAGTCTTTAATATTCTCCCTTGTATGATCGGTACATCCGTCATCCACAATAATCAGTTCCCAGTTAGTATAACTTTGTCTTACCAAACTTAAAATTGCCCGTCTTATATATTCACTTTGATTATAAGTCGGCATAATTACAGAGAAACCATCTATTTGATATTCATGTATACTCATTCTGACTTGTATATATTCATTAAATACAGACCTAACGGAACTATAAGTTCTCCTACATTTACTTCATTATTATCTGTAGAAATCAAAATCTGATTTATATCAGCCATAGTAATCCTACTTTTGACGCGACACGAAAATAAAATCTGCTGCCACCATATTTTTTTTAAAGCTTCTACACTCCAGCTATCATATTTTATCTTATTTAATTTAGCTAAAGTCTCTTTCTTCAAAGGTGTTGAATCATCAAGCTGCTCTAACAGACTTAAGAGAATCATAGAATCCCCATTTATGTCATGAACTATATCTGCACCACTCAGCAAATAATTCAAAATCTTCCAGATAAGTTTAGAAGACTCCATAAGATGAATCTTTTGCTTTTGAAGTTCTATAAGAAAGTATAGCATTGAATTTATCAAGTCTATAGGCTTTTTCTTATTGTCATATATATGCAGGAAATAATAAGAACATGTATTCAAAAGTTCTGTTACCCATCTGTCATACCCTCCAAGCGTACGATTTTCCTCTGATTTGGATAACAAATAGATTGCAGGTGATAATGTAGAAAAATGTATGTCAAAACTTACATTTTCTTTAGAAAACAGGGTTTGTTCTAAATCCACAAAAATATCATCACTAGCATCTATAAAAGATTTTCGAATTAAGTAATTAATTCCCCATCCAATACCAGCAATTCCCCGCTCTATACTGCCTGTTTCTAGTTTTACTACATTATTTAAGACGTCATCCAGCAAATGATCTGCCATATCGTTGTAAGTCTCTATGTCAGTATACCGGGAAAGCTCATAATAAAACAATGCAGCTCCCATCTTGCCTCCCATCAATCCCAAATCGTCCATATTATGCAGATTGAGTGTCAACGCATTGGTCATTTTTAATAATTGTCCATTCATATTTATTACACAATTAACTCAACCAAGCTCCAAAATAGTAATGTATGGCATAAGCTTCTTTAATACACTCTTCAAACTGCCTGTTCCACATTCCCTTCCTTGCCATAATAGCTTGGCGTGCATCAAACGGACTAACATACGATGCAGGAATAAGGTATATATCATCTTTTTCTTCACTTTTCAAACTCTCATACAAATCAATAAGCATCCACTGTCCCGTTGTTTGAAAAACAAAATCTTTATTTGATTCGGAAGAAATCGGCTGTTTCAATGTTTCTTTCGAAAAAACCTTATCAATAATCTTTCTCATAAAAAAATGATTAGGAATCGAAGCCATCAAAGAATTATTAAATATATAACGCCTATTGGCAATCATACAATGATATCCAGGTTCTTGCGAGAAGCAGCAATGTTTGTTCATCAACAATTCATCCATTGGTTTTAATGATTCATAGTCAAAGTCCACATACATCCCTCCCATTTTATGAAGTATCAAATATCTGATAACATCCCAACGTTGTACGTTGTATTGGAAATTGTTATATGCCCCCCAGTATTGTGGGTAATAATCCAATATAAATGAGTTCATTCTATCAGCATCCCAAAAAACATATTTCCAATCAGGATAATCATATTTCCAGGTTTCTGACATCTTTGCAAAATGCTCTGGTAATGGTTCGTCTATTCCGGACCACACCTGATGTATTATTTTGGGTATTACATTCTTCATATGTCAATAAGCTTATTCATTTTTTCTTAACCTCACCCGGGCAACCAAATTCAAGGCACGCTCAATAATCTGATCCATATTATAATATTTATATTCGGCAAGCCTTCCTCCAAAATAAACATTATTTTGTCTGCATGCCAAGTCGAGATATTTATTATATAAAGTATTATTATCACAATTATTGATAGGATAATAAGGTTCTGCACCAGGCTGAAAAACAACGGGATATTCTTTCGTTATAACAGTATCCGGTTGACTCCCGAACTCAAAATGTTTATGTTCTATTATGCGTGTATAAGGAGTATCCGAGTCTGTATAATTCACTACTGCATTTCCTTGATAATTAGAACGTTTTTTTAGCAAAACCGTCTCAAAACGTAAACCCCGATACTCTAAAGTGCCATAGCAATAATTAAAATATCTGTCTATTTCTCCCGTATAAACCACATTTTCAGCCAAGCTATCCAAATACTTCTTGTCGGAGAAATAGTCTAATCCTGTTATCACTTCACTTCCCCGCAGCATTTTCTCCACAATTGGAGTGTAACCGCCAATGGGGATTCCCTGATATTTATCATCAAAGTAGTTATTATCAAAAGTAAAACGTACAGGCAACCTCTGAATAATAAAAGCCGGCAGTTCAGTAGCATTCCTCCCCCACTGCTTCTCTGTATACCCTTTTATAAGCTTTTCATATATATCCCTTCCCACAAGTGATATCGCCTGTTCTTCCAAATTATCGGGAATATCAATTTTAGCTTCCAGCTTTTGAGATTCGATTTTGCTTAAAGCTTCCTCTGGAGATATTGTGCCCCACATCTGGTAAAAAGTATTCATATTAAAAGGTAGGTTATAGAGTTTGCCCTTATAGTTTGCCAAAGGAGAATTTGTATATCGATTAAATTCCGCAAACGAACAAATATAATTCCACACAAACTGGCTGTTCGTATGAAAAATATGGGCACCATATTTATGAGTAATGATGTCCCTGATGCTTTTAGTATATACATTGCCGCCAACATGTCCGCGTTTGTCTATTACTATACAAGTTTTTCCTGTTTTAGTCAGTTCGTATGCAACAACTGATCCAAATAAACCGGCACCAACAATTAGATAATCATACTTTTTCATTTGGTTCAATATATAGTTTCAATTATCGAATTAATACTATTATTGTTTGCTATTGTGATCTATAATCATATTTCCCAATTAATCCGACTCTTCCTTTAAAATCTCTTGAGTTTTATCCAGACCAGTATAATAATCAATATTCGCAAAATAACATAAATATTTCCAGAAATAAAGCGTTAAGAACATTCTCACATCTCAATCCGTTTTAAAATTACTGCAAATATTATCTGTATTTGCAGCAATTACATCCCATAAGATCATAATGCCAACTTGTCCATTCTACACAACATACTCTTATCAAATATTCTTTTCTGTATTCTTCATAATAATCATTATTTAGGATATCCATATTTGATTTCATTCAACAACTTAGAACGATTTTCTGAAGATTTTGTATGCTCTTTCAGATTTTTAAATATCATTCTCTCATTTACAGCATTTATATCACATTCTGTATTACGAATAAAAATAATTCCATCATACCGACGATAGATATTGAAAGGAAAAAAACTTTGTTTTTTAAATATAGAACCAACATAACGCGAGAATATTGGTCTATTTAAACAATCTGGGATATAAGTAAAATATGTATCATACCCTATTTCCCCTAGTTTCGTTTCTAAAGTTGATTCAAAATTTGTTAATTGATAGCAATCTCTAATCATCTTTTCATTCGGTAAAAACAAACTACCATTTTCAACATGCACTGTTATACTATAATAATCATCACGATAATAATGGCTCATCATTGATCCTAATGAAGCAACATCAGGTAAAGAAGGATAACCGGATATACGATTAAGATGCCCACTATGTCCATATATAAAAGTACGAGCTTCAGACGGACAATAATTGCTAATCAGAAATTTTATATTTTCAAACATTACAGAATCTCTTGCTATCATCCTTTTATTTTCATCTGTCCCCATTGATTCTGACAAAGTTAATATATGAGATATGCACTTATAATCCACTAGTGAAAGTTCATTTTTTAGCTTCTTTTGTTTTTTCAAATAATTTATAGACTCTTTCAATGGTCTCTCTAACAGCATTATTGAGAGTGAATCTATTTCTTTGGAACGTTTATCCTTATTTATTGAGGTCAAATAATCAAATATATAGGAAGATGTTGCATTCTCTGAGTTAAGATAACTACAATAATCCATTCCCAAAACATTTATCTTTTCCGATTCCCCCTTATGCGAATTATAATTACGTATCCATTCCAACAAAGATTCAAACTCCACCCCAAATAAGTAATCTTTATCCATTGCAAATTTACTATCACAAACATATTTATTATATAATAATGCCATTTCTAATGGTATCTCAAAGATAACCAAACGGCAATTATTCTGAGTAATTTGTTGCTGGATAAAACGGGGTATAATTTTAGCAATAGCATTGCTACCATGTACAGATTCACCTACTGCTATAATTTTTTTTCTTTTCAAACTATCTATTTTAGCAAATCCTTGAGTTGAATTAATATCTATAGGAATGATTCTATCAGTGGGAAAATTAAAATCTTGTTCTGACTCCGTCAAAGAGTAAGTATCAATCGCTTTCTCACCCAAAAAGATATTTACTCCTCCCATCGAAAAGGATGACTCTCGATCTAAAAGACCGAGAGCTGCAATCTTAATATTTAATAGCTTTACATCAGACAAAGAAACATCAATAGAAGCTGTTTTTATTGATGAATCTACCTTTAATTTTAATGTGTCTGAATATAAAAAACATTCCTCATTATCAAGTCCAGTAACTATTAATTCTGAATTATCAATATTATGTCCCTTAAAGAACAAAGTAACTTTTCCACCTTGCTCTTTATTTATTGGCAATAGAATTCTTTGTTCACATTCCACTATCAAGTTCCGAGTAAACGGGAATTTTTCAGGATGGAAAAAGGTAATTAAATGCGGTCCACCTTCTTCTCTAAATCCCGGAATAGAAGACAACCAAGATAATCTACTTATATTCCATGATTGAGAATGAATATCCTCTTGATCAAATTTAAAATAAAGATCATACTTATCTGAATATGTATATTTTTGACCACAAGCTTGTAGAGTATACACATAAAACAGACAAATTAATATTCTAATTACTAATCTCATATAGCACCATTTTTACAAAAACGAAACAGACCTTTTAAAAAAAGAATTCTATTGCCCTCTACGTTTCTTCTGCGCTGCCCTATATCCATCCGCAAATCCTGAAGAGAACCATGTTTTTTGGCTATCAAACTCACCCCCAGCATGATCTATAGGAACATAAGAACTACCAGCCCAAATAATTCTACTATAAGCGTCATCTAATGGACTATCATCACTCAACCCCCTCTCGTATCCTGTAGCATACCCAGATTTATACATAAGATTATATGTAGGATCAGACGGCGCATATCGATTTATACCAGGGTATTTTTCTTCACCGTCAATAAATACTGTTGGAAGTATATAAGTTCCATTATACCAATAATTTCCACCACCCATATTGCCATAAATAGTTACTGGAGGGAGAACATATACACCATCTTTCCAATAATTTCCTTTTTCATAAACAGTATACGTATACTCAGGATTTACATAACCCAAACCATAAACCCAACCACCAGACCATTCACCTTCCCAGTTATCAAGTTCTTCTTGCGTATACCCACTATACCAATGGAAATTCCCGTCAGGATCATACCCTCCGAATCCATGATTAAACCAATCATCACCACCCCCAGAATATCCATTACCATATCCACCAACACAACCTTTCATGTCTTCTTTACTCAAAACAGGGAACTGACGACGCAAACCCTGCAAATCTTTTCTTGAAATCTTTTTCATTGTTTTTTTTACTAAATTATTAAAACTCAACTTTATCCCTTTCAATAAAGCAACCAAACGGTATACATTCAATAAAAACAAGACTACATATTAGGTACTATAAAAGCTTCGAAGGAATATTCGAACAACAAAGACTATACTGATAAACAAACTCAATCTTCTCTATCAAATAGCAGTCTATCAATTGCCTTCTCCCTCTTCCGCTTATAAAGATCGTTCATTAACTCGTTAGTTAACTCCTTCGCAGAGGGGCTAAGAACTTTGGGCTTAGTCTTTTCAATCTCATCTACAGAATATATTTTATTATCTCTTAAGTAAAGCCCCAACATATAATTCATAAAGTCGCCCTCGGTTGGATTTTCTTTTAGATTCTTCTCAAAAAGCAATGTTCCTTTTTTATAATCTTCTAAAGCCATTACTTTGTTGCCATTCGCTTCTAACAACATTCCTTTATATAATAAATAAAAAGGGTCACCTGAAGCTATCTCTTTTATTTGCAAAATTGTTTCCAACGCTCTTTTCTTTTCCCCTAGCATCAGCAAGTATTGAGCTTTATTTCCATACGCCAATTTGTACGAAGGATCTATAGCTATTGCCTCATTCAAAAGACTAATTGCTTTCTTTATTGAATCCGTACTACTCATGTGACCATGTACAGCATTCACCGCTTGTATATTTTTCTCTACAGCTTTAGGTGATTGCGCTATAACAAAGCTTATATTTAAACATAAAAGTAAACTAATAATTATTCTCATTACTTATTTATCTATATGATGAATATACTGTTTTCCTGAAATTTACACTCCCCGGCCCTGTACCACTAGGATCATAATTGTAACCAACTTCCATTACAACTTCTACCTGACCATGATATTGACTCAGATTGAATTCTGTACTTCCTAAAGGAATTGTATCTTGTTGATAAACTAATGAGGAGGATACCGACAAATTACGACACTCCATCTCTACTCCATTAACATAAATATGTGCACAAGAAAATACTTGGGCATCATTCCCCAATGAAGTAAATATGTTACCCATCACAGCTATATTTCCATTTTCAATAACGGTGTTAAACTCATATTTACAAAAGCCTCTCATACCAGCACCTTCAGCAAGCATAGGAGCTCCACCAATTCCTTTAAAGGTAGTTATAACACGCCCATCTGCTGTTACTTCAACCTCAGGAAGTTCATAAGCCCCTCCATAGCCGTAACCATATCCACTATTAGTCGATCCGCCATACATGAAAGGATTGCCATAAGCATCTGTAAAATAATCCCCATTGCTCCAGAAGAAATTTCCATTCTCATCATAGAAATAATTTCCACTAGCAAGCCAATAATTAAATGCATTATCATAATAATTATCAGAAGAACCTCCCCAATAGCCACCGGAACCTCCTCCAAAATCACCATAACCGTCACCCCAACCATAGCCTGTGCCACCGCTAAAATATCCACCACCGTCATAACCACCAACATAATGCCTCATGTCGTCTTTACTCAAAACAGGGAACTGACGACGCAAACCCTGTAAATCTTTTCTTGAAATCTTTTTCATTTTGTTCTCAATTCATTAAGTTAATATATTTGAGTAGATCTCTTCTTTGACATAATCCACAGTCCAGCTGCAGAGAGTTTGCCATTCACCGTCATTTCATCAAAATAGGATTCTCGTATCCTATTATCTATGTAATCTACGATGTTTTCCAAACTGACATCTTCTATAATAGGGGCATCATACAAGATACTCCACCATAAGTTATCATACCAAAAATCCTTGGAATCACAGTTTAAGGGTACATCTATCTGCATGATTACTTTTATAGTATCGTGTTTTCCTTGTTTCAGTTTAGCAGGCAAATTACTAATACCCTGTTTTAATAATAGTATATCAAGCTCTTGATAATTATTATTCTGTATAGCCTGAGCCGATAAATCCAAGATATCTTTCAGCAACTGCTCTATGTTTACCTTATCTGTGGTTATTGTATTCATTAATCGCTGGAACACAAACAACATTGAACTCAACAAAGAGAGCCTAGGCACAAATTGAGCCTTCTCCAGACCTTGTGTAATATATCCTATAGCATTCTCTATTACTTGATCGATCCATTTCCGCTCGATTCCCTTATCCGGATACGGAATTCGAGATAACAGATAGAGTCCCGAAGAATATAAAGGAACCGGAAAATGTATTTCTTGTAGAAAAGGAGCTTTCACATGATTGAGAAGTGCGTCATCAATATCCTGAAGCACATCATCATCCGGATCGCTTTCTAAAAAATGTTCTTTCAATAGAATAGACAAACCATATCCGATACTTGCCATACCATCTATCGCACTAGGAGACATGGTTGGTTTGAGCTGTTTGAAAACATCATCCAATAATTCGGACGCAATATCTTCATATACCGAATTACCGGAATATCTCGAATATCTACACAGGAACAGGGCAATCCCCAATTTTCCATCAAAAAGCCCGATGGATTCAGTATTCGCAAGGTTTGCTACGATTGTATTAGCTATTTGTTGAAGTATCTTATTCATGGTTTGTCTTTTTTATAATATCCCTAAATAGTTGAATCAACTGAGGTACATAATAGTCAAAACAGAAAAGTTCTCTGTTATCTATCATATTACGAGTGATTTGCTCCATCTGTACCTTATTCTTGAGTTTCATCGCAAGCTCAAAAAAGTTATTGAAAAAGACTCCGACACCCAGGCTGCCCGTTGTCTTTTGTGTAGCAACGATATGCTCTGAATAGTCAGGAAGAATTACGGGTAATCCTGCTGCTGCATAGGCACTGATCCTGGCAGGTATATTCAAATCATCCCATGTTGCCTTGAGCAGATTACCATTATTCCTGCTCTTGAAACAATGCAACCAACCGGCATCGTATTGAGAAAAGACTTTTGTCCAGTTGTCTGCTGATACATGAGAATGGGTATGAAAATGTTTCGGAGCTATTTGACGATAAAATGCCGCAGATTTTTCTTTAGATGTGTGGTAATTCTCCGTATACAGATGGACATGTATATTGTTTTCTACCAGAATAGCCATATCCCGATCAGATATGCCGATCATCCTACCGGCTACCACTGTATGCACTGCACCGTCCTTTGCTGACAGTTTCGGTGAAAAATCATTTTTAAAATAATCTTTCTTGGGCAAATCGCCATCCATAATTAAAGTGTGATGCCCCGATGTGGGTGGTAAGAACTGCTCAAACCATAACTTTACTGTTTCATTGAGGTAAATCTTTCCGGCAGCATGAGCATACAGGTAGATTAGTTTGTCCCATATAGCATTGCGAAGACATACGGAAGGACCTTCCTTAAAATGCCAGACAAAAGGAATATCCGGAAAAGCTTTCATCACATCATACGATAAAGCTACTGCCCCGAAATTCAACAAAGCATAAATGACATCAGGCTTTATCTCTTTCACTCTTTGCTGCCAGTTGTCAAAAGGAATATCTTCCACATGCCCGAAAGGCAAATGTCCTACTGTAGAAAAGCTGAAAACCGGATTGGGCACCCATAAACCATATAGCTGATGTCCGGCCTGTTCCAAAGCATAAATGCGTTCGGGGTTGTAAGCGAGTTCTCCCACAATAAGAATCTTGAGTGATTCTTCACAAAGAGCTACTTTTTCTCTGAATCCTGCATAAAGTTTCTCTTCGTCTGTGAATTTATACCTGGAGACTTTCATTTTGATAGGAGTCCGGACATGATAATAAGCCCGATACTTATTAATTCCACCACCATATTTTTCACCAAGAAGGCGATGGCGTTGCGTAGGATGCATTGTCCAGTAACAAGAAACTTCGTTTGTCATGCCAAAAACTCCTTGAGAAGTCAGCTTGTACCAAAACATCGAAAACAGATCTTCAGTAACCCACTCTTCTCTTTCGGTCCATTGGTCATTTGTTTTACGATGTGCTGTTTGCACCAATTGAAGGCAATAACCTTTTTTTACACCTTTGCTTTCAGTATCAGCTGTATAATATAAGGTATCGGGAGAATCATATTTTAAACCTGTGTATATAAGAACTACGTTCTCTCCTTCGGCAAATTTCTTACTTATCGACTCCAAGTGATTCTCATAATAATAATCATCCGAAGGTAAATAAGCGATATATTCATATTTTGCAACTTCGAGACCTTGATTCAAAGCATACCCCAAGCCTTGGTTAACTTCATTTTTAATATAAGTTACTCTGTCATCTTCCAAAAAATCAGAAATAAATATTTCTGTTTCGTCTGTACAACCATCATTAATGATAATCAATTCCCAATTCGAATAAGTCTGTTTGTACAGGCTAAGAATTGCCCTTCTTATAAAAGATGCCTGATTATAGGTAGGCATTATAACTGAGAAGAATGCTTCCATAATATTTAGAATTGTGTGTGTTTCTTTAAATACAAAGTTAGGTAAATGCAAATGAATACAAGGATAATATAAGACCATAAAAGGATAAAATCTATTCTTTTTCTAATAATTATACGCTAAATTGTTAGTCCATATAAATCAAGCATCAGTATCATATGGGGCAAGCGTTAGTTTCTGTAGTGTACTGAATAAGTTGACACTTCAAAAATCGAAAATAAAGATGAAATATT
>OGZW01000011.1_pt1 | contig 98133 bp, 77 predicted proteins | sample 1577001 | NCBI WGS metagenome assembly OGZW01 (sample SAMEA3541519, study PRJEB24748) | human gut metagenome | biome: human gut; feature: human-associated habitat; material: faeces | place: China | collected 2012 | reverse complement strand
AGTACTTGGGAAGAAGTCAGAGAAGAATCTGAAGGAAATCATTACATGGAAAAGGCGATGGATGAAAGTGAAAGATAATCTTCTGTTAGCGAATACAAAAATGATTAGCCAATACCGTTAAACATTACACACAGTGTAGTGGTTTGAATAACGTAAATTATTTGAATATTATAAAAAGAAATCATGTGTTGGCAACCGTACGGACACGTCTGCACTTAGCGAGTGGATGGTCGAATGACCATTCAGGAGCTTAGTGCAGTTACGTGGGAGTCCGAACGCGAGTGGGTTGCTGACACATGATTTCTTTTTATAATATTCCACCAATAATTTCTGTCATCAAATTACAAATTACAATATATGATTCCGTATGATCAACCGAATTGACTGATACAAATAAGGCTTCAATTCATCAACTGAAACAGGCTCCCCAGTCAAAATAACATTATAGCAAGAACCTGCGACCATCTCGATGATCATATAGATCATAACTTCCGGATGATCAAATTCATGACCAGAATTCTTCAAAAGATCCATATAGATATCATAAATATTTCTCTGGGCATCATCGATCGGTTCTACCAAAGAATTTTTAAACATTCCCCAGCTTAGATGCTTGGAGATCAGTTTTAACAGAGTCGGATTAGCATTTAATGCTCCGATGACCTGGTCAACGATAAAGATTAGTTGGTCTTCAAAGTGATCAATGGATTGTTTTTGAAGTTCTTGATAGGCATGTTTAAATACTTCCGCAGATTTCTTAGCGATCAATTTATATCGAATGTCTAATTTATCTTTAAAATACAAATAAAAAGTACCCTTAGCAACGCCAGCTTCATTTACGATATCGGAGATGGAGGTCTTCTGAAATCCCTTTTCTGTAAACAGTTGGTATGCCGTATTCAAAAGGGCATCTTGTTTCTTTTTCTTATTTAATTCGACCTTTTTCATAGTAATTTCTCCTTTCATCTTCTTTAGTATAACGAAAAAATGACCAAAAGTCAAAAACTTTTAAGAAGTTTATTGACTTTTGGTCATTTTTGGTGTATACCATTATATAGATTAAAAATGACTATTCGTCATAAATGTAAATGGGAGGATGCTATGATACAATTTGCAAAGAAATTAGTACATCATCGAAAATTCATCGTCTTCCTGGCTTTCATTTTATTGATTCCATCAACTATTGGAATCGTGAAGACAAGGATCAATTATGACATCTTAAGTTACCTTCCAGACTCTTTGGAGACGGTGAAGGGGCAGGATATCATGGTAGATCAGTTTGGAGCCGGAGCCTATTCGATGATCATTGTCGAAAATATGAATCTTCATGACGTACAGAAATTAAAACAGAAACTAGAGAAAGTCGATCACGTTGATAAGATCATCTGGTATGATGACATCGCTGATCTAAGCGTTCCCAAAGAGATGCTTCCTGAGAAAGTAAGGAAAGTTTTCTTTAATAAGAATGCAACAATGATGATCGCAATGTTTAAAGAAACGACATCATCTGATAACACGATGGAAGCAGTCACACAAATGCGTAAGATTGTTGGAAAACAGTGCTTTATCAGTGGTATGTCAGGGGTAGTTACCGATATTAAGAACTTGGTTATGCAGGAGATTCCAATCTACGTAACGATCGCAGCAGTACTTTCTCTGATCGTATTATTTGTTACAATGGAATCCTTTGCCGTTGCTTTTTTATTCCTGTTAAGTATTGGAATGGCAATTCTTTATAACCTGGGAACGAATATTTTCCTAAGCGATGTGTCTTATCTTACAATGGCATTAACTGCGATCTTGCAGTTAGGAGTTACGATGGATTATTCGATCTTCCTTCTGCACAGTTATGAAAGTAATAAGATCAGATTTGAAGGTGACAAAGAACGTGCGATGGCACATGCGATTTCGAATACATTTAAGTCCATTACAGGAAGTTCCGTTACAACGGTCGCTGGATTCGCAGCACTGTGCTTTATGACATTTGCATTAGGAGCCAACTTAGGTATCGTTATGGCGAAAGGTGTTATTATCGGAGTTATCTGTTGTGTAACAGTTTTGCCATCATTGATCTTGATCTGTGATAAATTAATTGAGAAGACACACCATCGTTCACTGATGCCAGATCTTGCGAATGCATCACACTTTATCACAAAACATTATAAAACAACGATCGTAGTATTTTTGATTTTGCTGTTCCCAGCAATTTATGGAAATAATCATACAGAGATTTACTATAATATTGACAAATCACTTCCACAAAGCTTACCAAGTAATGTGGCGAATAAGAAGTTAAGTGAAGAATTCGGAATGAGCAACATCCATATGGTCATGATCAAGAACGGCATGAGTCAGAAGGAATTAAGCAACATGCAGAAAGAGATCGATAAAGTCGATGGAGTTGAATGGTGTCTCGGAATGAACTCCGTGATCGGTTCTAGTATTCCATCTGATATGATTCCTTCTTCTATGAAAGAGATGTTACAAAGTGATGAGTATGAGATGCAGTTTATCTGTTCAAATTACAAATCAGCAACCGAGAAAGTAAATAAACAGATCAACGAGATCAACAACATTGTGAAGAAATACAATCCAGGTTCTATGGTCATTGGAGAAGCACCATTGATGAATGACTTGGAGACAGTAACCAATGTTGACCTTAGAAATGTAAATATCGCGTCGATCGCGGCAATCTTTGTGATCATTTTAATTGTATTTAAATCCATTTCCTTACCGGTGATTCTGGTAGCCGTGATCGAATTTGCGATCTGTGTCAATATGGCAGTTCCATATTACACAGGATTATCGCTGCCGTTTGTTGCAAGTATCGTTATCGGAACGATTCAGTTAGGTGCAACCGTTGACTATGCGATCCTGATGACAAGTCGTTATCAGAAGGAACGTATAAATGGCAAGAAGAAAATGGAAGCGATCCGTATTGCACATGAAACATCCATGCAGTCTATCATTACAAGTGGATTAAGTTTCTTCGCAGCAACGATCGGTATTGCGATTTACTCAAATATTGATATGATCAGTGCGATCTGTACCTTACTTGCACGAGGAGCCGTGATCAGTACCGTTGCCGTAATCTTTATTCTGCCGGCAATGTTTATGATATTTGATAAATTGATCTGTAAAACAACCCTCAAGATGGGTCATTTAGAATAGGAGAGCGATTGTTATGAGAAAAAGAAGATTATCGAAAGCATTAGCAATGTTTCTCGCTGCAGCTCTTACAATTCCGGCAGCAGTACCGGTAGCAGCCAGCGAGTCCACTGCAGATAAAGAAGAAACCGTATACGTAAAAACAGATGCGAATGGAGAAGAGAAAACAGTTATTGTCAGTGACTGGTTAAAGAACTTCTCAGGTGAAGCAAAGATCAAAGATGCTACAGATCTGACAGACGTTGAGAACGTTAAGGGAAATGAGACATATAAACGAGGCAAAAAGGACAACATTACATGGAATGCCAATGGAAAAGATATTTACTATCAAGGAACAAGTGATAAAAATCTTCCAGTATCTATGAAAGTCACATACTATCTGGATGGAAAAGAAATTTCACCAAAGAAACTTGTTGGTAAATCAGGAAAAGTAAAGATCCGTTATGAATATGAAAATCATTCCGCAGTAACCAAAACGATCAATGGAAAACAGACAACAGTCTATACACCATTTACAATGATCACAGCAGCGATCTTAAATACAGATAATTTCTCTAATGTTAAAGCAACAAACGGAAAGGTTATCTCCGATGGTAACAAACATATCGTTATTGGAGTTGCAATGCCGGGATTAGCAGACAGCTTAAACCTTAAGAATACAAGTATTGGATCAAATTTTGATATTCCAGAAGACTTCGAGATCACAGCTGATGTAGAGGACTTCCAGATGACAGTCACAGCAACAGTTGCGAATTCCGATACATTATCAGAGTTCGGTTTAGATGATGCAGGAGATTTAAGTGAACTGACAGATTCCTTAAAAGACCTTGAAAATGCAACAGATAAATTATGTGATGGTTCTGGAGATTTAGTAAAGGGAATTGAAAAATTAGTCACAGCCTCTGGAAAATTAAAATCAGGAACAAAACAGATTGCAGTCAGTTCCAAACAGTTAGCAAAAGGACTTGACAAACTGGTCAATGGATCTACAACGTTAAAGAAAGGAACTAGTCAGTTAGCGAAAGGAACAAGTGCTTTACCATCATCTACAGAGAAGTTAGATAATGGAGTGAGACAGATTCTCAAAGAACTGCAGAATAGTACGCCAAGCGAAAGTGATCAAGCAAAATTACAGTCTAACCTACAGAGTGCACAGACAGGAATCACAAAAGAACTGATGAATATTAAGACACAGACAGAAAGTGTTGGTGTGTCAGCGAAGACGTTAGGTGCATTAGCAGAATCTATTGGAGTATCAGCAACAGATGTTGGAAATCAGGCAGGAGCAATTGGAGAATTTATCAAGAATAATTATAGTTCTCTTACAGATGAACAGAAAGCACAGCTTACAACGATTGCAGGTTCTTTAAAGACAGATGCAGAAAACTTAGGCGGTTATGCACAATCCGTAGGAGGTCAGGCAAAGAATTTAGGAACTTACGCAGGGTCTATCGGAACAAGCTTGAAAGAAACACAGACAGACTTGCAGATCGTATCAGGATGCTTAACCCAGATTCAGAATCTGCTAACAAAAACAAAGACATCCACAGCACAGTTAGAAGCTGCATTAAAACAGATCGCGGAAGGTACTGGACAGTTAAAGACATCATCTAAGACACTGGCATCTTCCATTAAGAAATTAGATGAAGGAGCCAAGACATTAAACAGTGGAACAAAAACAGCAGCAAATGGAGCGAAGAAGTTAAGCAAAGGTGCAAAAACACTGGATAATGGAATGGGACAGATGACAACAGGAATCGCAACTCTGAAAAATGGAGCTGTTACATTGAACAAAGGAATGTTAACCTTCAGAAAAGACGGTATTGAGAAACTTGTCAATACGATCAATGATGATGCAAAAGATATCTTAGATAGAGCTGATGCAGTGATGGATGAAGGAGAAAACTATCAGACATTTACGAAGAAGGCTAGCGGAACGAAGGGTAGTGTGAAGTTTATTATTGAGACGGAAGAACTGGAGAAATAAAGATTATTTGTTATAATGATATGTGGTTTAGGACAGGAGTTTATTTTGCTCCTGTCTTTTTTATAACTGTATATTACAATTTTTTACAAAAGTAATTGACAATCAATAAAGATTTGGTAAAATATTTACATAACATGAATTTACATAAATTGTAATATAAGGAAAAAATATGAATAATAACGAGGGAAGTTTTAATGACGAAGAGTTAAGAAAAAGAGCAGCTAGCAATGAGGAATTAAATATACGCTTAACAAATAATTATGCCTTTCAAAAAATATTTAAAAATGAAGAAATTGTAAAAGGATTTTTAATGGCATTATTGCATTTGAAAGAAACAGATATTGAAACGTTAGAAGTTGCAGATCCATTTGTGGAAGGTGAAGGTAAAGAGGAAAAAGAGGGAATCTTAGATGTAAAGATGGTATTAAACGGTGGCAAAAAGATTAACATTGAAATGCAAAATACATATCAGGAAGATTGGGCAGAGCGAAGCTTATTTTATAATTGCAGAATGTTTACAGAAGGATTGAAAAAAGGGGAGTCATATTATGAACTTCCACCATGTATTCATGTAGGAATTCTTGATTTTAATTATTTGAAAAGTCCCGGATTTTATCATAGAATTTTACTGCAAGACGATAAAACAGGTGAATTGTATAGTAGTAAATTTCAATTCCATGTGATAGAATTAAGTAAAATAAGAAGTACAAAAGGAAAGGCAAGGAAGCAAGAATTATATCGATGGGCAAAATTAATTTCAGCCAGTACTTGGGAAGAAGTCAGAGAAGAATCTGAAGGAAATCATTACATGGAAAAGGTGAGGGATGAAATGATTAAGATGAGTCGAGATGAGAGTGAAAGATATTTATATCTGAGAGAACAAATGGCAATCAGGGATAAGGAAAGCCAGTTGCGAAGCGCGGAAAATCGTGGGAGACGAGAGGGAAGAGAAGAAGGAAGACAACAGGGAGAAATTTTAAAATTAATAACGATGGTAAAGAAAAAGATTGAAAATGGCGATTCTGTAGCGAAGATAGCAGATGATTTGTTAGAAGATGCAGATGTGATTGAGAAAATCTATGATATCGTAAAGGAAAATCCAGAGAAGACCAGAGAGGAGATTTGGGATTCTTTAATGAATGATACAATGATCGAGATGTAACGGTCAGAAAGAATATGAGAGATCTGATCAATTCAGATGCAAACGAAGTAACAAAAGTATTTAGTACCCTGTTGTAAGAGGTGAGAATGATGAGAGCATATTCAGATGTCTATTTAGGTGATGTAGTAGAAAATCAAGGAAAATTATTTGATTATGTAGCAAATACCTATCCAGATAAGGACACAGAAGACTTTATCAATGCATATATGACAAGTAAAACAAGACAAAGCATAGATCAAGCAAAAGCCTATGTAAATACAATGGATGCCAAAGAATTATGGGAATATTTTAAAGAAACCGAACATTATTCTTTACAGCAAGGAAAAGCAATGGACGGTTTTATGCCAGATTGGATTGGAGAATTCTATGCATATTATCAATGGTATTACAATATACCAAGTGCGGAAGTGAATCAGAAAATTAATGTGGATTTTTTAAAAAAAGCATATTATGGATTGCATGATTTGGATTTGGATTTAGCGGTTCAGAAAGTTGGGGAAATATAATGGAAATTATATGTTTTCATAATCCAGATGAGGAGAATGGTTATTTAAGCAATTGGTATGAATCTAAATTTATAGTAGATCATGTGAAATTTTCATCCATGGAACAGTTTATGATGTACCAAAAAGCAATAACATTTCAAGATCAGACGATTGCCAAAGAGCATCCAGAAGCTGATAAAGAAGAGATTTATAAAATGCTAAAATAGAAAAATAAAATATGCGAATTTTCAACAAATCAAAAATTATAATCAGAAAATTCTTGACAAATAAAAAATCAACTCATATAATATAAACAAATATTTAACAATTTAAAGTGATAAATCTGATGAACAAAAGTAAGTAGCTCATCAAACAGTCTTACAGAGAGTGACCGGTTGCTGGAAGGTCATAGATATGTGATAAGCGAATGGATTTGTGAGGAGCACAGAGAACTGTTTATGGAACTTAGTAACTGTCGCCGTTATCCCACGTTACGGGAACGAGATATAAAAGCTTTTTATTATCAAACAAAGCGGAGTATCTTAAGTAAGGAGAGATATTTTCTAAGATATTTTGACAAGAAGAGAAGATCAGAAGATATTTCTTGAATATGGGTGGCACCACGGTCTATCGTCCCTAGCAATAGGAACGATGGGCTTTTTTTATTTCATATTTCATAGGAAATCCCCCAATATGAACAAAGTCACCATTCATGCAAAACGGCCCTATTTATAAATCATAGTATACAGATATATAAACTATGAAAAACAAAACCACGGCGATAAATTTTGATCAGGAGGCAGATATGTTATATCCGACATTAAACAAAGTTGAAGAACTATTAAAAGAATATCAGATGGTACCTGTATTTTACGAAGTACTGGCAGATTATATGACACCGATCCGTATGTTTCAGGCACTGAGAAAAGAAGGAACGCCATGTTTCATGCTTGAGAGTGTGGAAAATAAAGACCAGTGGGGAAGATATTCCTTTATCGGGATCAATCCTAAGTCAGAGATCAAGATTTCAGGAAAAGAATTAGAAGTCGATGGAGTAAAGCAGGAAGAAGAATTCAAGATGAGTTACCTAAGTGATCTGATCGAGAAATATAAATCTCCAGTTATGGAAGATTATCCCAAATTAACTGGAGGATTGATCGGATATTTTGGATATGACATGATCCGTCAGGTGGAAAAAAAATTAACAAATGTACCAGAAGATGATCTGAAGATGCCAGAATGCCACTTATGCATGTACGATGAGATCATCGCATTCGATCATTTAGCAAACAAAGCTGTGATCATCCAGAACATCCATAAAGGTGATAATATCAAACAAAAATATGAAGAATTAGAAGATAAAGCAGAACTGATCCTTCACAAGATGGAACGTACGGTATCACTTTCCAAAGACAGATTTACACCTGCGAAGGCAGAAGTAACATCGAATCTTACAAAAGAACAATACGAAGCGAACGTAAAGAAAGCTAAAGAATATATCAAAAACGGAGACATTTTCCAGGTGGTCTTATCCCAGAGATTTGAGGTAGAGACAGATGTTGATCCATTTGATGTCTATCGATGCTTAAGAACATCAAACCCATCTCCATACCTTTACTTCTTTGATTTCATTGACTATCAGGTGGTTGGAGCTTCACCAGAGAAGTTAGTCAGTGTATTAAATGGAATTGTAGCAACCAAACCGATTGCAGGAACGGTTCCAAGAGGAAAGACAAAAGAAGAAGACGATATGTTGGTAAGACAGTTAGTCAATGATCCAAAGGAAAGAGCAGAACATACGATGTTAGTCGATCTTGGAAGAAATGATGTCGGAAAAGTCAGTAAGTTTGGAACGGTAGAAGTAAAAAACTTTATGACCGTTGAAAAATATTCCAAAGTTACACATTTAGTTAGTGATGTACAGGGAGAATTGAGAGATGATGAAAATCCGATCAACGCACTGATGAGTGTCCTTCCGGCAGGAACATTATCTGGAGCACCAAAGGTAAGGGCTATGGAGATCATAGATGAGTTGGAAAATAAAAAACGAGGTGTTTACGGTGGAACCGTTGGATATCTTGGATTTGATGGAAATATTGATACTTGTATTGCAATCCGGACCGTCGTATTTAAAGATGGAAAAGGATATGTGCAGGCAGGAGCAGGAATCGTCAATGACTCTGTTCCAGAGAAAGAATTTATGGAGACAAAGAACAAAGCATTAGCCGTTGTAAATGCAGTGAAGGAGGCAGCAAGGTTATGATTTTAATGATAGATAATTACGATTCATTTACCTATAACGTATATCAGTACATTGGATCTTTGTATCCACAGATTCAGGTTGTAAGAAACGATGAAATAACGATTGATGAGATCAGAAACTTACAAAATCTAGAAGCACTTGTTATCTCACCAGGACCTGGATACCCAGACAGCGCAGGAATTTCCAAAGATGTGATCAAAACATTTGGAAAAGATATACCCATCTTAGGGATCTGCTTAGGACATCAGGCAATCGGAGAAGTATACGGCGGAAAAGTCGTTCCAGCAAAAGAATTGATGCATGGCAAAATGAGTGAGATCACAATCAATAACAAGAATCCTTTATTTGAAGGATTAGAAGATAAAATATATGCAGCAAGATATCATTCATTGATCATTGACGATGAGACATTTCCAGAAGATTTAAAAGTTATCGGAAGAGATGAAAAAGGACAGATCATGGCAGTATGTCATAAAGAATATCCAGTTTATGGAATTCAGTTCCATCCAGAATCTATCTTAACTGAAATGGGAATGAGGATCTTAGAAAACTTTTTAACAAACATCGCAGGAATGAGACTTGGAGATTCTAAAAAGGAGGAAACTATGAGCGCAGTCAATCAGGAAACATTAAAACCATTTTTAACAAAGATTGTGGAAGGAAATCATTTAACAGAAGAAGAAGCTTATAAGGCCATGGACTGCATCATGTCTGGAAATGCGACAGATGCTCAGATGGGAAGTTTCCTGACGGGTCTTCGTATGAATCATGAAACACCAGAAGAGATCACAGGATTTGCCAAAGTGATGAGAGCAAAAGCAGCGATCGTGCCAGAAGAAACAGAAGCGATCGATATCGTAGGAACTGGAGGAGACCTTGCAAACAGCTTTAATATTTCCACAACATCTGCATTTGTCATTGCAGCAGCAGGAGCAAAAGTTGCGAAACATGGAAATAGAAGTGTATCCTCAAAGAGCGGGGCAGCCGATGTCCTAGAAGCATTAGGAGCAAAAATCGGATTAACACCAGAAGAAAGCAAAAAATGTTTGGACGAGGTTGGAGCAGCTTTCTTATTTGCACAGACACATCACGGATCCATGAAATATGCAGGACCAGTCAGAGCACAGCTGGGGGTAAGGTCTGTATTTAATATCTTAGGACCTTTAGCAAACCCAGCAATGACAAACTATATCGTTCTCGGTGTTTATGAAAAAGAGCTGGTTCGTCCGATGGCAGATGTTATGAAGAATCTTGGAGTTAAAAGAGCCCTGATCGTATATGGAGACGATGAATTAGATGAAATCTCAATCTCATCTACAACAAGTGTCTGTGAGATCAATGGAGATGAGATCAAAGAATACACGATCGATCCAGAAGAATTAGGATTAACACTTGCCAAGAAAGAAGATATTGTTGGTGGAACAGCAGATGAAAATGCGATTATTACAAAAGATATTCTAACTGGAAAAGAACAGGGAGCAAAACGAGACATCGTTTTATTAAATGCAGGAGCAGCCCTTTATACGATTGGAAAAGCAGAAACGATCAAAGATGGAGTGAAACTGGCAGCCGAGATGATCGATTCTGGGAAGGCAAATGAAAAATTAGAACAGTTTATTGCATACACAAATGTAAAATAAATGAGGTGGAACATGATCTTAGATGATATCGTAGAAAAAAGAAAAGAACAATTACAAAGAGAAAAAGACAATATCGAGCCGCAGGATATGAAAGAGATGGCATTAAATTCTAAGAATAAAAATCATGGATTTAAAGAGGCCTTAAAGAAATCTGGATTATCCGTGATCTCAGAAGTTAAAAAAGCGTCTCCATCCAAAGGTGTGATCGCAGAAGATTTTCGCCCAGTGGAGACAGCCATTGCCTATGAAAATGCAGGGGCAGCAGCCATTTCCTGCTTGACTGAAGAACATTATTTTAAAGGTGGCAGCAAATATTTTGCGGATATCAGAGCTAAGGTAGATATCCCAATGTTAAGAAAAGATTTTATTTTCGATGAATATCAGATTTATGAAGCAAAAGTCTTAGGAGCCGATGCAATCCTTCTGATCGCAGCAATTCTTTCTGAAGAAAAGATAAAGGAATTTTATGATCTGGCAAAAAGCTTAGAGATTGATTGTCTGGTAGAAGTTCATAACGAAAAAGAATTAAAGAAAGTTGTTGCATGTGGATGCGATATTATCGGAATCAATAATCGAAATTTAAAAACATTTGATGTTGATCTAAATACAACAAGTAAACTTGCTCCACTTATTCCATACGAAGCAGTATTAGTTTCCGAAAGTGGAATGAAGGATGAAAATGATATGAAAAATGTCAAAGAGCAAGGAGCCGAAGCAGTTTTGATCGGTGAAACATTTATGAGATCCGATAACATCAAAGAAACAATGAAACAGTTACGGAGCTGCCTATGATACAAAATCAGATCAAAGAACAAAGTCTGAAAGTGAAGATGTGCGGCATGCGCAGAAAAGAAGATATCGCATATGCAAATGAAGTAAAACCAGATGCAATTGGATATATTTTCTTTTCAAAAAGCAAGCGTTATGTCACAGGCCAGCAGGCAAGAGAACTTGATCAAAACTTAGATCAAAAGATCTTAAGTGTCGGAGTATTCGTCAATGAAACAATTGAGAAAGTTATAGAAATCGCCAATGAAGTTCCATTAGACGTGATCCAGTTACATGGCGATGAAGACGTTATTTATATTGAACAGTTAAGACAGCAGATAGATAAAGAAATCTGGAAAGCGGTCAGAGTGAAAGATACAAAAGACATCAAGGAAGCCCAACAGCTTCCAGTTGATAAACTGTTACTGGATACATTTACAGAAGGAGAAGATATGTATGGAGGTACCGGAAAAGTAATGAATTACGACCTGATTCCAAAAGAAGGAATCAGAAAACCATTTTTCATTGCAGGCGGGCTTCACAGTAAAAATATAAAAGAAATCACAGAAAAAGTTCATCCATACGGGATCGACATTTCCAGTGGAATCGAAACGGATGGATACAAAGATTTGAAAAAAATGAAAGAAATCATGCAGATAACAGGAGGAAGACATGAATAAAATAGGAAGATTTGGAGAGTACGGTGGACAGTATGTACCAGAAATTGTAATGAACGCAGTAAACGAGTTAAATGAGGCTTATGAAACATACAAAAATGACCCAGAATTCTTAGCCCAATTACGTCAGTTATACAGAGATTACGCAAACCGTCCATCTCTTTTATACTACGCAGAGAAGATGACAAAAGATCTTGGAGGGGCAAAAGTATATTTAAAACGAGAAGATTTGAACCATACAGGTGCCCATAAGATCAACAATGTATTAGGTCAGATCTTACTTGCAAAGAGAATGGGGAAAAAAAGAATCATCGCAGAGACAGGTGCAGGACAGCACGGAGTTGCTACAGCGACTGTTGCAGCATTATTTGATATGGAATGTGTTGTATACATGGGAGCAGAAGACGTGGAACGCCAGAGTCTAAATGCATACCGTATGGAACTTCTTGGAGCGAAAGTTCATGCTGTAGAGAGTGGAACAAGAACTTTAAAAGATGCCATTAACGAGGCAATGAGAGACTGGGCTACAAATATTGAGACAACATTTTACTGCATCGGTTCTGTTATGGGACCTCATCCATATCCAACGATGGTTCGTGATTTCCAGAAGATCATCGGAGAAGAGACAAAAGAACAGATGAAAGAAATCGAAGGAAAACTTCCAGATGCTGTATTTGCTTGTGTTGGAGGCGGATCAAATGCAATGGGAATGTTTTATGACTTTATCCCAGATGAAAGTGTCAGATTGATCGGGGCAGAAGCAGCCGGAAGAGGGATCGATACGTTAGATCATGCAGCAACGATCGCAAAAGGAAGCAAAGGTATTTTTCATGGAATGAAGAGTTTGTTCTTACAGAACGAAGAAGGTCAGATCGATCCTGTATACTCTATTTCAGCAGGACTTGATTATCCGGGAATCGGACCAGAACATGCACATCTTCATGAAATCGGAAGAGCAGAATATATGAGTATCACAGATGAACAGGCAGTCAAAGCTTTTGAATATTTATCCAAAACAGAAGGAGTGATCCCAGCGATCGAATCATCTCATGCAGTTGCAGCGGCAATGGAGATTGTTCCAACAATGAATAAAGACCAGTCAGTCGTTATCTGTCTGTCCGGCCGTGGAGACAAAGACGTTTATCAGGTAGCAAGATACAGAGGAGTGCAGTTAGATGAAAATTAGAGAGACATTTGAGAATAGAAAAAAGAATGGGCAAAAAGCATTAGTAACTTACATCGTATCTGGAGATTATGGATACGAAACAACAAAAGAAAATATCAGAGCTATGGTAAAAGCAGGAGCAGATGTGATCGAGATCGGTATTCCATTCTCAGATCCGATCGCTGAGGGTGTTGTCATTCAGGAAGCCAGCCAGCATTCACTTGCAGGTGGTACAACACTAAAGGGAATCTTTCAGATGGTAAAAGAATTAAGAGAAGAGATCAAAGAAACACCATTTGTCATGATGATGTATCTCAATACGATCTATCGTTTTGGAACCGAAAGATTCTTTGATCTTTGTAATGAATGTGGGATTCAGGGTGTCATCGTGCCTGATATGCCATATGAAGAAAAAGATGAGATTCAGGACGTGGCAACAACTCACGGAGTTGATAATATCAGTCTTGTAACACCGACATCACATGACCGTATCGCAACGATCGCAAAAGAAGCAGAAGGATTCTTATACTGTGTATCTTCCATCGGAGTTACTGGAACAAGAAGTGAATTTACAACAGATTTTGATGAATTCTTCGGAGTGATCAAGAAGAATGCAACAATTCCTTGTGCAGTGGGATTTGGTATTTCAGGACCAGAACAGGCAAAGAAAATGAGTACATACTGTGATGGTGTTATCGTCGGAAGTGCGATCGTCAAATTGATCAGTCAATATGGTAAAGAAAGTCCTGAAAAGGTTTATGAGTTTACAAAGAGCTTAAGAGATGCATTAGATGAATAAAATGATCGTCAAATGATATTACGTGAAAATTACAGCAATCAGCGAGGGTTGTTGTAATTTTCTGCATTTTTTTGTAAAATAAAACTAATGGCAAAGAAAGGAAGAGACAGATCATGTTATCAAAAGAAGTAGTAGAATTATCGAAACAGCATTCTATTATCCGTGATATTTTCGAATATGGAATGAAGAGAGCAAAAGAAGTCGGAGCAGAAAATGTATTTGATTTCAGTATCGGGAATCCAAGTGTTCCAGCACCAAAAGAAATTGATGAGACAGCACTTCGCCTGTTAAAAACAGCAGATCCAGTGGATATTCATGGATATACAAGCAATGCTGGAGTACTGGAAGTAAGAGAAAACATTGCCAAGTCTTTAAATAAAAGATTTGATACAAATTATACAGCAGCGAATATTTTTATGACGATCGGAGCGGCAGCAGCCCTTGGTATCTGCTTTAAGACATTAGTTGATGGGCCAGAAGATGAAGTTATCACATTCGCACCACATTTCCCAGAATATGCAGTATATGCACAGGGAGCAGGATGCAGATTAAAGGTCATTTCTGCAGATACCAGAGCATTTCAGATCAATTTTGAAGAATTGGAAGAAACGATCAGTGAGCATACCAAAGCGATCTTGATCAACTCCCCAAACAACCCATCCGGAGTTGTTTATTCCAGAGAGACAATTGAGAAATTAGCTGCATTATTAGAGAAGAAACAAAAAGAATATGGACACAGCATTTACATCATTTCCGACGAACCATACAGAGAGATTGCGTATGATGGATTTGAAGTGCCATATGTTCCACATTTTTATAACAATACATTAGTAGCATATTCTTTTAGTAAATCCTTATCACTGCCGGGAGAGCGTATCGGTTATATTGTAGCACCAAATGAGGCAGAAGATTTTGAACAGTTACTGCCAGCGTTTATCGCATCTGCACGTTTACTTTCTTATGTCTGTGTGCCAACCTTATATCAGAAAGTCGTTGGAGAATGTGTAGATTTAACTTCTGATCTTTCAATCTATCAGAAGAACAAAGATTTATTCTATAATGCATTAGTGGATATGGGATATGAATGTGTAGAACCAGGTGGAGCTTTCTATTTATTCCCGAAAGCATTAGAAGAAGATGCCAATGCATTTTGCGAGAAGGCGAAAGAATATGATCTGTTGATCGTACCTGGGGACAGCTTTGGATGCCCAGGATATGTGCGCATTTCTTACTGTGTACCAACAGAACGTATCGAAAAAGCCCTTCCATTATTTAAGAAACTGATCGATGACTATCGCAAATAAGCCAATATAGATAAAGGAGACTTTCAATGAACAGCTGGAGAGATAATGTACGAAAAGTAGAACCTTACACACCGGGTGAACAGCCAAAAGAAGAAGGTGTGATCAAGTTAAATACAAATGAAAACCCTTATCCGCCATCCGATAAGATCAAGGAAGCGATGAGCGGGATCAAGAATCTGCGCAAATATCCTGATCCTGCAGCAACTAAATTGGTAGAAGCGATCGCTTCTTATCATGGATTTAATAAAGAAGAAGTATTTGTCGGAGTTGGATCTGATGATGTGCTTGCCGTTGCATTTATGACATTTTTTAACGGTAAGAAACCAATCTTCTTCCCAGATATCACATATTCCTTCTATCCTGTATGGGCAGAATTATTCGGAATACCATACGAGAAGAAAGCAGTCAATGATGCATTTGAGATTCAGAAAGAAGATTATTACGCTGAAAATGGCGGGGTGGTATTCCCAAATCCTAATGCACCAACAGGCGCATTTTTATCTTTAGAGGTTGTGGAAGATATCATCCAACACAATCAGGATGTTGTTGTGATCGTTGATGAAGCCTATATTGATTTTGGCGGCGACACAGCGAAAGAACTGACAAGAAAATATGATAACGTTTTAGTCGTTCAGACATATTCCAAATCAAGATCTTTAGCAGGACTTCGTATCGGATATGCGATCGGTAACAAGGAACTGATCAAGGCAATGAATGATGTGAAATATTCCTACAATTCTTATACGATGAATGAGCCATCTATTGTTCTTGGAACAGCTGTCTTAGAAGATGAAGAATATTTCCAGGAGACAAGAAATAAGATCATTGATACAAGGGAATGGTTCCAGATTGAGATGAGAAAGATCGGATTTAGTTTTGCAGATTCCAAAGCAAACTTTATCTTTGCGACACATGAAAGCGTATCTGCCAAAGAGATTTTTGAAGCAGCGAAGAAAGCAAAGATTTATGTCCGTTATTTTGATCAGCCAAGAATCAATAATTATTTAAGGATTACGATCGGTACGAGAGAAGAAATGGAAACATTACTTGATTTCTTAAAAGAATTTACAGCAACAAAATAGAGATTGAATAAAAAAAGAAATTTTGAAAAATAAATTTCTTTTTTTATTGCAATCAACTGGAAAATATTGTATGATGATATGGAAAATATTTACATATGAAGACAAGTGAGGAAAACAAATAAAATGGGGTTATGGCATGCGTTTTCATCCACAGAAAAGGAGAAGACCATGTTGAATGAGAAAGAATTTTATCAGTATGTAGAAGCGAATATTTTAAACTATCTTCCAGAGATGGAAGGAAAGAAAGTTATGGTGCAGAGGGTTAAGAGGAATAATCAGATATCGATGATGGGGTTGTCGATCGGAGAGACCAAGAATTATCTGGTACCAGTGTTGTATCTGGAGATATTTTATCGAAATTATTTAAGGGGACAGGAATTATCAGATACGATGAAAGATATCGCCAGAATTTATCGAGGACATCAGGTTGGATTTTATTTGGATGAGGATAAAGTTTCAGATTATGAGCATATTAAGAAGAATCTGTTTTATCGTGTGGTTAATTATGAGAAGAATAAAGAGATGTTAAAGTATACACCATACGAGCGGTTCTTAGATCTGGCAGTTACATATCGTTGGGCAGCATACCGGAATCATGACGGGATGGCGAGTGCATTAGTGAGGAACAAAGAGTTGCTGTTATGGGGTGTGACAAAGGAACAGATGATGAAGGATGCAAAGGAGAACACGGAGAAGATCTTTCCACCAGTGATGCGCAAGATTCAGTCTGTGATGCCAGTAAAGATCACGGATATGGAGATTCCATTGTTTGTATTATCAAATGGAGATTATATGAATGGAGCATCCGTTATGCTTTATAAAGATCCACTGAGAGATTTCGCGAATTATATGGGACATGATCTTTATATTCTTCCAAGCAGTATTCATGAAGTGATTCTTTTACTAGATGACGAATATGTGCAAGGTTCGGAGGAACTACAACAAATGGTTAGAGAGACAAACCGTATGGTTGTGGATCAGGAAGAAGTTTTATCAGATCACATATATCATTACAACAGAGAGAAAGATGAGATTAGAATTGCCAAGTAAGAGTTTGTAACGTATAATAGTTCATTAAGAGATGGAAAATGGTATGAAAATTCAAGAATATACTAATTACATCAGGGAGTGAAGCGATTATGAAACGTTGGGAAATTTATCTGGATATTATCATGGAACTGCTGGTCATATTAGCAGGTGCATTGCTTTTGATCTTTGTATTACCAAAAGCAATTGTATTTTTATGGCCATTTGTAGCAGGATGGATCATTTCAATGATGGCCCACCCAGTGATCGAATATCTGGAGAAGAAGGTAAAATTACCGAAGAAGTTCGGTTCTGCGATCTTGATCGCGGCAGTTATCACAGGAATTATAGTGGTTCTTTATTTTGCAGTCAGAGGTATTGCACTGCAGGTCATCGGATTTATACAGGATGCACCAGATATCCGTCATGAGATCATGAGACAAGGAATGATCTTTCAGAAGAAGATAGAGCAATTTTTAAGTATTCTTCCACCATCTTTTGGAAAACAGTTTGATCAGTGGAGCGGATCGATCGGAGAGCTTTTGAAGAAAGCGGCATCTTCTGCAGGAGATTATGGGGTAGCACATGCAGGCGGTGTTGCAAAGGGTGTGACAAGCGGTCTGTTAGGGCTTGTTGTTATGTTATTTGCAGCTTATATGTTTTCACTGGAACGGGAAAAACTCATAGCATGGTATGAAAAATGTATTCCAGGATTTGTGAAGCATAAGATCAATGTATTTATGAAGAACTCAGTTGGAGTCTTAGTAAGTTACTGCCTTGCGCAGTTAAAGATCATGGTCGTGATCATAGCGATCCTCTGGATCGGATTTTTTATTGCAGGGATCGGACATTCTTTTATCTATTCGGTATTGGTAGGAATTGTCGATATATTTCCGATTCTTGGAACAGGAACTGTGATCATTCCATGGGCAATATTTAAGCTGATCACAGGAGATATCAAAACAGCAGTTATCTTATTGATCATTTATGCGATCTGTCTGGTATTGAAACAGGTCTTGCAGCCAAAGATGATGGGAGACAGTATGGGAATCTCAGCATTGACAACAATCTTTTTGATCTACGTTGGTCTGAAATTCGGAGGATTAGGAGGAATGTTATTAGCCCTGATCCTAGGAATGTTTGTGATCAATTTATATCGATTAGGAGTGTTTGACCGTAAGATCGCATTTTTTAAACGAAGATTTGAGATGCTTACGATCAACAGTGAGGAAGAAGAAAAGGAGAACAAGAAAGAATGAGTTATGCAGATCAGGTATTTATATCTATGTGCGAAGATATTTTAGAGAATGGAACTAGTACAGAGGGAGAGAAAGTCCGTCCGCACTGGCCAGATGGGAAGTCTGCCTATACGATCAAACAGTTTGGTGTTGTAAATCGTTATGATCTGTCCAAAGAATTTCCAGCATTGACTTTAAGAAAGACATATATTAAGTCAGCAATTGATGAATTATTATGGATCTGGCAGAAGAAATCAAATAATGTAAATGATCTGAAGAGTCATATCTGGGATGAATGGGCAGATGAAGATGGTTCGATCGGAAAGGCTTATGGATATCAGATGGGTGTAAAGCACCAATACAAAGAAGGAATGATGGATCAGGTAGATCGTGTGATCTACGATCTGAAACATAATCCATACAGTAGAAGGATCATGACAAATATTTATGTTCATCAAGATCTTCATGAGATGAATCTTTATCCATGCGCATATAGTGTGACATTTAATGTAACAAAGAAACCAGGACATGATAAGCTTACGTTAAATGCGATCTTGAACCAGCGTTCTCAGGATATTTTAGCAGCAAATAACTGGAATGTTGTACAGTATGCAGCATTAGTTTATATGATGGCTCAGGTATGTGATATGGAACCTGGAGAGTTAGTTCACGTGATCGCAGATGCACATATTTATGATCGCCATATTCCGATCATCAAAGAGATGATCAAACGAGAGACATATCCCGCACCGAAAGTAACGCTTAATCCAGAAGTCAAAGATTTCTATGAATTTACAACAGATGACTTTAAGATTGAAGACTATCAGGCAGGAGAACAGATCAAAGATATTCCAATTGCAATATAAGAAGGAGAAGGTAAGATGAATCTTATTGTAAATGCAGATAAGAACTGGGGAATTGGAAAGAACAATGAGCTTTTAGTCCATATTCCAAATGATATGAAGATGTTTCGTCAGATGACAACAGGAAAAGTCGTTGTCATGGGAAGAAAAACATTAGAAAGCTTTCCAAATGGAATGCCGCTTCCAAAGAGAACAAATATCGTATTAACACATGATAAAGACTACGATGCAAAAGGAGCGATCGTAGTTGGAAGTAAAGAAGAATTGTTAGATGAGCTGGAAGAATATAAGGACGAAGATATTTTTATCATCGGTGGAGAAAGCATTTACCGCATGATGCTCCCTTATTGTGATACAGCTTATGTTACAAGAACAGATTTTGCATATGATGCAGATACTTATTTTCCAGATCTGGATGAGATGCCAGAGTGGAAACTTGTGAAAGAGAGTGAAGAAGAGACTTACTTTGATATTGAGTATCAATTTCTTGTATATCGCAAATAATTCACTCTTTCAAAGACTATTTTAAATCATAATTGCCCAGTGACCCATACGCATTTGGATTCTCACGCAGCTGTACTAAGTTCGTGACAGGTCTTACGACCAGCCACTCACTAAGTGCAGGCGTGTTCATACGGTCACTGGGCAATTATGATTTAAAATATTCTTTATACAGGAGATATTGAATTGTTGTTTTAAAATGCTTCAAGGTATGAAGTGTGGGACTTCGGAATATATGTTATAATGAAATCGATTAAGATAAATGATTGAAGTTTTGGAAAGGATGAAAATAAATGAATCGATCAAAATTGAAATTAACTACGATAATTGCATTGACAGCATTTACAGTTGCTGTGATTCCAGTTTGTTTACAGAGAAAATCTGCGAATGCAGCTTCGAAATATACTTATAAAAAAGGCTTTACTTATGAGAAGATTTCTCCGAACATTGAAAAGAGGATCACGGGAAAATCTTATCGGAAGAATAATAATATTAAACTGTCTGATTTAAGATATGTACAGGTTCTTCATTATGGTTTTGATGGAAAGGTAAAAGAGGGTGAGTTGATCGTTAACAAGAAGATCGCGAAGAAAACAGTCAAGGTCTTTTATGCACTTTATCAGAAGAAGTACAGAATTGAGAGAATGAGACTGATCGATGATTATGGTGCAGATGATGAGAAGTCTATGGCTGCAAATAATACCTCTGCGTTTAATTATCGTGTGATTAGTGGAACGACAAAACTTTCCAACCATTCTTATGGAATGGCTATCGATATCAATCCAAGGATTAATCCGTGGGTCAAAGGAAATAAGGTATCACCGGCAAATGGTAAGGTATATAAGCAGAGAAAGACGTCAAAGTGTAAAGGAAAATATAAGAGATATATGATCCATAAGAATGATACAGCTTATAAGATCTTTAAGAAATATGGATTCAGCTGGGGTGGTGAGTGGAGAAGCTCTAAGGATTATCAGCATTTTGAAGTGAATAAATAGAAATGATCAACTATTGATTCTGGAAGGTTGTTGGCTATAACATGTATTGGTTTAAAGATTTAACATAATTGAACTGCGAATATATGTTTATCAATATATAATTAATAAAAGAAAGGAGGCAGTAGGAAGAGATGAAGAATCTAAATATTCCTGTTGGGATTTCGGATTTTGAGAGAATTCGAGAGTTGAATTATTATTATGTGGATAAGACCGGATTGATCAAGACGTTGTTACAGGGTGAGATGGATCAGGTGACGTTGATCACGCGGCCTAGACGGTTTGGAAAAACGATGGCGATGAATACGATGTGCCGATTGCGAAGGCAAGTAATAATGGCTACTACAAAGAAATGTTAGAAGTTATAAAAGGTATGTTAAGTACGGCATTAAAAGATAATTTCTCATTAAAGTTTGCAGTGATCACAGGATGCCTAAAGATTGCAAAAGAGAGTATCTTCACTGGAACAAATAACTTTGTATCAGATACAATTTCATCTACAAGATACAATGAATATTACGGATTTACACAACAGGATGTAGATAAGCTTTTAGCAGATGCGGAGATTGAAGAGAAAGCGGATCTGATTAAAGAATGGTATGATGGGTATAACTTTGGAGAGTTTGAAGTTTATTGTCCATGGGATGTCATGAATTATCTAAGAGATCTTCAAAATGATCTGAATGCAAGACCAATCAGCTACTGGAAGAATACCAGTGATAATGCGATCATTCGCTCCTTTATTGATTATACGGGAGCTGTTATACGAAAAAAACTGGAAGTATTGATCGCTGGTGGAAGCATCTGCCAGAAAATAGAAGAAGATCTCACATATGATTATCTACATTCATCAGAAGATAATTTATGGAGTATTCTCTATCTTACAGGATATCTTACAAAAGTCGGAGAACGTGATAAGGATGGTCAGATAGAATTAAGAATTCCAAACAAAGAAGTAAAAGAAATTTTTGAATCAACCGTAAGGAAATGGTTTGAAGACAGTGCAAGAGTTACGAATCGGAAAGATTTATTTGATGCAGTATGGAACAAAGATGCAGATAAGGCAACAAAAGAAATCAGCACATTACTGCGAATGACGATCAGTTATTATGATTACCGAGAAAATTTCTATCATGCATTTCTTGCAGGAATCTTTGCAGGAGCAGGTTATAGTGTAGAGTCTAACAGAGAGCATGGAGAAGGACGAAGTGATATTGTAATTTACAATGATGTAACAGGACAAGTTGCAGTATTTGAAGCAAAGTATTCAAGGAAATTAGAAGATTTGGAAAAAGATTGTCAAAAGGCGTTAGATCAGATCAACACAAAGATGTATGCAAAAGAGTTTGAAGATGCTTATGAGGAAGTATTGTGTTATGGAATTGCTTTTTATAAAAAGCGGTGTTTGGTGAAGAGTAAATAGAATAAGAAATGAAAAAAAGCTCCACAAGGATGAACTTTGTGGGGCTTTTGTTGTATCTAAGATTTCAATTCAACTCCGCAATCCGGCTAACCCCAACATAGATCTCACTGATCTTATACCAAGTAGGGTAATCAACAATCCCAGTCTGTGGTAATCCAAAAATATTCTGGAATTTCCGAACAGCATTCGCAGTAGATTCTCCATAAACACCATCCACAGCGATCGTAGGCAGAGAAGGATAATCTTTAGCAATACGATTCAACTGTTGTTGTATTTGCCGAACCTTATCCCCTCTGCTTCCAATCGTCAAATCATATCCCGGCCAGGAAGAAGGAATTCCTGAAATCTGTTCTGCGGTATTGATGTACATACTCTCTCCATAATAATATCTCAGGATCTCAATCGGAGCATATCCCTGATCGCCTAAGTATTTAGAACCCCACTGCGTCATCCATTCGGGACAAGACACCTTCTTCCCATCACAATACTGCGTAAGGATCGGCTGTCTCACATTCGGACGAGACAGATAATCTGCAAAAATTTCATCAACGATCGTATTAATAGAATTATAAGTTGTCTTTCCAGGAATGAATTTATGATCATAAGCTGTAGAAGATGTGATTGTAAAATCATGCCCTTTATTTCTATACCATTCTGTATACACTCGATTCAAAGTAAATGACATGATCGCAAGAATATTTGCTTCAAGCGTTGCCCTTGGCCAAGTGGAATAAATCTCACAGGCGGCAACATTTTTGATGTAATCTTTATAACGGACATAATAATTTTGCGCAGTTTTATCACCGACAGGACCATCATGAACGATAATATATTCAGGAATCACAACCCTGCTTAAAACGATCTCACCACTTTCGTTGACTGGCTTGATCTCAGATTCCGCAATCTTGGGAGGATAATTACCCCATAAGGTATGCGGACCGATCACGATGGGGTGTTCTTCTGTTGGAGTGTGGCTTTCTTCAGGAATCATGGAAACAGGCTGCAGGCCTTCCACACCAGAAAGAATCTGTGCACCTGAGATCGTGACAGGTTTATATTCATCAGAATGTATTTTTAGATTATATTCAGAATAAGGCTGATTTTCACTCGGAGACATGCTGTATTCCACGGGAGGAGCAGGGAGGTCAACGACAGGTGTCTGCCCATTTTCATCAGTAGATACGGTCTCAAGAACAGAATCAGGATCACCAGTATAAGAAATCTCGATCGTAGCGTTAGGGATCGGGACGGCTCTCTGTCTTGAAGTCACCTGTATTTTTAACTGTCCATGATCGACAAGATTGTTAGTTTGTATTTCTGGCATAAAAATATCCTCGGAAGATCTTTTACTCTCACTATATGAGAAAGTATGATATAATGTGCACAAGTAGTGTAAAAATGTATGCCAAAGAAATAAAGGAGGCCGCTATGCAGAAAGATTTTATATATGAGAATTATCTAAAAATGCCAGATGATCTTGAATTTGAGCAGGCGATGAAGGTTTATGAAGAACTGTTAGAAGAGAATCTTGAAGAAGATGAGATCTATGACAAGTTATGGGATCATGCACTTCATTGTATGATCGATTATGGAAGCCTCCGCGCACATTGGAAGATCACACCGAAGACAGACAGAAGCAATGATGACAGGACAGTGATGCACGATAGCGTGATCCATTCTTTAGATGAATTGGCAGCATATACAAAAGAGCATGGCAAAGAAGCAAAATGGAGAGAAGAACTTGGATATCAAAGAAAAAGAATCGGAGATTTTGCATGTTATGTTTCTTTGATCTATGGAGTATTTGCAAGGTAAAATATGATGAGAATGTCAAAAGTAAATTTTGCCAGATAAAACGATTAGTAAGGAGGACATTATAAGATGGCAAAGAAAGAACCAAAAACAAATGCAATGCGGATGCTTGAGAGAGCAAAGATCCCATTTGAAGTACATCGTTATGAATGTAAAGAATTTATTGATGGAATTACCATCGCAGATATGTTAAATGAACCATATGAAAGAGTATTTAAAACCCTCGTGACTGAAGGAAAAGGTGGAGGGTATTTTGTATTTGTCATTCCGATCAATCAGGAATTAGATCTTAAGAAAGCAGCGAAGGCAGCAGGTGAGAAGTCTGTGGAGATGATCCATGTCAAGGATATCAATAAGATTACGGGATATATCCGTGGTGGATGCACAGCGATCGGGATGAAGAAAGACTATCCAACAGTGCTCGATGAAAGCGCCAATGCACAGGAGAAGATTATTGTAAGCGGCGGTAAAAATGGAATCCAGATTGAACTTACGACCGAAGATTATTTAAAAGCCTGCAAGGGAAAAACGGCAGATATTACATTGAGGTAGGGAGTAGAAGTTATGATAGATGAAATCTTAAAATATAACAAAGAATTTGTAGAAGAAAAGAAGTATGAACAATATAAGACAAGCAAATATCCAGACAAGAAGATTGCAATTATCACTTGTATGGATACAAGGTTGACAGAACTTTTGCCGGCAGCCCTTGGGATCAGGAATGGAGATGTGAAGATCATCAAGAATGCTGGTGGGGTAGTAAGTCATGCCTTCGGAAGTGTGGTACGAAGTGTTTTAGTCGGAATCTTTGAACTTGGGATTGAAGAAGTCATGGTCATTGGACACACTGACTGTGGAGTACAGCATATTAATAGTGATATGATGATAAAACATATGATGGATCGAGGAGTCGATGAGGAGAAGATTGAGCTGATCCGTCATTGTGGTATTGATTTTGATACATGGCTGGAAGGATTTGACTGTGTGGAAAGTTCTGTAAAGGATTCTGTGGAAATGTTGAGAAAACATCCATTGATCCCAAAAGATGTGAAGATATCTGGATATGTGATGGATTCTGTGACAGGAGAGCTTCATGTTGTAGAGCCATAGAACAACTGCAGCATTATAAATGAGAGGGATAAAAGGTATGAAAAAGATATGGAAGATCATGATCTTATGTATGATCCTTTGTTTTTTCTGTGCTGGATGCAGCAATGATGATGAAATGATCAGTGAAGATCATCCAAAACCAACGACAGAAAAAAGAACAGAGATCATCAAGCAAAAGACAACACAAAAAAAGAATGAAGTAACGGTTGATCAGGAACAATCAAAACAACAGGAAGATCGTATAAAGATCGCAATCGATGCAGGACACCAAAAGAAACAGATGAGTGAAAAAGAAGCAATCGGACCTGGTTCTGATAAGACAAAACCGATGGTATCCTCAGGAACCGAAGGTGTTGTTACAAAACGAACAGAATATCAGGTGAATTTGGAAGTTTCGTTAAAGCTAAAAAGTGCATTGATCGCGAGAGGATATGACGTATATATGACCCGTGAGATGAATGATGTGTCACTCAGCAATAAAAAGCGTGCTCTTATGGCAAATGAAAGTGGTTCAGATATTTTATTAAGGATTCATTGCAATAGTGCAGATTCTCAGTCTGCAAATGGGGCGTTGACAATGAGTCCGACATTATCGAATCCATATTGCAGATCGATCGCGGCAGATAGTCAGGAACTCTCAGAATGTGTGGTAAGTACATTATGCAGAAGGACCGGGGCAGTGAACCGCGGTGTAACGCAGACAGATGAGATGACAGGGATCAACTGGAGTAAGATTCCAGTGACGATCGTTGAGATGGGATTTATGTCCAATCCAGAGGAAGACCAGAAGTTATCGGACAATCATTATCAATCAATGCTTGCAGAAGGAATTGCAGATGGTGTTGACCGATATTATGAGAGAAGAGGAGAATGAAGAAAATGAAAAACAGATCATTATCTCTTTAGGAGTGGCAATCGCAGTCGTAGCCATGGCACTGATCAACAATGGCGGGTCTACAACCAATTTTTTAAATAATATTTTATGATGTAAGTGACAAAAGTATAAAGACAAAGATATTAGGAGCAGACAGACATGATACCAAAAGACCCAGTGATGTTATTAAGCTACATCAATACACAATTACGAGATTTTTACGATTCATACGAAGACCTGTGTAAGTCACTCGATCTCAATCAAAATGAAGTAAAACAAAAGCTTTCCATGATCGGATACGAATATGATGAATCATTAAATCAGTTTAAGTAGCAGACTAGTCGAATCAATGAAAATATGTTAAAATTGTACGTAAAGGAGAACATATTTATGGAGTTGATTCGGTTAGAAAATGTAAAGAAAATATATCAGACAGGAGAGGTGATCACCAAAGCCGTAGATGGGATCGATTTTACGGTGGATCAGGGTGAGTTCGCCTTGATCATTGGCGCCAGTGGTGCAGGAAAAACTACCGTTTTGAACATTTTAGGAGGTATGGATACTGCGACCAGTGGCGCTGTTTATATTGATGGAGAAGATATCTCCAAATGGAATAAAAAACAACTGACAGGATATCGAAGAGATGACATAGGATTTGTATTTCAGTTTTACAATCTGGTGCCTAATCTTACTGCAACAGAGAATGTAGAATTGGCACTTCAGATCAGTAAGAATCCTCTGAAAGCAGAAGAAGTATTAAAAGATGTGGGACTTGGACATCGTCTGAATAATTTTCCTGCACAGTTATCTGGTGGGGAACAGCAGAGAGTTTCTATTGCACGTGCATTGGCAAAGAATCCAAAGATCCTGCTCTGTGATGAGCCAACTGGGGCTCTGGATTATCAGACAGGAAAATCTATTTTAAAATTATTGCAGGATACCTGTCACAAGAAAGGAAAAACAGTGGTTGTGATCACACATAACCTTGCGATCGCACCGATGGCAGATCGTGTGATCGAGATGAAGAACGGAAAGATCAGCAATATTACGATAAACGAACACCCTCAGCCGGTGGAGACGATTGAATGGTAGGAAATGCGTATGAAGAAAACGGCATTACATAAAGATATATACAGAACGATCACAGGAACCCTTCCGAGATTTTTATCAATCTTTTTTATCGTTGTACTGGGTGTTGCATTCTATTCAGGAATCCGTGTGACACAAAAAGATATGCATATTACAGCAGATCATCAGTTTGATGGAAGTCGGCTGATGGATGTCAAAGTCATGGGAACACTCGGAATTTCAGAAGAGAATCTGACAGCCCTTCGGAAGTTAAAAAATGTGCAGTCGGTCGAAGGAGGACATTCTGTAGATGTGATCGCAAAGAAGCAGGGAAGTGACGAAGAACATGCGATCAAAGTTATGGGGAAGACTGATAAATTAAACCAGATAACGATCATAGAGGGAAAACTTCCACAAGCATCGGGAGAATGTCTGGTAGATGAATGGTATGCCCAGCAAAATGATCTGAAAATAGGGGATGTTTTAAATTTATCTTCTGGAAATGAAGATGATCTTAAGGATACTCTGAAAGATACAACCTATAAGATCACAGGAATCGGAAGTTCATCAGAATATCTTTCAAGATCCAGAGGAAGCACTGGCATCGGAACGGGAACGTTGTCAGGCTTTATTGTGGTGCAACCATCAGAATTTTCCGCAGATATCTATACAGAAGTTTATCTGACTGCGAAGGGAGCGAAGCAAGAGAGAGCTTACAGTGATGCTTACAAAAACAAAGTAAAACAGCTGGAAGAAGAGATCAAAGATATTTCTAAAATAGAAAATGAGAAACGGTTAATATCTGTTCAGAAAGAAGCCGAAGAGAAGATTGACAAGAAAGAAAAGAAATTCAAAAAAGAACGTAAAAAAACATATAAGAAACTGGATCAGGCGGAGAAAAAGCTAAAGAAGTCCAGACAAAAGATCAAAGATTCTAAAGCGAAATTAGCGAAAAGCAAGAAAGAGATCGTAAATGGAGAGAAACAGATCAAGAATGCAAAAGCTCAGTATCAGTCAGGGATCAGACAGATTCAGAATGCCAGAAAGCAGTTAAAGACACAGAAACAAACGATTTGGTCAAAAAGCAAAGAATTAAAAACACAGGAGGCAAAGCTAAAGACACAGGAGAAAAACTTACAGACAAAAGAACAGCAGATTCAGGGTGCCATGCAGGCTGGAATGATCTCACAGGAAGAAGCGACAGCTTCCTTAGCACAGATTAACGCAGGAAAAGAACAGATCAAGACAGCAAGAAGCAAGATCAATGCAGGGAAAAAACAGATCAGCAGGGCAAAGACAAAGATTGCAAAGGCTGAAACAACCTTGGATCAAAAAAGCAGCCAGTTAAAGAGAGCAAAGCAAACGATCAAAACAAATGAAGTAAAATTAGTATCAGCAAGAAAACAGATCACTTCCGGAGAAAAAAAGATTGCAAAAGCAGAATCAAAACTTTCATCTGGTGAGAAAAAATTAAAGAGATCAAGAAAGAAAGCAGAAAAGAAATTCAAGGAAGCCGAGCAGAAGATCACAGATGCCAGACAGGATGTCAAGGAGATCAAGAAAGGAAAATGGTATGTCTTAAACCGTGAGAAGATGCAGTCTTATGTGGAATACGGACAGGAAGCAGACAGAATTGCAGCGTTAGGACGAGTGGTACCAGTCATCTTTTTCTTAGTTGCAGCACTGGTAAGCTTAACAGCTATGACACGTATGGTCGAAGAGCAGAGAACACAGATCGGTATGATGAAAGCATTAGGATACAGTGGAGGTCATATTGCAATGAAATATGTGACCTATGCCCTTGCAGCAACGCTTAGTGGAAGTATTCTTGGGGCAGTGATCGGTGAAAAACTGCTTCCATGGATCATCATTAACGCTTATAAAATGATGTATACAGGACTGGGAGATGTTTATACGCCATTAGAGATCGAATATTCTGTGATAGCAGGTGGACTGGCGGTTGGAGTTGTTGTTTTAGCAGTATTATCTGCATGTTATAAAGAATTAAGAGAAAAACCAGCACAGTTGATGCGTCCAGTAGCTCCAAAAGAAGGAAAAAGGATTTTGTTAGAACGGATCCCATTCATCTGGAAACGATTAAGTTTTATCTGGAAAGCAACGATGCGAAACCTCTTCCGCTACAAGAAGAGATTCTTTATGACGATCTTTGGAATCGGTGGATGTATGGCATTGTTACTCTTAGGATTTGGAATCAAAGATTCGATTTCAGCAATCTCAGAAAAGCAGTATGGGGAGATCATTACTTATGATTTCTCGATCACATACAAAGACGGGATCAGCGAGACAAAGAAAGAAGATCTGACCCAGTATGCAAAGAAACAAGAACATATGACAGATCTGATAGAAGTAAGCGAATCTGCAGTGACGATCCGTGCCAATGGAAAAAAACAGGATGCAACGATGATCCAGCCAATGTCCCAAAAAGATCTGAATGGCTATATCAGCCTTCAGGATCGAAAGAGTAAAACAAAGTATCAGTTAGATGATGATGGGATCATCTTAACAGAAAAGGCAGCATCCCTGCTTGGTGTGAAAAAAGGAGATTTGATCAAGATTCAACGGTCTGGGGATAAACAGATCACAGCAAAAATAAGTCAGATCACAGAAAATTACATGCAGCATAAAGTCTACATGACACCAAAGCTTTATGAGAAACTGTATCATAAAAAAGCACAAACGACAGGTATATATTGTATTGAAAAGAATATATCTAAGAAAAAGATGCAGGAAAATGGAAAACAGATTCTTGCAAGAGATGAAGCCTCAACACTGCATTTTTGTGCCGACGATGAGAAGACAATGTCAGATATGGTCAACAACTTAAATATTGTGGTCGTTGTTCTGATCGTATCTGCAGGACTTCTTGCATTTGTGGTATTATATAACTTAAATAACATTAACATTTCCGAGCGTAGAATGGAACTTGCAACGATCAAAGTTCTTGGATTCTATGACGGTGAAGTCGGAGCGTATGTGTATCGAGAGAATATCCTTTTAACGATCCTTGGAACGATTGCAGGAATTATTTTAGGAATTATTTTACACAAATACGTAATCTTCACAACAGAAGTTGACTTGATCATGTTTGGAAGACAGATTTATGTGCAAAGCTATATTTACAGTATTTTACTAACAATCGCTTTTTCGATTCTTGTAAATGTCTTCGTGTATTTCCAATTGAAGAAGATCGATATGGTTGAATCGTTAAAAAGCACAGAGTGACAGAAAGGAAAAGAGACTATGAAAATGAACGAATTAATGATTTATCAAGTGTTTCCACTAAGAGCATTAACAGATGGGCAGCCATCTCATGGAATTCTCGAGATGATAGACTGGATTCCACATATTAAAAAATTAGGAATGAATGCAGTATATTTTTCACCTGTATTTTCATCCAGTGATCATGGATATGATACAAAAGATTATCAGAAGATCGATGGGAGACTTGGAACCAATGAAGACTTTAAAAAGATGTGTGATGCCATGCATGAAGAAGGAATCCAGGTGATCTTAGACGGGGTATTTAATCATGTTGGAAGAGAGTTCTTTGCATTTGAAGATGTGAGAGAAAAGAAATGGGATTCTCCATACAAAGATTGGTTCTATATTAATTTTGATGGGAATAGCTGCTATGATGATGGATTCTGGTACGAAGGATGGGAAGGACATTTTGAACTGGTCAAATTAAATCTTGACAATGAGCAGGTTAGAAATTATTTATTAGAATCAGTCGGAATGTGGATCGATGGATTAGGGATCGATGGATTAAGACTGGATGTTGCATATATGTTAAACCGCAATTTCATGAAAGCGTTGGTTGACTTTGTTCACAGCAAGAAACCAGAATTTTTGATGATCGGAGAAATGCTTCATGGTGATTACACACAGCTTGTGAATCCAGAGCTGTTGGATTCTGTGACAAATTATGAATGTTATAAAGGTTTGTATTCAAGTTTCAATACACACAATATGCACGAGATCGGATATTCCCTAAACCGCCAGTTTGGACCAGAAGAATGGACGTTGTACAAAGGACTTCCATTATATAATTTTGTAGATAACCATGATGTGGAGAGAATCGCAAGTCAGTTAGAGGATAAAGAGCATTTACCATTGATCTATGCAATGGAATTTGCGATGCCAGGAGTCCCAGGTGTTTACTATGGAAGTGAATGGGGGATGGAAGGAAAGAAAGAACAGGGAAGTGATGACAGCCTGCGTCCAAGAATCCATAAAGAAGATTTAGTAGAAAATGAATTAACAAACTATATTGCACAATTGGCAAAAATAAGAGCTGGATCCCCAGCTTTAAAATACGGTGATTACTTACAATTAGCGATCGCACCGGATGTTCTTGTATTCCAGAGAAGAACGGATGAAGACCGCATCATTTTTGCAATGAACTGTGGTGATGGCGAATTTACAGCACATTTTGATGCTCAGGCAGGATGTGGGATTGATCTGATCACAGGAGATTCCGTTGATTTTGGCGGGGGACTTACGATCCAAGGAAAAACAGCAATGATAATTCGAACAGAAGAGGTATCCCTTCCTTGACTTTTATGTTAAAAACATATAAAATTAGATAAGTGTGAATACACAAAAAATTGAATAAGGAGGAAACCTGTGGTTGGTATTATTATAGCCATTATCGCAACTCTGGTTATCGCAGTTCCGGTATCTGCCTATGTAGCGAATACAAGAAGCAAGAAGGCAATGGAAATTACGATCGGGAATGCAGAAGATAAAGCAAGAGAGATTATAGATGAAGCAATCAAAGCAGCAGATGCGAAGAAACGTGAAGCTTCTTTGGAAGTAAAAGAAGAAACTATAAAAGCGAGACATGACTTCGAAAAAGAGACAAAAGAACGCAGGGCAGAACTGCAGAAGTATGAGCAGAGAGTTCTTTCTAAGGAAGAGACTGTCGAGAAGAAAGCAACCGTGCTGGAACGCAAAGAACAGTCATTAACAGCCAAAGAAAAGAACATCGATACAGAGAAAGCTCAGTTGCAGGAACTGCAGGCAAAACATCTACAGGAACTGGAAAGAATTTCTGGGTTGACCTCTGATCAGGCAAAAGAGCAATTATTATCAGCAGTAAAAGAAGATGTGAAACACGAGACAGCAATGTATGTCAAAGAAATGGAGACAAGAGCGAAAGAAGATGCCCGAAAGAAAGCCAAGGAATATGTGGTAACTGCAATTCAGAAGTGTGCAGTTGATCATGTGGCAGAGACAACGATTTCGCTGGTACAGCTTCCAAACGATGAGATGAAAGGAAGGATCATCGGTCGTGAAGGACGTAATATCCGTTCCATTGAGAACGCTACGGGAGTTGAATTGATCATCGATGATACACCGGAAGCTGTTGTACTGTCAAGCTTTAATCCGGTTCGACGCGAGATCGCAAGAATCGCTTTAGAGAAATTGATCGTGGATGGAAGAATCCATCCGGCACGCATCGAGGAGATGGTTGAGAAAGCTACAAAAGAAGTCGAAACTATGATGCGCGAAGAAGGGGAAGCAGCAACATTAGAACTTGGGGTTCATGGAATCCATCCAGAACTTGTCAGACTTCTTGGAAGAATGAAGTTCCGTACAAGCTATGGACAGAATGCGTTAAAGCATTCCATGGAAGTTGCTCAGTTATCCGGACTTTTAGCAGCAGAGATCGGTGTCGATGTGAGAATGGCCAAGAGAGCAGGTCTGCTTCATGACATTGGTAAATCCATCGACCACGAAGTAGAAGGTTCTCACGTAGAACTTGGTGTGAATCTGTGTAAGAAGTATAAGGAGAATCCAATTGTCATCAATGCAGTGGCATCTCATCATGGGGATGAAGAGCCAGAATCATTGATCGCATGTCTGGTACAGGCAGCTGATGCAATCTCAGCAGCACGTCCAGGTGCAAGAAGCGAGACACTGGAAAGTTATACAACAAGATTAAAACAGCTGGAAGAGATCGCAGACTCCTTCCAGGGTGTTGATAAAACTTTTGCAATTCAGGCAGGTCGAGAAATTCGAGTTATGGTAGTTCCTGAACAAATCAGTGACGATGATATGATCTTACTGGCAAGAGATATCTCAAACCAGATCGAAGAGAATCTGGATTATCCAGGACAGATCAAGGTCAATGTGATCAGAGAGTCACGAGTTGTTGACTATGCGAAATAACAAGAAGCGATAGAGAAATCTATCGCTTTTTCCAATTTATAACGTGAGTGTCAAAAGTATATATAAAGGAGTTTTTTTATGAAAGGATACGAGAAACTAGAACAACATCTGATACATCAGGGAAAAGTTGTTGGATTTTATGAGGATATTGTAAAACTTCCAAGCGGCAAAGTTGTCACATGGGATTTGGTCAAACATAAAGGGGCAGCAGCTGTTGTTCCTGTTACAGACAAAGGAACGATCTTACTTGTAAGACAATACCGTAATGCCCTTGATCAGGAAACACTGGAAATCCCAGCAGGTGGAATTGAACCAGGGGAAACGGCTCTGGAGTGTGTCACAAGAGAGATTGAAGAAGAAACAGGTTTTATTGCTGGAAAAATGACCCACCTAATGACTGTGATCACAGCCATCGGTTTCTGTGATGAAAAGATTCCGATTTATGTTGCAACCGATCTAAAGCGGTCAAAACAGCATTTGGATGAGGATGAATTTATCGATGTAGAAGAATATACAACCGATGAGATCAAAGATATGATCTTTTCCGGAAAGATCATTGATGCAAAAACAATTTCAGGAGTTCTTGGATATCTGAATATGGAGAAATAAAAGACTAGATCAGGAAAACAGAATATAAAAGACAGGCACTGCATAAGATATGACAGGAGGAAAAAATTGTGGAAAAAGAGAAATTCTTTTCAGGATTATGGATCATCATTGGGTTAATCATTGGGAGTTTATTTACAAATTTTGTATACCAGGATTATCTTGCATATGGAGGTACCGTAAGATCATTGGTTTTAAATAATACGGATCTATATAAAGCAAGTATCAGTCTGTTTTTTTATATTTTGTTTAAAAGGGGAAAACAATATGCATTTATTTATCTGGGGGCATATCTTTTGCAACCTTGGATTTTTTTATACAGTTTTGCATTTTGTATGGCATTTTTCTTTGGATCCATGTTATCTTTGCAGATCGTGCAAATGGGCATCAAAGGACTGGTTCTTGTATTTATGAGTTTATTTCCACATTTTATCTGTTATGTGATCACCTTGCTGTTGCTGATCAAGCGAAACTTTTATGCCCCAAAAAAAGAAGAAATGCTCTATGAACAGAGACATTCCTTCTTATTTCGTTTCAGTATTTGGTTTGAAATAACATTTATAATACTGGGATGCATCCTGGAAAGTTTCATCAATCCGTCGATCATGTCAGGAATCCTGAACCTTTGGAAGTGATATATCTAGGATCTTATACGTTTCTATATATAATCTGCCATGCGGTAAAGCAGAGCAGCAGATTTGTCCCATCCAAGACAAGGATCAGTGATAGACTGTCCATATACACCGTTACCGATGGACTGGTTGCCATCTTCGATATAACTTTCGATCATGATACCCTTAACAAGAGATTTGATCTCAGGTAAGAAACTTCTGCTGTGAAGAACTTCCTGTACGATACGAGGCTGCTGATCCCATTGTTTCCCAGAGTTAGAGTGGTTTGCATCAACGATAACAGCAGGGTTCTTTAACTGGAATTTCTCGTACATATAAGCAACACGAGTCAGATCTTCATAATGGTAGTTTGGAATATTGTTTCCATGACGGTTGACAGATCCACGTAAGATGGCATGTGTCAGAGGGTTACCATCTGTCTTGACTTCATATCCATTTGCAATGAAATCATGCTGGTGCTGTCCAGCTGTGATAGAGTTCATCATAACAGTTAAGTCACCACCAGTTGGGTTCTTCATTCCGGCAGGAATATCAAATCCACTAACTGTTAAACGATGCTGCTGGTTCTCTACAGAACGAGCTCCAACGGCAACATAAGATAAAAGATCTTCCATATATGGCCAGTTTCCTGGATAAAGCATTTCGTCTGCAGCAGGCATATGGAATTCTTCTAATGCTTCCATATGAAGTTTGCGGACAGAACGAAGTCCACTAGCCATATCTGGTGCTTTCTCAGGGTCTGGTTGATGAACCATACCTTTGTATCCGTCACCTGTTGTACGCGGTTTGTTTGTATAAATACGAGGGATGATCAGTAACTTATCAGCAAGATCTTTCTGAACTCTTGCCAAACGTCCGAGATAATCCATAACAGCAGTTTCATTATCTGCAGAACATGGCCCGATGATAACTAAGAATTTATCAGATGCGCCTGTGAATACATCACGGATTTCTTTGTCTCTTGCAGCTTTGATTTGTTTTGCTTCTTCACTCAGAGGCATCTCTTCTTTTAGTTCCTCTGGAGAAGGCATTTTAGCGATTTTGTGCATTCCCATAGTTGTTTTCTCCTTAACAATTCATACGATAAAGCAAATTTGCTTGTGTATATTTTAACAAATAATAATCTTTGTGTAAAGATAAGGAAATGTGAAATGGGACTTTACAAAATAGACAGGAGTTATTATAATAGAATTTATAAACAGGAAACACTTTCATTTTCTGGTAATTGAATATTGAAGTAGAGAAGATTGATTCTCCAACTTCAGGGCAGAGTGAGATACGAAAGTATCAATTCTCGACTGGCGGTGATACTCCAAGAGAGGCAAGTCCGCGAGCGTTTGGCCGATCAGGTTAGAATCCTGAACCAACAGTATAGTCTGGATGAAAGAAGTAGTTGGATGACATATCTTAAGATGTTATGCAGATAGAAGATATGTGATCAAGTCAGAAGCCCTGTCGTTTATGTAGATAAATGGACAGGATTTTTTAATTTATAGGGAGACCCTATAAATCTAAGATTTTAAATTAGAAAGGGAGAATTATCATGGCAGGAGACACAATGACAATGAAGAGAACGAAGTTCAATATCAGAACGATCGCAGTGACAGGTATGTTAGGAGCATTAGCAACTGTGCTGATGTTTTTGGAATTTCCAATTCCAATGTTGATACCACCATTTATCAAGTTTGACTTTTCAGAACTTCCAGCATTACTGGCAGCATATGCGATGGGACCGGTATCTGGAATTGCAGTATGTTTTATCAAGAATGCGATCAACCTTCTTCATACACAGACAGGTGGAGTCGGAGAACTATCTAACTTTATCTTAGGTGTATGCTTTGTATTACCAGCAGGACTTATTTATAAGAGAAAGAAAACACAGAAGAGTGCAATGATCGGAGCATTAGCAGGAGCAGTCCTGATGTCAGTAGTCAGTGTATTTTCAAACTACTTTGTTGTATATCCAGTATACACAAACTTCATGCCAATGCAGGCAATTATTGGAGCATATCAGGCGATCAACAAGAATGTAAAGACATTATGGGATGCATTGATCTGGTTTAATATGCCATTTACATTTATCAAAGGAATGTGCAGTGTTGTGATCACATTCTTTATCTACAAGAAGATTTCTCCAATCTTAAAGGGAACAAACAGATAAGAAGATAAGAAAAAGGTGTCGGAATAAGAATTCCGGCACCTTTTGCGTACACAGAGTTAAAAATTAATCTTCTAATTTTTTAGCTGCTTTTTCCATAAAAGGTTCACTGGCAACGATGAATCTTTCGTGAGTACCGATTCCAACACGTCCTTTGTTATCAGTTACTTCTACATGGAATACCAGACGTTTGCGGTCGATCTCTGTTAAGGAACAATGACATTTGATCGTTCCACCAACTGGTGTTGCGGAAACATGCGCAATGTTTAAATTTGTTCCAACAGTAGTCTGTCCTTCATCAAGTTTTCCAGCTAGTAGATTAACTGCAGACTGCTCGATCAAAGAGATCATGGCAGGTGTGGCATAAACAGGAAGGCTTCCGCTTCCCCATTTCTCAGCAGTGTTTTCTGGAACTACTTCTTCTGTTAATTCGATTTCGTCTCCAACATGAATGTTCATAATTTTCTCTCCTAAAATTTTAGTTTATATGTATATCTTTAGTATAGCAAAGTTCGTTAAAAATTCCATAGTTTTTTCACATTTTTACAAAAAATTGCACAAGGAAGAAAGACTGGACTCGATTTAAAAAATAAGGTATGCTATTGGTAAATTGGAGGTGCTTGGTTTGAAATTATATTTGATCAGACATGGAGAAACAGATTGGAACAAGGAATTTAAGATTCAGGGAAGTTCAGACATCGAATTGAATGAATATGGAAGAGAATTGGCATTTATTACGCGAGAAGGTCTTAGACATATTCCATTTGATATCGCATATACCAGTCCGTTGAAACGTGCGAAGGAAACAGCAGAGATCATTCTTGGAGGCAGGAATATTCCGCTATATGAAGATAAACGGGTTCAAGAAGCGTGTTTTGGATCGTTTGAGGGTGCAACGTTAAAGGAATTGAGAGAAAGACAGGATCCATTTCTCAAATTCTTTGATGCGCCAGAAGAATTTAAAAAAATTGAAGGATGTGAGACACACGAAGAGGTGATCGCAAGATCATCTGATTTTTTCAATGATATGATCTTGCCAAATGAGAAAAAATATCAACATATAGCAGTATTTTCTCATGGGGCATGGATCCACAGCTTACTTACATATATTTATCAGAGAGAGATTAAGGAATACTGGCATGCGCCAAGACAGGAAAACTGTGGTGTGACAACGATCCAGATTGAAGATGGTGTCTGCCATGTATTAAAGGAATCAGAGATTTTCTACAATAAAGATGGAGAATGATATATGACAAAAAGACAATTTATGGAGGAGTTAAGATCTTCCTTAGAGGGAATGGTATCACAGGCAGTGATTCAGGAGAACATGAATTACTATGAGGATTATATCAATGAGCAGATCCGAAATGGAAAGAACGAACAGGATGTATTGAATGAATTAGGAAGTCCGAGACTGATCGCCAGATCGATCATTGATGCCAAAGGTGAGGATGATGACTATGTACAGACAGAGTATTACGAAGAGGACCAAGATGAAGGAACACCAGAAGATATGTTTGGTGGTAACACACATATTTTTACGATGAATTCTACAAAGTTCAAACTTGGATGTCTACTGTCAGTGATCATATTTATTTTTATCATTTATTTACTATTTCATGTATTTAGTGCAATGATGGTTGTGTTAGGCCCCGTGATCATTATCGGTGTGATCGTAGCTTTGATCATGAAGATCACAGGAAGGTAAGGAAACAAAGAAAGGAATCAATATGGATATAAATGAAGAAGCATATGCGATACAGGAAGAAGTGGTCGAATTTCGAAGAGCACTGCACCGTTGTCCTGAGATAGCATTTCATGAAACGATGACGATGGAATATATCAGAGAACATCTGGAAGAATGGGAGATTTCTTATAAGATTTTTGATCCATCAGGAATCATTGCAGTTGTTGGCAATGGCAAGAAAGAAACGATCGCATTAAGGGCAGACATGGACGCACTGGAAGTACAGGAAGAGACAGGACTTGATTTTGCATCTTTGAATCACGGATGTATGCATGCATGTGGACATGATGGACACACAGCAATCTTACTTGCAACAGCAAAGATATTGAAGAAACATGAATCAGAACTTGATCGCAGAGTATATCTTGTATTTCAGCCTGCGGAAGAAACCGCAGAAGGAGCCAGATTCATGTTGAAGACAGGAGTTTTGGACAGTGTGAAACGCATTTATGGAGTCCATATTTTTAACGGTATACCGTCTGGCAAGATTTCAATGGAAGCAGGCCCAAGAATGGCAGCGACAAACTGGCTGGCAGTTCATTTATACGGAAGATCAGGACATGCAGGGAAACCACATGAAGGGATTGATACTGCAGTGGCAGTATCTTCCATGGTTATGAATTTTCAGAGCATCATCAGCAGGAATTTAAATCCATTAGATCCAGCAGTTTTAACGATCGGAAAGGTCGAAGCCGGGACAGCGAGAAATGTGATCGCAGGGGAAGCAAAGATCGAAGGGACTGCAAGAACATTTTCCAGACAAGCTCAGGAGATGATCGAGCGCAGAGTCAAAGAGATCGCGAAAGCCCATGAACAGATGTATGGAGTAGATGTTTCGGTTGATTTTCAACAATCAAGCCATGGGGCACTGATCAATGATCCGGGTGTTGTAGAAGATGTCATGGAGAAAGCAGGGGAAGTCTTTGATCCGTCAGAGTTTACCCATGTTGAAGCAATGATGTTAGGAGAAGATTTTGCAAATTATCTGGAAGAAATGGATGGATGTTTTGCATTTATCGGTGGCGGCGACCATCCTGCAAACCATCATGGAAAGTTTGATTTTGATGAAAAAGCATTGATCAGTGGTGTCCGTCTCATGCTGACATTTGTAATTGTATAAGATATAGTTCATGAAAATCAGTTGTAGACAGGAACAACATATGATATAATCAAAAACCAACAGAAACACGTATATTTAATAGAAGAAAAGGTAGGGAAATATGAATTTAGTATACCACAGTACAAGAAATAGTGAAGAAACAGCAACCGCCTCTGAAGCTATTTTAAAAGGATTAACAAGCGATGGAGGATTATTTGTACCAGACAGCATTCCAAAATTAAATGTATCGTTGGAAGATCTGACAAAGATGTCCTATCAGGAAATTGCTTATGCAGTCATGAAAGAATTCCTTACAGATTTTACAGAAGAAGAATTAAAGACATGCATTAATAATGCATATGACAGCAAATTCGATACAGAAGAGATCGCAGTGACAAAGAAAGTAGATGGAGCATATTATCTGGAATTATTCCATGGAGCAACCATCGCATTTAAAGATATGGCATTATCTATTCTGCCACATTTACTTGTAACATCAGCAAGAAAGAATAATGTAAAGAATGAGATCGTGATCTTAACAGCAACATCCGGAGATACAGGAAAAGCGGCTTTAGCAGGATTTGCAGATGTACCGGGAACAAAGATCATCGTATTCTATCCAAAGTCTGGAGTTAGCCCAATTCAGGAAAAACAGATGGTAACACAGAAGGGTGACAATACATACGTGATCGGAATCAAAGGAAACTTTGATGATGCTCAGACAGGTGTTAAGAAGATGTTCTCTAACAAAGAGTTAGCGAAAGTGATGAATGATAACGGATTCCAGTTCTCATCTGCAAACTCAATCAACATCGGACGTTTAGTGCCACAGGTTGTATATTATGTAAAAGCTTATGCTGATTTATTAAAACAGGGTGCATTAAAGGCCGGAGAACCTATGAATGTAGTCGTTCCAACAGGAAACTTTGGTAATATTTTAGCTTCTTATTATGCAAAACAGATGGGTATTCCAATCGGCAAATTTGTCTGCGCATCTAATAAGAATAAAGTATTATTTGATTTCTTTGAGACAGGAAAATACGATCGTAACAGAGAATTCTATGTTACAACATCTCCATCTATGGATATTCTGATCTCAAGTAACTTAGAGCGTATGATCTATAGAATTGCAGGAAATGATGCAAAACAGTGTGCCAAATTTATGGCAGCATTGACAAAAGACGGTGAATATGTGATCACAGATGCCATGAAAGCAGAATTATCTGAGTTCTTTGGAGCTTTCGGAAGTGAAGAAGAAACAGCAGTGAAGATCAAAGAAGTCTATGACAAAGAAGGATATGTGATGGATACACATACAGCAGTCGCAGCAGTTGCATATGATAAATACAAAGCAGCGACAGGAGATGACAAGACTCCAACAGTGATCGCTTCTACAGCAAGTCCATACAAATTCACAAGAAGTGTTATGGATGCGATCGATCCAGCATACGATGCAGAAGATGACTTTGAATTAGTTGATGAACTTAACAAAGTATCTAAGACAGCAATTCCAAAAGCGATCGAAGAGATCAGAACTGCACCAGTTCTTCATGATACGGTATGTGAGACAGCAGCAATGGAAGACGAAGTGAAGAAAATTCTTGGAATCTAATGAATCATAAAAAAGCAACCCATGGAAGAAAATGGGTTGCTTTTTTTATGCGAAAATGTTATGATGAACCAAGATAGGGAATAAATGGAAGAGAATACAATATCAGATAATTCTAAAACATATCAACAAGATAAATCTAAGATGAGATCGATCAGATCTGACAAATCCATTCACGACATATGATGATCGAATGATGATGAATCCAAGGGAAGCTGACAATTGAATAAGACCATTTTCCGGCACAGTCCGGGAGGACATATTCCGCCATGATCTGCGGGCAATGAATTTTATGCCATGAACAATAGGATGGAGGTTCTTTTATGATACCACGAAGAGCACAGGGAGCGAACAAGGATATGATAATGAGACTTCTGCATGGTCATGGAGGTGAGTGCAGCCTGTCATAAGAATGAGGGGAGCCGGGAGGCTATGAGACATTTTGTCTGTTGGAGAATGAGGGAAATATAAAGATATGACAAGGAGGAGAGTACATTATGAAGAAAAAGAGACAATGGTTCATGTGCCTTGGGATGATCGGAGTTTTTACGGCATCCGTAATCTTATCTGTATTTGGACAGCGAAAGGTGAAAGCACAGTTAAATACTGAGAATGCGGGGAAGATCACAAGCAGCTGGGCAGATGAGAAACATATTTTCTCATCATTTGACGATGAAAAAGCACTTTCAGTGGATGCATCCTACGGTTTTAAGATGCATGCAACAGATCAGACGAAGACGATCATAGAAGCAGGAAAGAAAGCAGCAAAATTACCAGAGATCGAGATGCCGGATTTTCTTAAAAAGTATACATGGTTTCAGACTTCACAAAATACCGCAGGGAATATTAAGATCCGAAAAACAAATATGGAGATCTATCAATGCAAAGCCGATGGAAGTAATGGCCATTGGGAAAAATTAGATTTGGTCATGACGGTTACTGGAATCGAAAAGTATAAGAATCAAGACGGTTATGTGGCGATTGGAAGCGGCATCAATGGATGTGCTTATGTTGGAATCGAAGAGATGACATTAAAAAGTGATTTTTATAAAGCAGGAACGAATACACCAGTAACGATCAAAAGTAATATGACGTTAAAGGATATTGATACATATCAGTATATCGGGATCAAAGCAAACAAGATTCACGGAGAATATGTATCAAAGAATACAAAATTAAGTTGTAAAAGATCAGGGGAAACTAGTATTTATTATGCGGATTTCCCAGACAATTACAGTAGTGAAGATTTTACTTGTGTAGGATTTACATTTGCATCAGATTCTTTTGAATATACATTCGGAAGGAGTCTTGAAAAAGCACCAACAAAAGAGGAGCAATATGTAGGATATGGACAGAATATGATCCGCTTTGATCCAGTTGATCCAACCAAAGAGGTGATCGGAGAAGATGGGATCAAGACAGAATATCGAAGTGTGGAAGATCTGACAAGATCATGGGATTATGAAGTCAGTCAGGTCATCGCAGGAGAAATTCCAAAGGCACATTATTTTGATAAGTTTGCATTTGAAGATCAGATCGAATCCTGTTTAAAGATTTTGGATATCAAGGTTTACGGAGATGATGAGGATGTAAGCAGTCAGTTTGATATTTCACAAAACGGCAATCTTGTAAGAGCAGAACTTAAGAATCCGAAAGATGCCGAATTTTATAAAAAATCTGTTTATAAATTAAAGATCAAAGTAAAGATGAATATTCCGGAGAATGCATCCAAAGAACAGTTAGATCAATTGCGTAAGATATGGAAAGAACATGGGCATTATAATACAAAGGAAACGATGATCACAGAAAAAAATACAGCGAAAACGATCATTAATGATAAGATAGGAATGACCAATGAGGTTCGTGTAGATATCGAGCTGCCAAAAGAAAATGGAGATACGCCGGGTCTTTTGATCAGGAAAGAGACAAAACAATATGAATATCAGGCAAAAGACGAGATCACCTATAAGGTAACAGTGAAAAATCAAAACGAAAAAGCAAAGACAGCTTATTTTACGATTCAGGATACATCCTTTGCAAGTGTGATGGATATGAAGTTACAGGATATAAAAATCAATGGTCTTGATAAGAAGGATTATATATTACAGACAGAAAATAATGGATTTATTTTGAAGTCAAAAGGTGATTATGCCCTTCCATATGGACAGACGATCGAGATCACATATACAGTAAAAAGTGGAGTCCTTACAAATGGAAAAGTGATCGATAATACTGTATCTGCATGGGCAGCAGGAATTCCAGAAACAAAGGCATCAAGGCAGGTGTATATCAACTCGCCAAAAAATAATGTGATAAAATCAGCTCCAGTACAGCTTTATAAAAAAGGAGATCATGTAACTTATCAGGCAGTGATCACCAATCCAAATCCGGGAACTTTTATGAGAAATTTGGAGATTCAAGATGAACTTCAGGCAGAAGGGATCAAGATCATACCAGGAACCGTAGCGGTTATATCTGGTGGGAAAAACATTGCATCTGAGTGTAAGATCACATTTGATCCAAGTGGAAGAAGTTATGAGATCATAACACCACTTGCACTGAAAAATGGTACGATTCCAGCAATGGGTTCGGAAGAAGGAAAGAAAACAGGATCTTATGAAAATCTGCGCATGACGGATAAGATAGAGATCACTTATCAGGCAGTGATCGAAGAAGATGGACTCGAAGGACAGGAAGTAAAGAATATCATGCACGCTGCTGCGACAAAAAACAGTAATGGAGATCTGATCCGGGAAGATAAAGAGATTCCGTCAGGAAGCGGGATGGCAGATGAGACGATCAAGGTGAAAGCACCAAAACTGCAAATCACAAAACAATCGGATAAAAAGGTTTATGCAGTAGGAGAAACTGGATATTATAAACTTCATATCACACAAGGAAAAGAAGGCATGACAGCACAGAATGTAAAAGTCGTGGATGAGTTCGAAAAAGAAGGTATGAAGGTTCAGAAGATCGAAGTAAAACTTAATGAAAAAGATATCACATCGGATTGCAAGATTGATGCGAAAGACCATCAGTTTACGATTGAAACAGGAAAAGATCTTGGTGAAAATGATGTGATGACGGTAGCTTATCAGGTTGTATTTGAAAAGAGGATTGAAGGAGCCGTGAAGAATACAGCAGTTGCAGGAAGTGATAATACAGAAGATGATCAGGATGAAAATACAGTCGTTGTAAAACCACCTGTGTTAAAGATTGAAAAAAGTACTGCACATAAGTCCTACAAAGAAGGACAAAGCGGAGAATACAAGATCCGTGTGACACAGAGAAATGAGAATATGACAGCACATCAGGTAGTCGTAGAAGATCATTTTGAACAAGAAGGAATGGAGATTTCACAGATCCGTGTAAAATACAATGGGGAAGATATCACCAAGCAATGTGAGATCATAATAGATGAGAATCTTAGAAAATTTAAGATCATCACAGGAAAAGATGTCAGTGACAAAGATGAACTTCTGGTAGTATATCAGGCAGCATTTAAGAAGATGATCACAGGAGATATCAAAAACATTGCGGAAAGCTATAGTGATGATGCGGATAAAGTTAGAGATGATCAAGTGGTAGTGATGGAAGCTGTGCAGCCAGTATTGATGATCACCAAGAAGGTTGATAAAACAACATACAAAGTTGGTGATATCTGTGAGTATCAGCTGGTCGTGACGCAGACGATCAAAGATGCGATCGCAAAAAATATTGTGATCGAAGATCAGCTTTCAAGAAATGGAGCTAAGGTGATCAAGAACAGCATTAAGATTTATGCACCAGATGGGTCAGATATTACCAGACAGTGCACGATTACTGCAGGAGAAAATAAGTATGTCATTGAGACAGGAAAGAATTTATCTTATGATGAATCCATAAAAGTATCGTATCAGGTAAAACTAAAAGAAGCATCACTTTCTGGAAAGACATTAAAAAATACAGCGACAGGAAAAGCAGATTTTGTCAAACCAGTTAGTGCAGTACGTTTAGTGAAGATCAAAAAAGAATCGAAATCAACAGTGACAACGGGAAATAAAGCAGATCGATCCAATACTTCTGAATATAAAAGATCACCAGGAACAAGGGATGCAGCGAGCACACCAAAAACAGGAGATTCCTTCGATGAGAAATGGATTTTTGCATTGTTGGCAGCATCTTTAGGTGGAAGTTTTATATATTGGAAAAAGAAGAAAAAACACTAGTAATTCTAGGAACAAAGCCTTTACGAAATACTGAGGATAAGGTACAATGAAAGAAAAATGTTGGGAGTGACGTATATGGCAAAAGATTTTTTCGGACGTCTGGAAGAAACGATTCAGACCACAGGGAAAGCAGCGGCGCAGAAAGCTAAAGAAGTCGCAGATTCCGCAAAAAGACACAATGATCTAAGAGTCGCCAAGAGAGATTTAAATGATCTGTACCGTCAGGTGGGAGAGAAGTATTTTGAAGAACATATGGATTACCCACAGGCAGAGTATATTGACCTGTTTAATCTGATCGAGAAGCTTCGTGGAGATATCGAAATCCTGAAGCAGGAGATTGACGGAGGAGACGACGAAGCGGCGGAAGAAGATATCGAAGATATCGAGGAATAAACTATTAACAAATACAACAAAACAGTGAAAGAAGCTTGTAAAGATTTATCTTTATGAGCTTTTTTTCATTTAGGAGGAATTTATGATAGATACAATTGGAATGACAGATATTGGGAATGGGAGACCATCCAATCAGGATGCTTATCTGTTGCGTCAGAAGGAAAAGAACGGAAAGCTTTATCTGCTCGCAGTCGTCTGTGACGGCATGGGAGGTTTGAAAAAAGGAGAGATTGCCAGTCATTATATCGTGGAAGTATTAAAACAATGGTTTGACGAAACGTTGTTTGATGGATTAGAAACTATGGGAATTGATATGATCGAGCAGAATCTGATCGATCTGATCCGCAGGATCAACCAGAATCTTTTGTTAATGAGTCGTCGGATGGAAGAAACAAAATCCATGGGAAGCACATTAACCTTATTGTTTGTTGAAGAACATGAATTTTTTGTCTTAAATGTCGGTGATTCGAGAACTTACTGGTTTGACAGGGACCGTAAATTTGTAACGACAGATCACACTCTGGCAGAGTTGGAACTGCGTGCTGGACATCTCACAAAAGAACAGGCAAAAAAAGATCCGAGAAGACATATTTTGATTCAGTGTGTAGGTGTGACAAAAGATATCCGGATTGACTGTTACAAAGGCAGATTAAATCCAGGAATGGAGTTTTTATTATGTACCGATGGCTTTTATGGGCTGCTTGAGGAAGAAGAAATCTATCAGGTAGAGGCATCAAAAGAACAGATCAAAGAATGGGTGCAGAAATGTTTTCAGAAAGTAAAAAGAAGAGGAGAATTAGACAATCTGTCCTGTGTGATCGTCAAAGTTTCGAACAAGAAATAGGAAAGATTTATCACCAACGTTATCAAGTCCGAAAAATACTTGGAGAAGGCGGAATGGGTAAAGTTTTTCTTGCACTGGATCAAAAGACCGGAAAAGAGGTTGCTGTGAAGATCGTAAAGGATCAAAAACAGTGGGACAGGGAGAGGGTGATCTTGCAAAAATTAAAACATACCAAAGGTGTGCCGGAATTATTTTTTGCAGGAAAGGAAAAGGAACTTTTTCTGGTGATGGAATATATTCTTGGAAATTCGTTAAAACGATATGGCAGAGTCTGTGGAAAACTTTATAAAAAGAAAAGTTTATTGTGGATGATCAAAATCTGCAAAGTGCTGAATAAGATTCATGAACAAGGAATCATTCATATGGATCTGAAACCGGAAAATATCATGCTTGATCGATCTGGAAATATATACTTGATCGATTTTGGAGCGGCATTGTTTGCGGGAGAAAAATTAAGTGGATATGGAACCAAAAACTATGCATCAAAAAAACAGGCAAAGACAGAAGAAAGAGCAGACATTTATTTTGATATATATAGTTTAGGAAAAACAATGGAATCTTTATTGAAAGCAACAGATGCTGTTCAAAAGATCATAGAAAAATGCCTGATCGATGATGATGCAAAAAGATATCACAACACAAGGCAGATTCAGGCAGATTTTGAGAGAATATTGAGAATCTGTCGTATGAAGAAAGGGTTCATGGTGGTGATTGCTGTTTTTTGTATCCAGAATCTCTGTAATCAGATACAGAGGGAAGAGCAAAGAGAGAAAGAAGTCATTGTACAGAAAAAGTCTCAAAGAGAGATAAAAAAGGCAATGGCTTATTTTTATGGAACGGATCAGATACAAAAGAATACACAATTGGCACGAGCGTATCTTGAAAGATGTAGAGGGATGAAAAAGAATGTGTCATCGTATTTGGTGCTTTTAGATGTTTTAGATGACAGGAGAAATGATATAAGTGCGGAAAAACTTATGAAGATCGTACAGGATTGTCAGACCGATGTGCATGATTTCTGGTCGGCATATTTTTATCTTCATTTTTATACAGTAAATACAGCAAAACTGTCAGAGAATGTATGGAAAGAAGCAGAAAAAATGTTAGAACAGATACAAAAATATCCACAAAAGGAAGAATATCAGAAATTAGTGGAAGCAGACCGGATCAATTTATATGAAAGAGAAGCAGAAAAAGGAGATGATAGAAAGTTTTTAGAGGAAACAGACCGGGTTTTCAAAGAAAATCTTAAAGGAGATCCTGCATGGAAATTGTATGAAAGAAAGCTTGTTTATCTGGAATCAAAACAGCCAGATATCAGCAGGGAGTTTGAACGATTTCTAAAGAAATATCCAAAAGTTATGGATGCCTATGTGGAGTATAGTATTTATTTATGCAGGAACAATAAAATGACACAGGCACAAAGGGTCTATAGGGAAGGTAGAAAACGGACAGGAATGACAAGCAAAAGAGCAGAGGAATTGAGGAGGAAACTTGGGTTATGATCAGAAAATATAAGATATATATCATCATGGGAATCACAGTACTTCTTCTTTTTATGGTTTTACCGGTCGATACGAAGGGAGATTGGGAAATCCCTTGGGACATTACTCTGGAAGGAGAAGGGAATGATCCTGCATTTCGAAGCAGTACAGTGATGGAAATATTTCTAAAAAATGGGACAGCACCAAAGGATATTACAGTTTTCGTGAATCAACAGAAAATAAATCCGATCTGGGATTACGAACAAAGTACACAGATCAGTTTTCAGGAAGAAGGGATTTATAAGGTTCATATTGTTCATAAAAATGGATATGAAGAAATAAGGCAGGTTATGGTCGAATTAAATAATCCAACAACAGCCAAGATCACAGCGGGAGCGTATACTCCAGGAGTATGGAGCAAAAAGAATGTGGTATTGGAAGCTTATGGAGCCAAAGCAGTTTCTGATATTCAATTTTATGAATATAAAATAGGACAAGATGAATGGAAGCAGATGAAAAATAACAAGTTAGAGATCAGCAAAGATTTTGATGATCTTGTTTATATCAGGGCAGTTTCGAAGGCTGGAAGAGAAGGAGTGATCAGTCAGATTCCAGTGAGAGTATGGAAACAAAAACCAGAACTTGCAAAGATCCAATGTGATCAGGAACCTATTGGTGGATGGTATTCGAAAATTCCTGTTTTCTCATATGATCTGAAGGAAAAAGAAGGACCACAGGTGCATCTTTATGCGCAGCTTACAGATTTGAAGACAAAAGAGATACTGACAGGAATCGATCAGATTCCTAGGATCAGGAAGGATGGAAGATATCAGCTTGACATCTATACGAAAGATGAATCTGGAAATCGATCAGAACAACTCTACCAAAAGACTTGTTTTGTGGATACAGATAATCCAGAGATTTTTGTTCGCTATCAAAATCCAAGATCAGAAATTTTAAAATACCAGAAAGCTCAGATCATAGTTAAGGATGAAAATCTGAAAAAGGAAAATATGATCTTAAGAACATCGGGGAAACAGGTAAAGCCATGGAAGTTGGAAGGTGATCATTATGAAACAGAAGTTATATTTTTAAAGGACGGAAAACAGACATTGTCTGTTCAGGCAGAAGATCTGGCAGGAAATAAGATGATCATACAGGAAAAGTCGTTTATCATTGATACACAAAAACCAAGGATTAAAATTCAAGGAATTGACAATGGAAGATCATATTCAAAGCCTGTAAAAATTCAAGTAGATGTGAAAGATCAAAATCTGAATCCAGATAAGACATATATTTATCTTAACGGAAAGAAGATGAAATCCGTTATGATCAAAAAGGATGGATATTATACCATTGATGTGAAAACTGAAGATCTTGCAGGAAATCAAAATAGGTGCAGCAGAAAATTTACTGTCAATCAAAAAGGTATACAGATTCATTTTTTGCAAGAGAATTTAAAGGAAAAACAGATATCAACAAAAAATCTGAAGCCAGGATTTCGCATTGAAAGTCTGGAACCAGTGCAGGTAATGGCATTTCTTGTGAATGGGCAAAAAAAGGAATATCAATGGAAAGAAGATAAAGTTTATATAAAAGATCCTATCACAGAAAATGGGAAATGCAGTGTCAGTCTGCATGTAAAAGACAGTGCCGGAAATGAAAAAACAAGTGAAGAAATACAGTTTTTTTATGACACACAAAAACCGGTGATCAAAATAGAAGGGCTTGATCAGAAATCTGAATGTGAATATGGAAAACAGATCAGCATCCTTCTGGAAAATAAAACAGATCAGTGGGAGAAGGTCATTTTGGATGGAAAAGAACAAAAACTGGAACATCATAAGATCACATGGAAAGAATTGGCTCCTGGAAAGCATGTTCTTCATCTGAAAGCAGTGGATCAGGCAGGAAATAAAACTGATCAAAGGATCACATTTAAGATCACAAAAGTCCTTCCAAAAGCAGTGAAACAAATTGTGGTAAAACAAGATAAAATACCATCAAAAAAAGATGAAAAAAAACAAAAAAACCCCAATTTATGGATTTTATTTCTCATAGGAACAAGCATTTTCGTATCTGTAAAAATGTTTTGTAGTTATAGGAAATCCAGGCATTCTTGAATCTTTTTCATTCTATGTTATAATAAAGGTTACGTATATAGTTCAATCAAATGGAGGAATGGATATTATGGCAGAAGAAGTAAAAGAAACAAGAGAAGATTTCGAAGTACAGTTAGAAGAATCTTTAAATAAAGCATCAACAAATGAAGACGCAGTATGGAACCGTTTAGAGCAGATGAAAGAAGATGGGGATGTTCTGGCATTGACAGTTGGCGGTGTTGTAAATGGTGGAGTTATCGTTTATGTCGAAGGAATCCGTGGATTTATTCCAGCATCTTTATTATCAACAAAATATGTAGAAGATCTGAACGTATGGTTACAGAAAGATGTGGAAGCAAAGATCATCACAGTAGAACCAGAAGAACAGAGACTTGTCTTATCTGCAAAAGCTGTTGAGAAGGAAAAAGAAAGAAAAGAACGCGAGAATAAGATCAATGAATTAAAAGTTGGTACAGTTGTAGAAGGTACAGTTGAAAATATCATGCCATATGGAGCATTTGTTGATATCGGTGATGGAATCAGTGGATTAGTTCATATTTCACAGTTAAGCCAGAAGAGAGTAAAATCTCCAGAAGAAGTTGTGAAAGAAGGAGATGCTGTTACAGTTAAGATCATTAAAGTCGCAAATGGAAAAGTAAGTTTAAGTATCAAAGCATTAGAAGATGATAAAGAAGCAGCTAAGAAAGCAGAAGAAACTGGTGTGGAATACACAGAAGATGCAGCTGGAACAAGTCTTGGTGACTTACTTGCAAATATCAAACTATAGGAAGGAACATATATGGCAGGATCAGGTTTTGGCACAAATTTTCGAATTACAACATGGGGGGAAACTCATGGTGCAGGCGTAGGTGTCGTGGTAGATGGATGTCCGGCTGGATTACCTCTTGAGAGAGAAGATGTTCAGAAATATCTGGACCGCAGAAAACCAGGGCAGTCAAAGTATACAACACAGAGAAAAGAAGGAGATCAGGTTGAGATTCTTTCTGGTATCTTCGAAGGAAGAACAACAGGGACTCCAATCTCCATGGTTGTATATAACAAGGATCAGAGGTCTAAAGATTACAGCAATATCAAAGATATTTACCGTCCAGGACATGCAGATTTTACATTTGACATGAAATATGGATTCAGAGATTACCGCGGTGGCGGCAGATCTTCTGGACGAGAGACGATCGGACGTGTAGCAGCAGGAGCTGTAGCAGCGAAAGTTTTGAAAGAACTGGGAATTGAGATCAAAGCTTATGCAAAAGCGATCGCCGGAATTGAAGTATCTAAGGATCATTTTGACTTTGCGGAGATGAATAACAATCCATTTAACATGCCAGATAAAGAGGCAGCAAAACTTGTACAGGAGAAAGCAGACCAGATGATCAAAGAGATGGATTCCATCGGTGGTATCATTGAATGTCAGATCACAGGAATGCCAGTTGGAATCGGGGAAACCGTTTTTGATAAACTGGATGCAGAACTTTCGAAAGCCATTATGTCCATTGGATCAGTAAAAGGCTTTGAGATCGGAGATGGATTTGAGGCTGCCAACCTGCGAGGGTCAGAGAATAATGATGATTTTATCTGTGTTGATGGGAAGGTAGCAAAAGAGACAAATCATTCTGGAGGAGTTCTTGGAGGTATGAGTGATGGAAGTGCGATCGTATTCCGTGCAGCCATCAAACCGACACCATCGATCGCACAGACACAGAAGACAGTCAATCGTGATCTTGATAATGTAGAGATTGAAATTCATGGCCGTCATGATCCAATGATCGTGCCAAGAGCTGTAGTTGTGGTAGAATCAATGGCAGCTGTTACGATTCTTGATGGAGTTTTAAAGAATCTTGGTGCAACAATGGATAATATTAAGAAAATTTATGGTGAATAAGAATGTATGAATTAATCAAAAAAGACGGAAGAGCAAAAAGAGGCCGTTTAACAACGGTCCATGGTGTGATCGAAACACCAGTATTTATGAATGTCGGGACTGTGGCAGCGATTAAAGGTGCAGTCAGTACAGATGATCTCAAAGATATTGGAACACAGGTGGAGTTATCTAATACATATCATCTGCATGTAAGAACAGGAGATAAGCTGATCAAGGAATTTGGAGGGCTGCATAAGTTTATGCACTGGGACCGCCCGATCCTTACAGATTCTGGCGGATTTCAGGTGTTTTCATTGGCGAAGCTTCGTAAGATCAAAGAAGAAGGCGTTTCTTTTGCTTCTCATATTGATGGAAGAAAGATTTTCATGGGACCAGAAGAAAGTATGCAGATCCAGTCAAACTTAGGATCAACGATCGCGATGGCATTTGACGAATGTCCGCCACATCCTGCAACAAGAGAGTATATGCAGAATTCTGTTGATCGTACAACAAGATGGTTGAGACGATGCAAAAAAGAGATGGACCGCTTAAATTCTCTGGAAGATACAGTCAATCCACATCAGATGTTATTTGGGATCAATCAGGGTGGAACATTTGAAGATATCCGAATCGAACACGCCAAAGAGATTTCCAAGATGGATCTAGATGGATATGCATTAGGTGGACTTGCGGTTGGAGAAACACATGAAGAGATGTACAATATCCTTGAAAAGACAGTGCCATATCTGCCAGAAGATAAACCAACTTACCTGATGGGGGTTGGAACACCGGTGAACATTTTAGAAGCAGTTGACCGTGGAGTTGATTTCTTTGATTGTGTATATCCAACAAGAAATGGCCGTCATGGACATGTATATACGAATCAGGGAAAACTTAATATGTTCAATAAAAAATACGAACTGGACCATCGTCCGATCGAAGAAGGATGCCAGTGCCCAGCCTGTAGAAGTTACAGCAGAGCCTATATCCGACATCTTTTAAAAGCAAAAGAAATGCTAGGAATGAGATTATGTGTCTTGCATAACTTGTATTTTTATAATACAATGATGAGTGAGATTCGTCAGGCAATCGAAGAAGGCAATTATAAGGAATACAAGAAACGTAAGATCGATGGCATGATGAACCAGTAATCTTATTAGAAAGATGGAGGAAGAAAATGGATCAGGTTACAATGACAATTCTGATGTTGGTTGTTTGTTTTGGATTAATGTACTTTTTAACGATCAGACCACAGAAGAAAAAAGAAGAAGAGTTAAAACAGATGATGGAAACTCTGGAAGTTGGAGACAGCGTGTTGACAACAAGCGGATTTTACGGAGTTGTTGTAGATAAAGTTGATGAAACAACAATCATTGTTGAATTTGGTAACGACAAACATTGCCGTATCCCAATGGAGAAATCAGCAATCCAGGCAATGGAAAAAGCGAACGCATCATCATCTGAAGAATAAGATGAATATTTGATCAAAAGAAAAGAATCTGAGACAGAGAATAGTATCTGTATTTCAGATTCTTTTTTGTTTCTTAATGATAATTCATCAGATCATCAATCAAATGATCTGGGACAAATAACGGTCCGCGTCCGGTTCCGATTTCGATATCTGGTTTATTCGTTCCATGGAAGTCTGAGCCTCCAGTTGCAAGAAGATCATATTCTTTCTGCCATTGGCGAAGTTTTGTGATCTGGCCGATATGATGGGAAGAATGATAAACTTCGATTCCTGCGAGTCCTTCTTCTTTCAGATCATGAATGAGATGTTTGGTATCTTTATTTGAAAATTTATATAAAAATGGATGTGCAAGAACCGGGATTCCGCCAGCATCGAGGATTAATCTTAAGCAATCTTTTGGATCAAAAAATGGTTTTGGAACATAATATTTACACTTTTCACCAAGATATTTGGAAAAAGCATGATCCATGGAAGAACAAATGCCTTCTGCGATCAAAGTTCTTGCAAAGTGAGCTCGTGTGATCACAGTATGAGGATCACCATTTTGCAGTTTTTCAAGCGTGATCGGATAACCGTCTTTTTGAAAGCGTTTGATCATATCAAGATTTCTCTGAAACCGTTTGTCACGGAGCATGTTGAGAGTATCATTTAACTGATGATTCTTATAGTTGATTCCGTATCCTAATATATGAATCTCATGATGAAGCGCATCACATGAAATTTCAATTCCAGGAATGAATTTTAGATCATCTGGGAGATCCATGGCAAGAATTTCCGGAATTCCATCGACAGTATCATGATCTGTCAGAGAAAATCCATATAATTTTTTTGCTATGACTTTTTGAACAATCTGTTTTGGTGTAAAAGTCCCATCGGAACAAGTAGAATGTATATGAAGATCGATCATAGGAAAACTCCTTTCGTATTTTTAATGTCAGTTTATCACAAAAAGGCATAGATTCAAAATACCAGTCATAGATTAAATAGAAAAAGGAGCAATTGTTATGGACATGGGGAAAAAGGGACTCTATATGATACAAAGTCTGGTATTTGCCTACATTGCCACAGGAATTTTATTGTGTCTTCTTGCATTTATCATCTATCAAAGCAATGCAGGAATGAAGATCGCGAATCTTGGAATCACACTTACATATATTCTTGCATCTGTTTTTGCTGGCATGCTGATCGGAAGTAAGATCGGAAAAAAGAAGTTTTTATGGGGATTTGCAGCAGGAATGTTATACTTTATGATCTTGACTTTGATCTCATGGATTTTTCAAAAAAATATCGTTCTGTTTTCCACAGAAAGGATCACAGCATGTTTCTTATGTATTGCAGGAGGAACTTTAGGTGGAATGCTTGCTATTTGAAAATGAATATGATACAATATAGCAAGTTATTTTATGAGAATCAGGAGGACGATAAGATGAAACATATTAAAACTCTGACAAATAAAACATTACAGAACACAGTGAAAAAAGGTGGATGCGGTGAATGTCAGACATCTTGCCAGTCAGCATGTAAAACATCTTGTACAGTAGGTAACCAGACCTGCGAACACAGCAAATAGTCAAATCGAACAAAGACTTTGTGCTTGAGGCGTTCCTTGTGGGCCGCCTCATTTTTTCGATGAAAGAAAATAACAAATAAAGGGAGAAAGAAACAATGGTTCACCAGTATAAAAATAATGGATATAACATGGTCCTTGATGTAGCAAGTGGATCTGTCCATGTGGTTGATGACCTGACATATGAGGTGATTGCTTTATATGAGGATCATACATTAGAAGAGATCATCAAAGAATTATCATCCTGGGATGAGAAAGATGTCAAAGAATCTTATGGAGAAGTTACAGAATTAAAAGATGCAGGTGTATTATTTACAGAAGACTGTTATGAAGAATACATTTGTGGATTCAAAGACAGACCAACAGTTGTAAAGGCACTCTGTCTTCATATTGCACATGATTGTAACCTTGCCTGCCGATACTGTTTCGCAGAAGAAGGAGAATACAAGGGAAGACGTGCATTAATGAGTGCTGAAGTTGGTAAGAAAGCATTAGATTTTCTTGTAGAGAATTCAGGAAACCGTAGAAATCTGGAAGTTGATTTCTTTGGTGGAGAGCCTTTGATGAACTTTGATGTAGTGAAAGAGATCGTTGCATATGGACGTTCTTTGGAAGAAACACATGATAAGAAGTTCCGTTTTACATTGACAACAAATGGTGTATTACTAAACGATGATATCATGGAGTTTGCCAATAAAGAGATGGATAACGTTGTATTAAGTGTGGATGGAAGAAAAGAAGTTCACGATTACATGAGACCATTCCGTAATGGAAAAGGAAGCTATGATTTTGTTATCGACAAATTCAAGAAATTTGCAGACAGCAGAAACCAGCAGAAATATTATGTAAGAGGAACTTTTACACATCATAATTTAGATTTCTCAAAAGACGTTATGCATTTAGCAGATGCAGGATTCGAACAGATTTCTGTAGAACCTGTTGTGGCACCGGATACAGCAGATTATGCGATCACAGAAGAGGATCTTCCAATTCTGATGGATGAATATGATCTTCTTGCAAAAGAGATGATCAAAAGAGAGAAGGAAGGAAAAGGATTTACCTTCTTCCACTTTATGATCGACTTAACAGGAGGGCCATGTGTTGCAAAACGTTTATCCGGATGTGGTTCAGGAACAGAATATCTTGCAGTGACTCCATGGGGAGATTTATATCCATGCCATCAGTTTGTAGGAGAAGAAGACTTCTTAATGGGTAATGTTTACGAAGGAGTCAAGAAAGATGAGATCGTCAAAGAATTCAAGGCATGTAATGTATACTCCAAAGAAGAATGTAAAAAATGTTTTGCAAGATTCTATTGCAGTGGTGGATGCAGTGCAAACTCTTATAACTTTAACGGTACGATCGATGGAACTTATGAGATAGGATGTAAATTAGAGCGCAAGAGGGTAGAATGTGCATTAATGGTAAAGGCAGCATTGGCATTAGAAGGGGAGACGGAGAATGAAGAAGCGTAATAGCAGCGGCAAGTATATTGCAGGGCTCATTTTACTGATCGCTTTGTGTGTATTTGGAACATTTATCACAACCAAGGGAATTACAAAGAAGAAGATCGGTCGAGCAAACAATATCGAACTTGGATTAGACCTTGCAGGTGGAGTTAGTATTACATATGAAGTAGATGGCAAGAATGTATCTGATAGTGATATGAAAGATACTGTATACAAACTTCAGAAGCGTGTAGAAGGGTACAGTACAGAAGCAGAAGTTTATCAGGAAGGAAAAGATCGTATCAATATCGAGATTCCTGGAGTAACAGATGCAAACAAGATTTTAGATGAGCTTGGTAAACCAGGAACACTTTCTTTTGCAGTTCAGAAACAGGTAAAAGTAAAGAAGAATGGAAAAACAACGACTCAGACAACATTAGATACTGTACTGACAGGTCAAAATGTTAAGAAAGCCAAAGCTGTAACTAATCAGAATCAGACAACTGGTAAGAAAGAATATTTAGTTGCACTTGAATTTGATGCTAAGGGAACAAAGGCATTTGCGAAAGCTACAAAAGCCAATATTGGAAAACCAATTTATATTATCTATGATAATCAGGTGATCAGTGCCCCAAATGTACAGGAAGCGATCACAAAAGGAGAATGTACGATCGATGGTATGGAAAGTTATGAAGCAGCAGAGAATTTAGCTTCATCAATTCGAATCGGTTCCTTACCAGTGAAATTAAACGAATTACGCTCTAACGTAGTATCTGCGAAATTAGGAGTGAATGCGATCCAGACAACGGTCAAAGCAGGAGTCATCGGATTTGTACTGGTATGCCTGATCATGATCGCATTTTATGCAGTGCCGGGTGTTATTGCGTGTGTGGCACTTGCAATCTATATGCTGATGATGTTATTAGCACTGAATGGATTTAATGCGACACTGACATTGCCGGGACTTGCAGGTATCATCCTCGGTATCGGTATGGCGGTTGATGCAAACGTTATCATTTATGCCAGAATTCAGGAAGAGATCGGGGCAGGAAAGAGTACAGGAGCAGCGATCAAATCTGGATTCGGAAAGGCAGCATCAGCGATCATCGATGGTAACGTTACAACACTGATCGCAGTATTAGTTTTATGGTTTAAAGGATCAGGAACGGTCAAAGGATTTGCTCAGACACTTGGAATGAGTGTATTGATTTCTATGTTTACAGCACTTGTGATCAGTCGATTCCTTGTATATATGGCATATCATTTTGGACTTCGAGATAAGAAATGGTATGGAAAACCAAGAACGATCAAAACAAGAGATTTTGTCCGTGCAGGTAAGAAATACGTTGCAGTTGCAGGTGTGATCATTTTGATCGGACTTGCTGCACTTCCAATGAATCGAAGCAAGACCGGATCGATCTTGAACTATGATCTTGAATTCTCAGGTGGTACAGCATCTACGATCACATTTAAGGATGACCAGAAAGTCAATGATTCTTTAGAAAAACAGGTTGTGAAAGCTTACGAGAAAGTCAGCAAGTCAACATCTGTTCAGAGTCAGAAAGTAAAAGCAAACAACCAGATGGTTGTAAAGAGTGTAGAATTGAATCTGAGTCAGAGAAAGCAGATCGAAAGTACATTAAAGAAAGATTACAAAGTAAAATCAGTAACAACAGAGAATATTAGTTCAACGATCAGCAATGAGATGCAGAGAGATGCGTTTATCTCCGTTGTGATCTCAGCAATCTGTATGCTGATCTATATTGCGATCCGATTCAAAGATGTGAAGTTTGGATCAAGTGCGATCATCGCATTGATCAATGACGTATTAGTTGTATTTGCAGCATATTCTGTTGGAAGATTATCTGTTGGTGGAACATTTATCGCATGTATGTTAACGATCATTGGATATTCTATCAACTCAACAATCGTTATCTTTGACCGTATCCGTGAGAATCTGAAACTGCAGACGATCCGGACAAGAGATGATATCAAAGCACTTGTAAATCAGAGTATTTCAAGTACATTGGTTCGTACGATCAATACAAGCTTGACAACATTTGTTATGGTGTTAGCGTTATTCATCTGCGGAGTATCCTCCCTAAGAGAATTTGCATTAGCGTTGATGGTGGGTGTCATCGGAGGAGCATTCTCTTCTGTATTTTTAACTGGACCACTCTGGTATATGATGAAGACACGAATTGGATCAGATGCGATCAAAGAAAATCAGGCAGCTAGTCAGGCACAGCCAGAGAAGATCACAGCGAATCCAAACCGCAAGAAAAAGAAGAAAAAGAAAAGAAAATAAAACATTCAAAAAGAGTATTCAGTAAATACTGGATGCTCTTTTTTATGAAAAATGGAGTAAGATGATGGAACAGTGGTATCTGTATAAGAAAAAGGCTGATTTTAATCAGATTGGAGAAAAATTTAACATAGATCCAGTGATCGCACGGCTGATCCGCAACAGGGATGTGGTTGGGAATGAACAAATACAGCAGTATCTGTATGGAGAACTTTCAGATATTTCAGATCCTTTTTTGATGAAAGGCGTCAAAGAAGGAGTTGAGATTTTGAAGCAAAAGATACAAGAAGGGAAAGCAATCCGTATTATTTCAGATTATGATGTAGATGGAGTTGTCTCAAATTATATTTTGTGGAAAGCGATTCATGATCTTGGTGGAAAAATTGATTTTCAGATTCCAGACCGCATGAAAGACGGCTATGGAATTAATGAAAATATCATTGAAAAAGCAGTGGAAGACCAGATTGATACGATCCTTACCTGTGATAATGGGATTGCAGCAGCAGATGCAGTTGCATATGGCAAAGAACATGGACTGACAATGATCATTACGGATCATCATGATGTGCCATTTGATACCGATGAAGCAGGAGTGAGAAAAGAGGTTCTTCCACCAGCAGATGTAGTGATCAATCCCAAGCAGGAAGCATGCAATTATCCGTATCCATTACTTTGTGGAGCAGGAGTGGCTTTTCAGTTTATGAGGGCATTCTATCAGGCGATGGGAGAAGATGAAAGCCGATTGGAAGAGTTATTATCCATGCTTGCGATTGCGACTGTTTGTGATGTGGTAGATCTGACAGGAGAAAACAGAATCTTTGTTAAAGAAGGATTACGCCGAATCAAAGATACACAAAATATCGGGTTGAAAGCATTGCTGAATGTGCATGATCTGATGGATAAACAGATACAGTCTTATGCACTTGGATTTATTGTTGGACCATGTATCAATGCGAGCGGACGTTTGGAATCTGCCGAAAAAGCATTGAATTTATTTCTGGAAGAAGATGAAGAGAAGGCAAAACAGACAGCAGAAGAATTAAAAGAACTGAATGATCTTCGGAAAACCATGACAGAAAATGGTGTAAAAGAGGCACTGGGACAGGCGTTTGAATATGAAGCAAAAGGAGATAAAGTGCTTGTATTATATCTTCCAGAATGTCATGAAAGTATTGCAGGTATCATAGCAGGAAGAATCAAGGACCGCTTAAATCATCCAGCATTTGTCTTAACAGATGCAAAAGAAGGAATCAAAGGTTCTGGACGTTCCATCGAAGGATATTCCATGTTTGAAGAGATGATGAAAGTCAAAGAGGTGTTCACAAAGTTTGGGGGACATCCAATGGCAGCAGGATGCTCTTTGGAAAAAGAAAAATTACAGGAATTCCGCAAAAAGATCAATGAGAACTGTACTCTTGAGAAAAAAGATTTTGCCAAGAAAGTACAGATTGATATTGATATGCCAGTTGATTATATTACCATGGATCTGATCCATCAGTTATCTGTTTTAGAGCCATTTGGAAAAGAAAATAAAAAACCATTATTTGCACACAGAAAGTTAAAAGTGGAACGTGTGAATGTTTTTGGCAAAAATAAAAATGTGATAAAATTAGCATTAAAGAGTAGTCAGGGAACTAGGATTGATGGTATGATTTTTGAGGATGAAGATGAATTTCGAGAGAAAATGGGAACAGCAAAGTATATCACATGTACATATTATCCAGTGATCAATGAGTATCAGGGATATAAAAGTCTTCAGATCAACATTCAAAATTATTTTTTTGTGGAGGAATAGCATGAGTAAGATAAGATTAGTGGCAATGGATTTAGATAATACACTCTTAGACAGCGAGAAACAGATTTCAAAACACACAGAAGAAGTTCTAAAAGAAGCGATCAGAAGGGGTGTTTATATAGTTCCAGCAACAGGACGTATTTTTAAAGCAATTCCAGAATTTTTAAGAGATATTCCAGGCGTTCGATATGCTGTTTGTTGTAATGGGGCAACTGTTTATGATCAGAAAGAAGATAAGATCATATATACAAATCATTTACCAAAAGAAACGGTATTTTCGTTGTTTGATATTTTGGAAAAATATCATTGTACACGTGATATTTATCAGAATGGACAAGGATATATGGAACGATGTTATTTTGACCATCTTGCAGAGTATGGTGTATCAGATCATGTATTAAAACTTGTGAGAGATACAAGACTGCCACTGGACGATCTGCGTAAGTACATTGAAGAGCATCCGCTGGGAATTGAGAAGATCAATGTATTTTTTGATGATATGGAAGAGCGAGAAACTGCAAGACAAGAATTGATCGAGAAAAATATTGCGAGTGTATCAAGTTCTTTGGGAAATAACATTGAAATAAATCAGATTGGATGTGATAAAGGAGATGGACTTTTACATCTGGCAGAGCAAATTGGACTATCTATGGATGAAGTGATGGCATGTGGAGATGCAGGAAATGATACTATGATGATCAAAGCTGTAGGAATTGGTGTTGTTATGGAAAATGGACAACCTGATCTGAAAGAGATCGCAGACTTTGTGACAAAGACAAATAATGAAGATGGTGTTGCATACGCAATTGAAAAATTAGTCTTTGAAGCATAAGATGTGAAAAAAATGTGAACATGGAGCATGACCATTCATTTTTATTGACGAGGGTATTCAAAGTGGTATAATAAGTATGTTTAAATGGTTAGGGGGAATAATGAAAGATGAGAAAAACACGTAAAACAGCAGCTGTAGTAGCTCTGTATACGTTTTTGATGCTTGGATCAGTGTCTGTGGTCAGAGCAGATCAGCCAGTCACAAGAGAGCAAATAAGTAGTGAACAGACTGAGACCAAGACAGATTCTTCTGCCCAAACGACAGAAAGTGAAGCAACGACAGAGACAACAACACAGACGACTCAGGCAAAGCCGACAACGGAAGCAACAACGCATACGCACACAGCGGCAACGACGCATACAACGGCTGCAGCAACACATACAAAGAAACATACAGCGGTAACGCATACAAAGAAACAAAAGACAAAATCTGATCAAGATAAGAAGAAAGATAAAAAAGATAAGAAAAAGGACAAGAAAGATAAAAAATCTATCATTCCAAAAGTATATAATGATCATAGTCTTGAGATGAAAGATAAGAAAGAGACGATACAGGGATTTATTTACTTTAATCAGGCAGATGCAGCATGGAATGACAATGGATATCAGATCAAAAGCAGTGGATGCGGACCAAGTGCTATGGCAGTTTGTATCAGTTCGCTGACGAATAAATGGGTAACTCCAGTTGATACAACAGTATGGGCATATAAGAATGGCTATTACAGTAGTGTTGGAGCAAGTCATGAGATGGTCCCAGCACTGGCACAACAGTATAAACTGGAATGTCATGGACTTGGAAGTGATGTCAGCAAAGTTAGAGATGCATTGAAGAAGAAGCATCCAGTAGTAGCACTGATGGGGCCAGGATATTTTACGAAGAAAGGTCATTTTATCGTATTGGTTGCGATCGATGATAATGATCAGGTAACGGTTGCAGATGTTGGAAGCAGACAGCGTACACAATACAAATATCCACTAAAAGAAGTGATCGCACAGACGAAGTCAGCATCAGCAGGAGGTCCATGCTGGGAGATTTATTCTGATCGAAAGATATTTGCGAAGGCTGATAAGAAGGCAAAGCAACTAAAAGCCGAGAAGAAATACAGAAGCAAAGAATTTAAAGCAATGTATAATGAGATCAAGTCAGTATTGCAGAAGAATTATCAGTTAACGGTTCCACTGAAGAAAGGAACACTGGTTAGCGAAGAACAGTTTGTTACGATCACATCCTTAGGAATCAACGATAAAGTTTCCGTAATGGATGCGAGCAAGAAGTTAACAAGTGATGTCGATCTTGACACAGTAGTAGATGAGATTCAGACAGAGGCAGTCAAGGATTCTTTTTGGAATACGATCATGATCGCACCTGACAAAACAAATTTAACATATAAATAATAATATATATCACATAAAGAAAAGCACAGAATTATTGAGTATGATCAATGATTTCTGTGCTTTTTCTATTCTAAAAAACAGGAGGAGAAAAATGAAGATTCAAAATGTGATCAAAAAAATAACGGTTGCTGTATTATCTGCAGCAATGATGCTTGCACCTATCGTTAATATCAAAGCGGCATCAACAGATGTGGTCGATACAAGCAAAACCGGATCCATAACGATCCACAAATATGATATAACAGCAGCAAAACAGGCTGGTGTTAATACTGGTCAGTTTACATCAACAGGAAAACAGGATACTGCTGCGGAAGCAGCCTTGGAAAAATATGCGATCAAAGGTGTGGAATTTAGTTACCTGCGAGTTGGAGATGTTGAACAGCAGAGTGAGAATGGAAAGATCCAGATGATCTATGAATTTCCAACCACAATACAGCAGATTTTGGGTTTGACATCTTCTGATGCAGCTAAAACAGAAGGAAGCAAGACATATTTCACAAGCCAGCAGATCAATGAGAAACTTGCCAAGGCATTAGAAGATAATACGGTAACGAAAGATAAATTAGAAGATTACATGGGAAAAAATGGGACAGCGATGGACGAGACTAATGTTAATGGTGTGACAAGTAAAGATAAATTGCCACTAGGTCTTTATCTGATCGTTGAGACAAAGGCACCAGAAAATGTAACTTACACAACAAATCCATGGTTTGTACAGTTGCCATCCACGGATTCTAAGGGAGATGACTGGTTCTATGATGTGATCTGTTATCCAAAGAATGAAACTGGAAATCCAACACTTGACAAAAGAGTACGCAATAATCCAGATCAGGACAATGTAACAACTGCCAATACAGACAGACTGGCAGATTTTACTTCTGCAAGAAATGAATATAAATACCAGAGTACCGTGACAGCCTCTAAAGCAGAAAGACTGGATTATCAGTTCATTTCAAAATTGCCACATATCACATCATCAACAACCTACCTGTCAACTTATACATTTAACGATACGATGGCAAATGGAATGACATATGGGAAAGATGCCGTGATTGCAATCTATGAAACTAAGGATGCAGCGGACAGAACAAATGTGAATAATGTTGAGAAGAGTGGAGCATTGGCTGTATGGAAGAGTTCCGACACGGATCCAAAGTTTGCAGCAACATACGGAAAATCTGGAGACGATCCTGCAATGAAGATCGAGATGACAAAAGCAGGACTTAAGGAGTTGAATAAGAAATATTCTGATAAATATATCGTTGTATACTATACAGCTAAGGTAAACACAGATGACAGCGTTATTCTTGGTGATAAAGGAAATTCAAATGATGTATCCCTTACGTGGAAGAGAACAAATACGAATTATTATGATATTTTAAAAGACAAATGTATCGTATACTCTTACGGATATGATTTGACAAAGAAATTTTCTGACAGCAAGGGAGATGCAACAAAGGTTAAATTCGTTGTAAAGAATAAGACAGATAATTACTATCTGGTAGCAAGAGCAGATAGAGCAGGTGTTTATCAGGTAACAGGAAAGTCTGCAAAAGAAGCTGATGCAACACAGTTTAGTCCGTCTTCAGATGGAAAACTTGTGATCAATGGGATCGAAGGAGATGAATATGGATTTACAGAAACACACTCCGATGCAGGATACTCCCTGTTAAAGAAAGAGGTGATCGTTAAGGTCACAGAGACAAAAGCAGATATTACACCAACCGAAGCAAACATCACGGGAATCCAGAGTAAGTCTGATACAGATTCCACAGCAAATGATGGAGTCCCTAATGGTACAGCATTAAAGAATGATGTGACGGTTCAGGTTACAGCAGCAAGTGCGACTGTGGATGATACAAAAGCAACGATGACAAAATGCAATGATTCTGAAAATGCATATATCAACATGCAGATCACAAACCAGAAACAGTTTATACTGCCGATGACAGGTGGGGCAGGAAACTGTCTTCTGATCATTGCAGGGGTTGTTGTTACTGGATGTGGGATCTTGATCTTGAAAAAAAACAGAAGACAGTTACAAAAATAAAATGAAACAAAAGATCATACCGATTCTGATCGTTCTGACAGGTTTTTTGCTGTTGTTTTATCCATTTACAAGCAATTATCTATTTGAAAAGAGTGCAGGTTCGACAGTGGAAAGTTATCAGGAAAAGGCAGCCGGAATGGATCAGACGATCATAAAAAAAGTAATGGATCAAGCAAAACAGTATAACAGGGAATTGTTGCGATCTTCAGTACAGTTGACTGATCCGTTTAAGGTAAAACGTTTGGATGGAAAGATGGTTCATTATAACAGAATATTAAATATTGATGGATCATCGATCATGGGATATTTAAAGATTCCTTGCATTTCAGTCAATCTGCCGATTTATCATGGGACAAGTGGGACAATTTTGGAACATGGGATCGGACATCTTGCGGCATCTTCCTTTCCAATTGGAGGAAAAGATACCCATGCGGTGCTGACTGGACATACTGGGCTTAGTTCTGCAAAAATCTTTACAGATCTGACAGAGATGAAAAAGGGAGATTTCTTTTTTATACATGTATTGGATAAAAAGCTTGCTTATTGTGTGGATCAGATCAAAGTCGTGGAACCACAAGATACGAAGGAACTTCAGATCATGGAAGGGAAAGATCAAGTAACATTGGTTACTTGTACACCCTATGGAGTCAATGACAAGCGTTTATTAGTCCGAGGAGTTCGCACAACTTATCATGTAAAAGAGGAAGAGATAAGAACAAGAAATCATCATTCGCAATGGATGGAAGTTTACAAACGGGGCATCTTTGCAGGATTATTGATCATTTGTGTATTGATCGCAGCCAGAAAAGTATATGAAAAGATGAAAAGAAAAAGCGGAGAAAGGAGATATGGGTGAAACGAAAGATCATAAATATTGTTGGAATCTTTTTTCTGGTGTTAGGGATCACATTACTGTTTTATCCGGAAATCATATCATATCTGAAACAAAAACAGTCCGATCAGATGGTAAAAGAACTGACGCAGAAGAGAAGCAAAAGAAAACAGGATGATCTATTGTATCAAAAAGCAGTCCGCTATAACAGGAAGATATTCAAAGAAAAACAAGCAAGACTAAAGGATGTATTCAGTTACCGCAGTGCACCGATCGTCTTAAGAAACGAAAAGAATACCTTCGGTTACATTAAGATACCAAAGATGAAACAGAAACTCCCATTATATCTGGGAGCGACGATGGAAAATATGAAAAAAGGAGCAGCGATCATGGGACAGACATCTCTGCCAGTAGGACAAAAAGACAGCAACTGCGTGATTGCTGCACATCGTGGATATCGGGGAACTCCGTATTTTCGGGACATCGAACAGTTAAAAACAGGCGATCAGGTGATTATTAGAAATCCATGGGAAAGACTGGATTATCGAGTTATAAAGATCAAAGTGATCGATCCATATGATATGGACAAGATCCTGATTCAAAAAGGGAAAGATATGGTCACACTTATAACCTGTCATCCGTACCGAGGACATGGAAGATACCGGTATGTGGTGTACTGTATGAGGAATCATGGACAGAAGATCAGGAAACAAAAGGAAGATAGATAAAAATAGATGGAGAGGAGGATGTGATGAAGAATGCAAAAAAGATCTTGGAAAGAAAACGAAAGATCGTAGTGGTATTAGTGGTCATGGTTTCATTTGTTTCCGTTCTGGCATGGTATCAGATGAAGAAGGCACATGCTTATCAATCATATAATACAGGAGGAAACAAACATTTTAAAGATGGACATTTAACAGTGAACATCAATGGACCAAATGGGAAAAGTGATAGTCTGACAATGTATATTCATAGTGATGAATATGAAAAAAATAAAAATGTCAACGGTGGGACATTTAATAATTCCAGACATCCATATACGGTAACGACGTATTCCGGTGGAGGCGGAGATTATAAGCTTACAGTGAATAAACAGACGATATATTCAGAGAAGAACAGTAACAACAACTATACACTTTTAACGATCAAGGTCTGGTATCTGTTACCGGCCCATGAACAGCATCGATCCTGGGAATGGGTAACGGTGGATAAACCAGTATTTTCAGATCCGAGCAAGGATATAACGCTTTATTGCGGAGGAAATGATGGATTTTGGGAAAATTCCTATCATGATACTCAAGAACATTGGAAATCAGTAAATATCCATGTCAGTACTGGATTGGTCGGAGTGGCTTCCGCTGACAGAGATGGATGGAAAACTTATGACTGGTGTTCCATAAATCTGAATCTGGAAAAGCCAAGCCGCAGCATTTATTACAATGGAAATGGTGGAGATGGTGCGGATGTAACATGGAATTTTACCGATGGAGATAATTTTTCATTTCCAAATGTATCAAGGAGAGGTTATACCTTGACAGGATGGCTGGATGAAGGAACAAAATGGATGTCAAATACGGGATGGCTGGTATGCGATAATTATACAGAAACTGCCCAGTGGACAGCGAATACCTACACGGTAAGCTATGATGGAAATGGAGAGGATTCTGGATATGTCAGCGATGGCACAGCCACGTACGATCAAAATTACAGTTTTTCTCAGAACGGATACACGAAAAAAGGCTATGCCTTTGTTGGATGGAATACAGATAAACATGCGGTGAGAGCACGGTATTCTCCAGGAGAGACGATCACATGGAGTAACACGGAGGGTATGACACTTTATGCTGTCTGGTCCAAGAACTCTTATGAAGTAACATTTGATGGAAATGGTGCATCAGGCAGCAAAAAGACTGTGGAATTAAAATATGGACAGGATGATATCCTGCCAGCAAATACATTTGAACGGCCGGGATATACCTTCCTTGGATGGAGTGAAGATCCGAATGCGATCAAAGCAAAATATACCGACAGACAGTCAGTCAATACTCTCTGCGATGCTGGACAGATTTGTGAATTGTATGCTGTCTGGAAGAAAACAGATGGATCATTCGATACACACAACATTATTCATGATGACGGCATGTTTAATGGCTCGATCGAACTGGAAGGACAGAATGGAACTGGATTTTCGAGAGACCACGTAGATTCTGAGTATGGAAGGATCGACAAGGAAGGACAGCCAGGATATTTCACAAACCGTTACAAGTAAAAAGGGGGAAGAAAGTTTGAAACAAATGAAGACGATCTGTAAAAAGATATCGGTAAGTATTCTTACCCTCCTGATGATCATGACAATGTATCTGAGTGGTTCAGGGGAATCACTGTTCCTGAAGAACAGTGACGTCAAGGCTTTCACAGGAGAAGCCAAACTGGTGATGAGCCAAGCATTATCAAGTAATAAGATCTCAGAGATCGATCGACCTGCATCAGAAGGTCTGTGGAGTATGACAGCTGACGGTCGTAGAGTGTTTTGCTTAAACTCAGGAAAGACCATGTGTTCTGGAGATACCTTAAAATACAAGACGATCAATGCAGCAACTTATGAAAAAAAGGGAATTGCAAAAGCATTAAACTGGTATTTCAGGTCAAGCGGCAAGAGTACAAAAGATCTGTCATTGTGTCAGGCATACATCTGGGCATGTGGACATGGAGCGAATAAGCAAAATACCGTTTATCAGGCAGGAAAAAATGTGGACAGGGGTTATTCGCAGAAAGATGCAAAAAAGTTCTGTAAAATGATCAGTGATCAGGATCCAGAAGGAACGATCTATTATTATACAGTGAAGAAATGTGCGAAAAAGAAGAAACTGGATTCCCATCAGGTTTTGTTCGGATTTCGTCATACACCGCCAGATATTGAAAAAGCGAAAACGAGTGCAACAAAGTCAGGAACCAGCCCAGATAATGTAAGGATCAAGATCAAAAAGAAAGATGCGGAAACAAGAGCAGGGCTTTCTGGAGCAGTATTTCAGATCTATATGGATGGAAATTATCAAGGAAGTGTAACAACCGATGACAATGGAGAAGCTTCTTATACTGTTCAAAGAACGGTAAGTTATAGTGTGACATCAACGAAAAAGACTTATGTAAAGAATTGGAACGATCTTTCAAAAAGTCAGCAAAAAGAAGCGACAGATAATGGCTGGTACGATTCTTCGGCAAAAGCATATGCTGTGGCAATGCAGGAAGCACAAAAACTTGCAGAGCAGAAGATTTCAGCCTTAAAGAGTGCCTCGGTCCACACTTGGATGGTCAGGGAAACAAAATCCGCATTCGGACACCTGATCCCAGATCAGACAGATCAGAGCAAAGTGGAACAGGGTGGAGTCAGATCATTCACATTTAACTATACCAATGAATTTCAAAAGAGTGATCTGGAGATCTTTAAACAGGGAACTGTAAAGAATAAACGAGGGGATCTAGGAGTTGAAGCAAACTTGCAGAATGCTGTCTATGAGCTATATGCTGACCATGATATCACAGGCTCCGATAACAAGAGTGTTGTCTATAAAGCAGGAACACTTGTGACACAGATGGTAACTGATGCGGATGGTTATGCAAAAGTGACAGATCTGTATCCGGGATATTACCGTTTACATGAGAAGTATGCTCCGTTGGGATATAAGGTATCTAGTAATGATATATCAGTCACGGTCGATAAAAATACATCCCAGTATCTGAAAGAAGAGCAATATGAAGGAACGATACAGGTTGTAAAGACGTTTGGCGGGGAAAATGTTCCAGAAGCACAGGCAGTTTTTGAGGTTTATGATTCCAAGAATAACTTAAAACAGACGATCACAACGAATAACAAAGGGATCGCAGAAACAGATTTACTTCCTTATGGAGCTTACCGTATTCATCAGACGAAAACGACCGATGGATATGATATGGTACCGGACAAATGGGTAAGCATTGATGGATCTAAAATGATCTATAAGGTTGAATCAAACGATCCAAAGGAGCATGCAGGGATAATGTTGACAAAGGTTACAAGGATCAGTGATAAGGAAACTGGAACTTATACAAAAAAAGAAGAATATATGGCAGAATTCCAGATCATCGATCAGTCGACAAAGAAAGTCATAGAAACATTGATCACGGATGAAAATGGTGCAGCTCAATCTGGAAAGTTAGATCCTGGTATCTACACGGTTCATCAGACAAAAGGAAGTGATAATTATAAGATCGCTGATGATTTTGATGTAACGATCAAAGATGGCGATAAGAAATTTAAAAAATTTGAGCTGGATAATTATTATAATGGAGACAAGATCCGGGTCAGAAAAACGATGGTCAAGAATGGAAAGTCTAAACCAGAACCAGGGGCTGAGTTTGTTGTACTGGATGAATCTATGGTGAAAGATTTCAAGGATCAGACATTGACAACGTCACAGGACAGGCTTCATTACATTGAAAAACTGAAAAAAGATAATAGAGATGCGATTCTTGGAACATTAGTCACAGATTCCGAAGGAAAGGCAGCGATGCTCCTAAAAGATTTCGTAAAGAAGACAGGGTTTATAGTCGTGCAGACCAGAGGTGTCGAAGGCTATGACTTTGCGCTACCGCAGTATTCCACAGAAATGAAAGCATCGATCGAGGATGAAGTCAAAGTGTATGAATTCGTTTTAAAAGACGATTATACAAAATCCGCAAAGATTTCGATCAAAAAGCAAATGTCCGTAAATAAAGATAAGTATGTACCGGAATCTGGGGCGGAATTTCAGATCATTGATCCGCATGGAGAAGTGGTCGATACTCTGATAACTGATGAAAAAGGAGAAGCAACTTCAATCTCGTTAGCGATCGGTGTTTATACATTGCATCAGATCAAGGGTGATCCAAAGCATGAAATGATGGAAGATGAAGATATGGTCTTGATCAAGTCTGATGTTCATAAGACAGTCACGTTTGGTCCGTATAAAGATGATGAAAATAAGATCAGGATCGAACTAGTCAAACGTTCATCAGAGACAAAGAAGCTGTTAAATGATGCAGTCTATGAAATCTATGATGAAGATCAGGATATTGTGGCAACTTTGACTACAGGAACGAGTGGAGATGGAACTGCAGAGTGCTATCTTCCATATGGGAAATATACGATTAAGGAAACTGCTGCACCAGCAGGCTACAACATGGATGACGCAGAAGAAAAATCTTTTGAGTTAAGCGGGGAATCCACAAGCATCAAGATCACGTACGATAACGCTGGAAATGGAAGCTGCAGGTTTGACCAGACGGATACGCCAGTCTATGGAGAAATTACGTTCAGTAAGACGGGAGATATCTTAACAGATTATGACAAGGATTCTCAGAGTTTTATCTACGATAACGATCAGATCGCAGGAGCAGTCTATGGGCTGTATGCGAGTGAGAATATCAAGAAAGATGACGGAACGCTCGTCTGGAAGAAGGACGAACTAATCGATCAAAAGACAACGACAAAAGAGAAGGAGATCCATTTTACAAGAAAGGATATGGATGGAAAAGAAACAACAAACTTCTATCTGGGAAAGTATTACATAAAAGAGATCAAGTCTCCGACAGGCTATATCGAAGATCAGGAAAAACATGAAGTAGAACTGACATGGGATACAACCGCAGGAAGTATCAATGATATTCGTGATGATGATAAAGTACCAGACAAGGAAGATCCGTTTGGAAATGAAATTAATAATGTAAGTACAGGTATTTATGTGTTGGAAAAAGGCGAAAAATTGAACCAGAAGATCAAGGATGCGGAATCTGTGACTTTCACGTGGAAGAGTGCACCAGAAGGAGCTGTGACAACGGATGTTTCACAGAATAAAGATGGCAGTATTGTGCTCTGGAACGATGGTGGAGATTGTTATATTTCAAGTCAAAGAGCCGGACAGGTCATCTACATGAATACAATATCATCTAAAATGTTTAAGAATTGCAGGAATCTGACAGAAATCAACTTTAAAAATATTGATACATCCGCAGTTGTGGATATGAGTCAGATGTTTTATGCTATGGATTCCATCAAAACACTCGATCTTTCATCTTTCAACACCTCTAATGTAGAAGATGTCAGCCAGATGTTCTATGGTGATCCAGTTCTTAAGACAACATATGTCATGGATCAGATCTTAAAGATTGAAGAAGATAAGTTTATCGAAGAACAGCCGTTGAAGATCGTTGCAATGCCAAAGAACAGCTTCTTAAAAGGCGATAAATTCAAGGCAGAGGAGTTCAGCTGGAGGATCCTTTATGATGACGATGGAGCAGAGGACGTGGAAGTGACGGATAAAGATGTGGCATTTACACCAACATATGCAGAAAAATCAGGAAAATATGAGATCAATATCAGTTTTAATAACCAAGGATCGTATAAAGATCTGCCAGAGAAAACAATCAAGACTATGGTAGAGGTTCTGAATCCAGAAGAGGAAGATATCGCCCTAAAGGTTGCGAAGAAAGCAAGTGTTCATGTCGAAGCTAATGATATTCTGCAAAAATACGGCATCCATCTGATCAAGACCGATCAAGACGGAAACAAGCTGGCGGGAGCCATATTTGCATTAAAAGCGAAAACAGATATTGTTAACAGCAAAGGAGAAAATATCTTTAAGAAGGGTGATACGATCGTCACCACTACATCACAGGATGACCAGTTTGAATATCTGGAATTTATTGGATTGCCGACTGATATCTATGCAAAGGATGGAAGAGACAGTGATATGTATGAAGTAGAAGAAATCTATGCACCAGATGGATATGAGAAATCAGACAAGACATTAACATTTAAGGGTAAAGTGATCAATGATACGAAAGAAAATCTCATTCATGATGTAAAAGCCGAGAATAATACGGATAATGATACAACAACATATGTGCATGATTCAGATACTTTAGTCAACCAGAAACTGGATTATATTGCATTGAAGAAGATATGGGATGATCATGACAATGCTGCAAAGATCCGTCCAGATGTTGTTACGATCAAGGCAACACATAAGACAACAAAAGAAGTAAAGGTGTATACACTGACAAAAGATAATAACTGGACAATGTTTACGGATATCAAGAAGGATGATCATGAGAAGTGGGAGTTTCGTGAAGATGTTCCAAAAGGTTATACTTTGACGAGTACACACTGGAATGATGCGATGTATGTGATTTCGTTTACGAACTTCCATGAAAATCCAGAATATGTCGATATCAATGTACAAAAGGTTTGGGAAGATGGTGACAATGGAGATGATCTGAGGCCGATATCGATCAAAGCTCAATTATATCGAAATGGTGAGAAATACAAGAATGCTATTACATTAGACGAAACAAATAACTGGTCAGATGATGTAACGTATCATTGTCTCGATAAGTATGACAAAGCTGGTGAACCATTTGAGTATGAAGTGAAAGAAGAAGTCTATGATAAGCTGACAGGTAATGCAAAAACAGGATATGTCGATACTTACGAGACAAATGAGACAATAGATGATAATGGTACAACAACGAAGAATATCATGATCACGAATACGCATACACCAGATACGACGAAGAAAAAGGTTAAAAAGGTATGGAATGATCATGGGAATAAAGATGGCATACGCCCCAAATCTGTTTTAGTTGATCTGTTGGCTGATGATAAGGTGGAAGAAACATTGACGCTCAGTGCTGAGAATAATTGGAAAGCATCTAGCAAGGTACTTCCTGTGAAAGTCAATGGAAAGAAAGTCAACTATACATGGAAAGAAGTCGAAGAAGGACTGATCACGGGAGAATCTGAGATCGGATACAAACCAACCTATGATACGGATGAAAATGATCAGGATCTTACAGTAATCACAAACACACATGATCGTACAGGGCCGAAAGGAAGCATTATGATCACAAAAGCATTGGACCCAGGTAATCTGAATATGGATGTTGGGGATCCAACTTTTATGTTTACACTGACTGGAACCGATGTCTATGGAAAGAAACACAGTTATAAGCAGGAAGTTAAATTCACAAAGGCGGAAGTTGAAAAACAGATGAAAGACCATCCGGGAGAGCTGATCGAACTGTCAGTGATGTTTGATGATTTGGAATATGGCACTTATACGTGTAATGAGGGTGGCATGATCAAGTATTTCAAATTGCTCAATATTACGAGCAAGAGCAGCAATGCAACGATCGATCAGGATAAAGGAACTGTGACGTTCAATATTGGACCAACTGGAACAACAGCTAAAGCACAATTGACAGGTGCAGCGAAGTTTACGAATCAGATGATCCAAGGATCTGTAAAACTTATTAAGAAAGATTCTAAGGGGAAATCATTAAGAGATATCGAATTCGTGATCACGTCATCTGACGGAGCAGAAGTAGCGAAGGCCAAAACAGATTCTGCTGGAGAAGTCACTTTTGATGGATTGCTCCCTGATACTTATACGATCACAGAAACAAAGACAGCGGTTGGAAAGAATCTGTTAAAAGAACCAATCATCGTTACACTGCCAATGACGATGTCACAGGCAGAGGTGGATAAACAGAATGTGGATACAAGTAAAGCGATCAAACAGGGAAATGATTATTATTTCTATCATCTGACGTACAATGTTACGAATGATTCTATATTGAATCTTCCAGAGACAGGTGGATGGACAGATGAGCTTTCACTCATAGGAGGGATCATTCTGATTTTGGGAGGATTATTTTTATTGTATAGGAAATTTCGATGAAATCCGAAAAATATAAAAAAATAAATTGTGAAGAAACCACGTAAATAAGCCATTTTTTACGTGGTTTCCATCTATAAAATAAAAATATCAAAAAAAAATTAAAAAAAGTATTGACATTCATCGAAAATAAGAGTATATTATATTTTGTCGTCAGGCAAGAGAGCTTGAGAGACACAAGGGATCATAGCTCAGCTGGGAGAGCATCTGCCTTACAAGCAGAGGGTCATAGGTTCGAGTCCTATTGGTCCCACTATCCATGAACTACATGGATGAATTTCATAACATATGGCGATGTAGCTCAGTTGGCTAGAGCATACGGTTCATACCCGTAGTGTCAGCAGTTCGAATCTGCTCATCGCTACTTTCGGAAGACATATTTGATATGAATATGTCTTTTTTTCTGCTAAAAATCATGATAAAAGAGTGGAATCATGTTATAATAAAAACAAAAAAAGGAGAGCAAGAATATGCGTGTAGGAATGGGATATGATGTCCATCAGTTAGTAGAAGGAAGAGACTTGATCTTAGGCGGAGTAAATATACCATATGAGAAAGGATTATTAGGACACTCAGATGCTGATGTTCTGCTGCATGCGATCACAGATGCGATCCTTGGGGCAGCAGCATTAGGAGATATCGGAAAGCATTTTCCAGACACAGATCCTGCATATCATAATGCAGACAGCATGAAGTTGTTAGCAGAAGTTGTAAGATTGATCGAGGAAAAAGGATACGAGATTGGGAATGTGGATGCGACAGTCATTGCACAGAGACCGAAGTTATTAAATTATATTCCAACAATGAAAGAAAATATCAGTAAGACCCTCAAAGTAGATCCAGATCAGGTGAATGTCAAAGCAACGACAGAAGAACATTTAGGATTCACAGGAGAGGGACTCGGGATCAGTGCACAGGCAGTGTGTCTGCTGAATGAAACAAAATAAGAATAAAGGAAATAGCATGGAGATCATTTATCAGAAAAACAAGGACAAACAGCCAGTATATGACATGTATCAGAAGATTTTTGAAGATCCAGAGCCGTTTGCACAATATTATTTTGAAGAGATATATGCAACGAATCAGGTGATACTGGCAGAAGAAGACAACAAGATCTTAGGAATGCTCCATTTAAATCCATATCACATAAGAGCAGGAAAGAAGACATATACATTAAATTATATTGTAGCAGTTGCGGTGTGTAAGGAATATAGAAGAAGAGGCATCATGGCAGAGATGCTTAAGAAGTGTTTCAATGATATGCATGAGCAGCAACAGCCATTTACGTATCTGATGCCTGCGAATAAAGCATATTATGAACCATTCCAGTTTCGATTTGTGATGGACTGGGAAGAAACAATGATCGATGATCATAACATTTCATATACAGATGATACAACGGATAGAAATCATAAGATCGTCCATATAATGGCAGAAGATTATCAGACAATCCAGAATTTTTTAGAGCGATTCATGGAACAATACAACATATATACAGTTCCGGATGAAGCATACCTGAGACGACTGGAAAAAGAAAGCCAGAGTGGAGATGGAAGCCTCTTAGCTTATTATGAAGACGATCTGTTACAAGGCGTATTTGCAGAAAGTTTTGAAGAAGATGAAGTATATATCCGATGGGCGTATTCTTTAGAGCCAGAACATATGATTAACCAGATCAAACAACGACACAAAGGTAAGAAGATTTATATCACAGAAGGAAATTTATTCAGGGGAAATTCAATAGGAAAGGATTTTATACAAAGCAAAAAAGTACCAAAGATCATGGCAAGGATCACGAACCTTACTGCTTGGGGAGAGATCTTGCAAGGAAAGAACGATTTTACATTCAAGATGTTGGTGAAAGATCCATATATCAAGGATCAGAATGGAGTATTCCAGTTTCAATGTCTGAATCATAAGATATCCATTCAACGTGCAGACATACCACAAGATGAGACATTAGACATACACACAATGGACGCACAGGGATGGGAAGATGAAATTTCAATCGACGAGCTGACACAGGTGTTTTTTGACTACGATGCAGGACAGATATTAAAAGAGCATGAGTATCTAAAAGATATCGTGCCGGCTGGCCCAATCTATATTTCAGAGGAGGTATAAGCCATGAAGTTAATGTTTATCGGAGCGGATCATGAAGTGACCGGAAGTTGCCATTATGTGGAAGCTTGCGGCAAAAGATTTATTGTTGACTATGGAATGGAACAAGGGTTAAATGTATACGAGAATGTTGATCTTCCAGTGAATGCAGGGAATCTTGATTTTATCCTGCTGACACATGCACATATCGATCATTCAGGACTGATCCCGCTGTTGTATGCAAAAGGGTTCAGAGGAAAGATCTATGCGACAAGAGCAACAACCGATCTATGTGAGATCATGTTGCAAGACAGTGCACACATTCAGGAATTTGAAGCGGAGTGGAAGAACAGGAAAGCAAGGCGATCTGGAAAACCAGAAGTTGTACCGATCTATACGATGGATGATGCAATCAATGTCATGCAGTATTTCGTGCCATGCCCATATAGCAGACAGATTGAAGTTGCAGACGGCATTACGATCAAATTTACAGATATCGGGCATCTGTTAGGATCTTCCAGTATTGAAGTATGGCTAAGAGAAGCAGATGTAGAAAAGAAACTGGTATTCTCTGGAGATATTGGAAACTTCAATCAGCCACTGATCAAAGATCCAAGCTATACGAGAGAAGCAGATTATGTTATTATGGAATCTACGTATGGTGACCGCTATCATGGAAAACATCAGGACTATGTGACAGAACTGACCAATGTGATCCAGAGAACCTTTGACCGAGGCGGGAATGTCGTGATTCCGTCATTTGCAGTTGGAAGAACACAGGAGCTGTTATATTATATCCGCCAGATCAAGGCCGAAGATAGGATTAAGAATCATGGAGATTTCAAAGTTGTTGTAGACAGCCCATTGGCAGTGGAAGCGACGAAGATCTTTAATATGAATATTGACGAGACATATGATGAGGAAGCTATGGAATTAGTGAAACAAGGAATTAATCCGATCACATTTTCCAATCTTCATTTATCCATTACGACAGAAGAATCAAAGGAGATCAACTTTGAGACAGAACCGATGGTGATCATTTCAGCATCCGGAATGTGTGAAGCTGGACGAATCAGACACCATTTAAAACATAACTTGTGGAGATCAGAGAATACGATTATATTTGTAGGATATCAGGCATACGGAACTCTGGGAAGATCACTGATCGAAGGAGCCAAAGAAGTAAAACTGTTTGGTGAGGCAATCAAAGTGGCAGCAGATATCGTACAATTAGAAGGTTTAAGCGGACATGCAGACAAGAACGGGTTATTAAAATGGGTCAATAGTTTCGAGAAGAAACCAGAAGAAGTATTTGTAGTTCATGGAGAAGATGCGGTCTGTGAAGCATTTACATCATGCTTAAAAGATGAATACAAATTCAAAGCCAGAGCACCATACAGCGGAGATGTGTTTGACCTTATTGCAGGCGAATGGACTGAATGGGGATCAAGAGAACGCATCCAGAAGAAACCAAAACAGAGCAGTGCTTATATCAGACTTCTTACAGCCAGCGAGCGTTTGAAATCTGTAATTGAGCACAATGAGGGTGGAACGAACAAAGACCTGGGCAAATTTGCTGATCAGATCATCGCCCTTTGTGACAAGTGGGAAAGGTAACAATGCAAGAGACAAAACGTAAAACAGAAGATGCAGTGCGTATAAATAAATATTTAAGTCAGGCAGGAATCTGCTCCAGAAGACAGGCGGATACTTATGTCGAGGAAGGCAGAGTCGAAGTCGATGGAGAAGTTGCAGTAAGCGGAACCAAAGTACTTCCGGGGCAGAGCGTGACATTTGATGGAAAGCCGGTAAAGATTCAGGAAGATCTGATCTTTCTGGCTTTTCATAAGCCAAGAGGAATTGTATGTACAGCAAGCAAAGAAGAGAAAGATAATATTATCGACTATATTAACTATCCAACAAGGATCTATCCTGTAGGACGATTAGATAAGGATTCTCAAGGATTAATCCTGCTTACCAATGATGGTGAAGCAGCCAATCAGATCATGAAAGCAAGAAATTATCATGAAAAAGAATACGAAGTAACAGTGAATAAACGAATTACGAATGAATTCATTCATGATATGAGGAATCCAGTACCATTAGATGAGATCAATGCAGTAACAAGAAGATGCAAAGTTATAAAAGAAGGACCAAACGAGTTCAGGATCATCTTGACACAGGGATTAAACCGACAGATCCGAAGAATGTGTGAACACTTTGGATACCGTGTGACAAAACTTAAGAGAGTCCGTGTTATGAACATTAGACTCGGCGATCTGAAAGAAGGAAGATATCGAAAATTAACTCCGGATGAATTACGAGAGTTAAAGAAGGAGCTAAAAAGTGAATGATTTAGACAGAATGAAAGAACTCATTCATACACTAAATGAAGCAGGGAAAGCTTATTACCAGCAGAATAAAGAAGTTATGAGCAACCTCGAATACGATAAGATGTATGATGAACTTTTAGAACTAGAGAAAAAGACGAACACTGTTTTATCAAACAGCCCAACGATCCATGTAGGGTATGAATTGATGACAGCATTGGAAAAAGAAGCACATCCATCTCCGATGTTATCATTAGACAAGACAAAGGAGCCAGATCAGCTGGCAGCATGGCTGAACGGCCAGGAAGGAATCCTGTCATGGAAACTCGATGGTTTAACGATCGTTCTGACCTATGAACATGGAGAACTCCTCAAAGCCGTGACCCGTGGAAATGGGGAAGTCGGAGAAGTTGTAACAAACAACGCAAGGGTTTTTGAAAATGTTCCAAGACACATTGCATATCAGGGAACATTGGTCATTCGTGGAGAAGCGATCATTCCATATTCAGATTTCTATAAGATGAACGAAGAAATCGAAGATGTTGACAGTCAGTATAAGAACCCAAGAAACTTATGCAGTGGTTCCGTCAGACAGTTAAACAATGAGATCACAGCCAAACGCCACGTTCATTTCTATGCGTTCAGTGTCAGTGATGTTGAAGGTATGGATTTTGATAATTCCTTCGAGAAGAAATTAGACTGGGCAGCAAGTCTTGGATTTGATGTGGTAGAACATATCAGAGTCACAGAAGATACGATCCGAGATGAGATTGAGGAATTCTCAAAGAAGATCGAACAATTTGATCTGCCATCAGATGGACTGGTATTAGTCTATGATGATCTTGCATATGGAAAAAGTCTTGGAAGAACAGCCAAATTCCCAAGAGATTCCATCGCATTTAAATGGGCAGATGAGACAGCGGAGACAACATTAACTGAGATTGAATGGAGCCCATCAAGAACTGGACTGATCAATCCAGTGGCAATTTTTGAACCAGTAGAATTAGAAGGAACGACTGTCAGCAGAGCCAGTCTCCACAACATTAGTGTGATGGAAGAACTGCAGTTAGGAATCGGCGATGAGATCGTTGTATACAAAGCTAATATGATCATTCCACAGCTTGCAGAGAATAAAACAAAGAGCGGCAATATAGAGATTCCGCATACTTGTCCTGCATGCGGTGGTGAGACAAAGATCGAAGATGAAAATGGAATCAGAACCCTAGTCTGCACCAACGAATTTTGCAGTGCAAAGAAGATTAAATCATTCTCGCATTTTGTATCAAGAGATGCAATGAATGTTGATGGATTATCCGAAGCAACATTACAGAAGATGATCGATGTTGGACTATTAAATGAAATTTATGACCTCTTCACTTTAAAAGATCACAAAGAAGAGATTCTGGAATTAGAAGGATTTGGAGAAAAATCCTACCAAAATCTGATCAATGCGATCAATGATTCCAAACAGCCTGCATTGGCAAACTTTATTTATAGTCTGGGAATTCCGAATGTAGGACTTTCCAATGCAAAATTGATCTGCAAACATTTTAAAGAAGATTTCAATGCGATCAGAGAAGCCGATGCAGAGGAGTTTATTGCGATCGATCAGATCGGACCGATGATCGCAGAAGCTATGGTATCATATTTCCATACACCACATAATCAGAAGATCTTAGAACAACTGTTACAATATGTGCAGTTTGAGAAGAAAGAAGAAAGTAAGACAGAACAGATCCTAGAAGGAAAAACATTTGTTGTGACAGGATCACTTGATCATTTCGATAACAGAAAACAACTAAAGGAAGAGATTGAGCAGATGGGAGGCAAGGTCACAGGATCAGTGTCAAAGAAAACAGACTATCTGATCAACAATGATAAAATGTCGCAGTCATCAAAGAATAAGAAAGCGATGGAATTAAACATTCCAATACTGAGTGAAGAAGATTTCCTTAATCTGATCGGACGATGATAAATATAGATTGCATAAAAAATGCAAGAGTTTTATAATAAATATCTGACAGGAAAAATGCTGTCAGCTTAAAAAGCAATCGAAAAAAGAGAGAAGGAGATTTGATAAAATGCCAATTCGAATAGATAACGATCTGCCAGCGAAGGCAGTCTTAGAAGAAGAGAATGTATTTGTGATGGATAAAGAAAGGGCATGTACACAGGATATCAGGCCTTTAAAGATTGCAATTTTAAATCTGATGCCAAACAAATTAGACACAGAACTTCATTTGCTGAGAAGTTTATCAAATACACCATTACAGTTAGATATTACATTTTTACAGACAGAATCTTATGTTCCGACTCATGTATCAGAGTCACACATGGAGAAATTTTATAATTATTTCTCAGAGATCAAAGACAAACGTTTTGACGGACTGATCATTACAGGAGCACCAGTAGAATTAAAAGAATTTGAAGAGGTTGATTACTGGGATGAAGTTGTTGAGATCATGGAATGGTCCAAAACACATGTTACATCAACTTTGCATATCTGCTGGGCAGCACAAGCAGGACTTTATTATCACTATGGGATCAAGAAACATATCTTAAATAAGAAGATTTCAGGTGTTTACGAACACCACCCATTACATAATAAACTTCCTATTATTCGAGGATTTGATGATAAGTTCTACGTGCCACACTCTAGAAATACAGGGGTTGACGGAGAAGCAATCCGCAAGAACAAAGAATTAACGATCGTAGCAGAATCAGATGAGACAGGACCATACATTATTTTAAACTCCACAGGAAGTCAGGTATTTGTCACAGGACATCCAGAATATGATGTGATGTCACTGCATTATGAATATGTAAGGGATATCAAACGAGGACTGAATCCAGATATACCAAAGAATTATTACAAAGATGATGATCCAACGAAGAAACCAGTGAAGTCATGGAGATGTCATGCAAATGCTATGTATTATAACTGGCTGAATTATTATGTATATCAGGTAACACCATACGATCTGGAAAAAGATAAATAAAACAAAGGTTGCTGTACAAAGTATGGCAGCCTTTTTGAAATAATGATACAGCATGTATATGGAGAAAAGAAAGGAAAACAAATGATCAAACTAATCGCAACAGACATTGATGGAACATTAGTGGCAGATGGGACACTGGATCTGAATCCGGAATATTATGACGTGATCAAAGAACTGAAACGAAGGGGAACGATCGTGTTAGCGGCAAGCGGCCGTCAGAGAGCAAGTATCGAGAAAGTATTCACGCCAGTACTTGATGACATCAGTTTTATTTCAGAAAATGGAACTTGTATTCATTCTAAAGATTATCAATATGTAGATGTGATCGACCCAGAGATCGTAAGAACTTATATTGAAGAAGCAAGACAGTTCCCAGGATGTGAGATTGCGATCAATAAAGATAACATGACATATATGGAGAATATCGGGATTTACCAGCATCTGGTCGGAGACTATGGCTACAGAGGTGATCTTGTAGATGATGTTTTAGAGAATCCAGAAGGTGTATGTAAGATGAGTATTTTTCATCACAATTGCGCCGAAGATGTAGTTGGGGATGAGTTCATCAAACGATGGGGCAAGAAGATGAATGTTGTAGTATCCGGAAAATGTTGGGTTGATTGTGCCAACAAAGGTGCGAACAAAGGAAGTGCCTTAAGACATTTTCAGGAAGAATACGGGATCACACCAGATGAAACACTGGCATTTGGCGATAATTTAAATGATATTGAGATGTTAAAACGTGCAAGTCACAGCTTCGCAGTGGAGAATGCCAGAAATGAAGTAAAAGAAGCAGCGAATTTTGTAGCCCCATCTTACAAAGAAGATGGGGTACTTCAGGTATTGAAAGCAGTACTGAGTGGTGAATTATGCTGACAGAAGAAACGACCATGACTTATGAAGAATCCGTAAAATATTTATACAAAATCGCAAGATTCGCCACAAAATCTTCTTTAGAAGATATAAAATACTTTTTAGATCGATTGGGAAATCCTCAAAAAGAGCTGCATATGATCCATGTAGCAGGGACGAATGGAAAAGGATCCGTCTGTGCATTTTTAGAAGCACTCCTTATCAAGCATGGAAAGAAAACAGCTTCCTTTACCTCACCACATGTTGTGAAGATCAATGAACGAATCAAGCTGTGTGCGAAAGAGATCAGTGATCAACGATTTGCATCAGCTGCGGTGAAGGTAAGACATGCCATTGAAACTGGAATAACAGAAGGAAAGAACAGCCCATCATTTTTTGAGGCAGTATTTCTGATGGCGATGGTGATCTTTCAGGAAGAACAACCAGATATCTGTATGATCGAGACAGGAATGGGTGGAAGATATGATGCTACCAATGTTATCTGTCCGAAGGTCAGTGTGATCACTTCGATCAGCGAAGATCATATGGAATTTCTGGGACAAACATTGGAAGAGATCGCAACACACAAGGCAGGGATCATTAAGCCAGGAATTCCAGTTGTGACAATAGAACAGGAACCCAAGGTAAAAGAAATCCTTTCTGAAGAAGCAAGGCAGAAAAAATCACGAATTTATGACATTTCTGAAGATAATCTTAAATTTAAAGAAAAAGCAGGAAAATATATTGATTTTTTAAATGCCAATGCGTATGATAAGGAAAGAGATGTGCGGACCAACATTGCAGGAGAATTTCAGAAGTCCAATCTTGCAGCAGCATTGCAGACAGCAGAACTTATCTGTGGACGACTCGATGAAGACAAGATCTATGAAGCACTGAGCCAGATCAGGATCAGTGGAAGGATGGAAGAGATCGCACCAGGGATCATTGTGGATGTATCGCACAATATCCAAGGAATGCAAGGCTTTGTACAGACTGTGGAGGCAAACTACCATGGAATGAAGAAGCGGATCTTATTTGCAGCATCTCATCAGAATGAAGAAGAATACATGAAGAACATTCTGAAGACGATTCCAGAGATTGAAGCCTTTTATACAGTGGGGATTCATAAGAGAAGAATCGATGAAGCAGAATTTCAGGATGCTTTTCATAAGATGATAGACAGGAATCAGGAAACAACGGTATGCTTTGTTGTCGGATCTTTTTATCTGGCAGGCATGGCCAAAGAGTTTATAAATCAGGAGGAAGAGAATGTTAGACTTTAACGAAGAATTAGCCAAGTTTCAACCATGTGCAGATTTGGAAGAAGCGGAAGAGAATATATATGGGAAAGAATTAGAAGAGATCAAGAAGAATAAAACAGAATTATATAAAGCCAACCAGATGATCAAGAAATACAATCAGGCATTAAACTATGCCAAGCAGGGGAATGATGACCTTGCGATGTTACAGTTAAAGAATGTTGTGGCAGCTATTCCTAATTTTGTAGATGCATATCTTTTAATGGCATTATTATCCATCAAGGGAGAGAATTATGATAATGCAAAAACATTCCTTGATACGATCTTAAAGATCGACCCAAACAACGAATCAGCAGTGGAATATGGCAAAGAATTTGAGACAAAAGTAGTCGAAGAAGAGCCACAGACAACTGAGCCAGAGAAGAAAGACAAGAAGAAAGACAAGAAGAAAAAAGTTGTGAGCCAGCCAGAAGAACCAAAGAAAAAGAAGAATCCATTTAATATCTCTTCAATTCAGGAAAACGAAGCTGGAAAGAGCCCGATGTTTTACATGGTAACAGGAATTGTGATCGGTGTGATCGTGGCAGCAGTTTTGATCTATCCAACAGTACGTGCAAGCTTCAGTCATAAGAATTCTACACAGGTAGAAGATTATAAAGAACAGATCCTTGCCAAAGACACACAGTTGAAAGCAAGTGAGAAGAAAGTTAAAGAAGCAAAGGCAGCACAGAAGAAAGCAGAAGATGAATTAGACGAGTACATTGGAACAAGCAAGAAAGACGGTGTTTATGATCTGCTATTAAGTGCCTTGCAGAAATACAGCGATCGTGATTATACAGGATCTGCAGATGCATTATTAGATATCGATAGCAAGAAACTTACAACGAAGAATATGAAAACGATCTACAAAGATCTGACAACAAAAGTATATCCAAGTGCAACAACTGGATTATACAGCAAAGGAAAGAATGCATACTGGGCAAAAGACTACAAGACAGCGATTTCTTATTTAGAGAAAGCGATCAAAGTCAGTGATACAAACCGTTATGCATATGATTACCTTGCCAAAGCTTATGAAGGTGCTTCCGATCAGAAGAATGCGAAGAAGACATATCAGACGATCATCGAAAAGTTCCCAGGAACATCTCAGGCGATCAATGCGAAGAGTCGAATTGATGCAATGGGTAAAAAGAGTGCCAAAAGTCTATAATTAATATTACACAGAATACAAGTTTATAAACAAAAGATAAAGGAAGAAGAACAAGCGAAAGTTTGAACTTCTTTCTTTTTTATTTTCTATCAGGAAATTCAAGATGATCTTGGAAAGGAACGTATCACAGCAAAGAGCAGGAAGGAGCGATCAGAATATGGCAACAGAATACAAGATAGAAAACAGGATTTTATATATTTATCTGGATGGTGATCTAGATCATCACTTAGCGAAGAAAGTAAAACATAAATGCGATATCATTTTAAAATCATATCCGATCAAAGATATTGAGTTTGATTTTAAAAATTCAGGATTTATCGATAGTTCAGGGATTGGAGTGATCTTAGGAAGATATCGTCAGGTGCAGGCGATGGGAGGAACGGTGAAAGTCAGCAATATGAGTGCATCGGTAAGAAAGATCATTCATATGGCAGGATTGCATCAACTGATAGAAGAAATATAGAGAAATGGGAGGATAAGAAATGTTGCATTTAGAATTTAACAGTGACTCAGAAAATGAAGGAATCGCAAGAATTGTGACGGCTGCTTATATCATGAAATTTGATCCGGATATGGAAGAAATGGATGATATCAAGACTGCAGTGTCAGAAGCAGTGACAAACTGTATTGTACATGCATATCATGGACCAGATGGAAAGATCAGCATGGATCTTTCCGATCAGAATGGAATCCTGCGAATAGAGATTAAAGATCAGGGTATCGGAATTTCAGATGTCAAGAAAGCGATGGAACCGATGTTTACAACAAAACCAGAAGAAGAAAGGACTGGAATGGGATTTTCTTTTATGGAGGCATTTATGGATCAAGTAGAGGTTATTTCAAAACAAGGAGAAGGAACGACAGTGATCATGACAAAGAAAATAGGAGAGCAAGACAAGCTGAATGGATAAGACGAGGGAATTGTTACGGCTTACCAAAGAAGGAAACGAAGCAGCACGAGAGCAGATCATTCTTAATAATGTTGGATTGATCTGGAGTGTTGTGAGACGATTTACAAACAGAGGATATGAGTCTGAGGATCTGTTTCAGATCGGAAGTATTGGACTTATGAAAGCCGTGGACAAGTTTGACCTGTCTTATGACGTGAAATTTTCGACTTATGCAGTACCGATGATCACAGGAGAGATTCGCAGGTTCCTAAGAGATGATGGCATGATCAAAGTCAGCAGATCTTTAAAAGAAAATGTATACAAGATCATGAAAGCAAGAGAAAAGTTTTGTCAGCAGTATCAAAGGGAAGCAACGATCGAAGAGATCAGTGAGATCACGAAGATCACAAGAGAAGAGATCGTGACATCCCTAGAGGCAAGCAATGAAGTGGAATCCATTCATCAGAGTGCATATCAGAAGGATGGCAGAGAGATTTCTCTGTTGGATAAGTTATCAAAGGAAGAAAATGAATCTGAGAAAGTGGTAGATCATGTTCTGTTAAAGGAAGCCATGAAACATTTGGAACAGAAAGAACAGCAAATGATCTATTACCGATATTTTGAAGGGAAAACTCAACAAGAAATTGCGAAGATCTTTCATATTTCACAGGTACAGGTTTCAAGAATAGAAAAAAGAATCTTAAAAAAATTAAGAAGACAAATGATTGGAAATATCTGAAAAACTATGCTAGAATAAAGAAAACACAAATCTGGATCGATCGTTAAAGGATAATTCATCCATTTTCCCAGGTAAAAGGAGCAAGATAGAATGACATATGAAAAAAAGTCGGTAATTGAATTACGTGAAATTGCCAAAGAAAGAAAAATAAAGGGAATTTCGACCTTAAAGAAAAAAGAACTGATCGAAGTATTAGAAAACTATGATCAGGAACAATCAAAACAAAAGGAAGAACCGCAGATACAACGTGAACCAAAACAATCTCATTCAGAACATCAAGAAAGAAAACATTACCAGAAAGAATTTCCAAAGAATATAAAGAGTCTGGACAGCGGAGAAAAAGCACATGGAATTCTGGAAGTTATGCCAGATGGATATGGTTTTATCCGATGTGAAAACTATCTTCCAGGGGAGAATGATATCTACGTATCTCCGGCTCAGATCCGCAAATTCAATTTAAAAACAGGAGACATCTTAACAGGAGCGATCCGAATCAAAACCCAGAGTGAGAAATTCAGTGCCTTATTATTCGTAGAATCTGTCAATGGATATAAGCCGGAAATGGCAGCGAGAAGACAACATTTTGAAGATCTGACACCAATCTTTCCGAACGAAAGATTAGGAATGGAAACAGAGAGATCATCCATACCAATGCGAATGGTTGATCTGTTATCACCCGTTGGAAAAGGGCAGCGAGGAATGATCGTATCTCCTCCAAAGACAGGAAAGACAACCCTGTTAAAACAAATGGCACAAAGTATCAGCCAGAATTATAAAGATATCAAATTAATCGTATTATTGATCGATGAACGACCAGAAGAGGTCACAGATTTTAAAGAATCCATTGAGGGAAAGAACGTAGAAGTTATTTATTCCACATTTGATGAATTACCAGAACACCACAAAAGAGTATCAGAGATGGTATTAGAACGTGCAAAACGTCTCGTAGAACATAAAGAAGATGTCGTGATTTTATTAGATAGTATCACAAGACTTGCAAGAGCTTACAACCTTACAGTACCGCCAAGCGGAAGAACATTAACTGGTGGACTTGATCCAGCCGCTCTCTACATGCCGAAGAAATTTTTCGGTGCAGCCAGAAATATGAGAGAAGGCGGAAGTCTTACGATCCTTGCCACAGCACTCGTAGAGACAGGAAGCAAGATGGACGACGTGATCTTTGAAGAATTCAAGGGAACAGGTAATATGGAATTAGTCTTAAACCGTCGTCTGGCAGAAAAAAGAATCTTCCCAGCGGTTGATATTGCCAAATCAGGAACAAGAAGAGAAGAGCTGCTGCTTACCAAAGATGAAAGAGAAGTTGTCACAGCACTTCACAAAGAATTATCTGGAAATCGTTCGGAAGAATTTATAGAACAGATGTTAGATTTATTCAAACGAACCCAAAACAACAAAGAATTTGTAGCACTAACCAAACGATCATTATTAAGAAAATAAAAAAAGTAATTGCAATTTCAAATAAATTGTGATAAAATAAAAAAGCTGTTTATAAAACAAGAAATGACGAAAGTCAAAGTATGTAAATGTTGGCAAAATCCAACAAATTTTTTAGAAGAGGTGAAAGAACATGCGTGAAGGAATCCATCCAAATTATTATCAGGCAAAAGTAGTATGCAACTGTGGTAACGAATTCGTAACAGGATCTACAAAGGAAGATATCCACGTAGAAATCTGCTCAAAATGTCATTCATTCTACACAGGACAGCAGAAAGCTACTCAGGCTCGTGGACGTATTGATAAGTTCAATCGTAAATATGGTGTTAAGTAGAAAAGTAAGAAATCAGGTTGAGGTTATCGAAATCTCAACCTTTTTTTTATGTAACGAGAAACTCAATGTAACGAGAAAAATCTCATAAAAATATAGGAGACAACAATGGCGGTTCGTATAGGCGGGCAGGCAGTGATCGAAGGCGTAATGATGAAGAATATGGATCGTTATGCAGTATCCGTGCGAAAGCCCAATGGCAAGATAGAGACGAAAGTAGAAGAATGCATAAGCTTCGCAGAGAAACATCCATTATTTCAATTACCAGTTTTTCGAGGAATGGCAAATTTCCTGGAATCTATGGTGATTGGGATGAAGACACTGAATTATTCTGCATCTTTTTACGAAGACGAAGAAGAACAAACAGAGAGCAGGACAGAACAGCTCTTAGAAAAGATTCTTGGAGAGAAAGCAGAGAAGATCATCATGGGAATCGTATTGGTATTTTCACTGGCAATTTCCATCGGATTATTTATGATCCTTCCATATATCGCATCCGAAGCACTCGGAAAACTGATCAGGAATGAATATGTGATTTTATTTATGGAAGGTATTATCCGAATAGCGATATTTCTTGGATATATTGTGCTGATCTCCAGAATGGAAGACATCAAGAGAGTCTTCATGTATCATGGTGCAGAACATAAAACGATCAACTGTTTAGAAGCAGGTGTTCCTTTAACTCCTGAAAATGTGGATAATTTTTCAAGATTACACAAAAGATGTGGAACAAGTTTTATTTTTATCGTTATGATCATTAGTATGGTATTTTTCTTCTTTATCAGAGTAGATACCATCTGGTTACGAATCGTATTAAGATTATTATTTTTACCATTGGTAGCAGGTGTTTCCTATGAGTTTATTCGTTTGGCAGGAAGCAGTGACCACCCACTGGTTCAGATATTTTCAAAACCAGGACTAGCACTTCAGAGATTGACGACGAAAGAACCAGATCACTCCATGATCGAAGTTGCGATCGCATCGGTGGAAGGCGTCTTTGACTGGAGAGAATATATAGAAAACCTTCATAAAGGGGAACAAAAAGAAGATGAATAGAAGAGAATGGGTCCTCTATGGACAAAAGGAATTAGAAGAAGCACAGATTGAGAATGCATCCGGTGATGCATGGTATTTATTTTCCGAATGTTTTCATATATCAAGGGAAGATTACCTGTTTGGAATGACCGATGAGATCAGTGATCAAGAAGCGGAAGAAAGATATAAGGAACTGATTCAGAACAGAAAAGAACATGTTCCACTGCAATATATTTTAGGAACACAGGAATTTATGGGATATACATTTAAGGTAACACCAGATGTACTGATCCCAAGAGCAGATACAGAAACAGTATTGGAAGAAGTGCTTGATCAGTTAAAACAGTCAAAGAAACCAGATACAATACTGGATATCTGTACAGGATCTGGCTGTATTGCGATCAGTCTGGCATTGATTTTAAATCCAGAAGTATGTATTGGGACAGATATCAGCGAAAAAGCATTAAAAATCGCAAAAGCTAATGGCGAAAATCTCGCACCTATGGTAAAATTTATTCAAAGTGACCTTTTTGAGAAGGTCACAGGAAGCTATGATCTGATCATTTCCAATCCACCATATATTACAACAGAAGAATGTGGAAAGTTAATGCCAGAAGTGAAAGACCATGAACCGATGTTAGCACTTGACGGGAAAGAAGATGGACTTTATTTTTATAAGAAGATCATCAAAGAAGCGAAAAACTATTTAAACCCAGATGGAATGCTTGCATTCGAGATCGGATATGATCAAGGAGAAGCAGTGAAGAATTTGATGGAAGCACAGGATTTTGACTGTGTTGAGATAAAAAAAGACTTGGCAGGATTAGACCGGCTAGTCTTTGGATTTGCAAGAGAAGGAGAATAAGATGTTTGATAAGTTAGAAGGTTTAGTAGATCGTCTGGACACTGTATTACAGGAATTAAACGATCCAGATGTAGCAAGTAACCAGAACCGTTTCCGTGATCTGATGAAAGAGCAGAATGATCTGACACCGATCGTGGAAAAATACAAAGAATACAAAGCACAGAAGCAGAATATCGAAGACAGCTTAATGCTTTTAGAAGAAGAAACAGACGAAGAGATGAAAGAACTTGCCAAGGAAGAACTGAATGAATCTAAGGCAAATGTAGAAAGATTAGAAGAAGAGTTAAAGATCCTCTTAATTCCAAAAGATCCAATGGATGACAAGAACATCATCGTTGAGATGCGTGCCGGTGCTGGTGGAGATGAAGCTGGATTATTCGTAGCTGACGTTGCCCGTATGTACAGAAGTTATGCAGAAAGCAAACGCTGGAAAGTAAATACATTAAGTTTTAACGAAAGTGGAATCGGTGGATTTAAAGAACTTGTATTCATGGTATCCGGACAGGGTGCATACTCAAGATTCAAGTACGAGAGCGGTGTACACCGTGTACAGAGAATCCCGGCAACAGAGTCTGGTGGAAGAATCCATACATCTACAATTACAGTAGCGATCATGCCAGAAGTTGAAGATGTGGAAGTTGAGATCGATATGAATGATTGTAAATTCGACGTATTCCGTGCATCAGGAAATGGTGGACAGTGTGTTAATACAACAGACTCTGCGGTACGTTTAACACATATCCCAACAGGAATCGTTGTATCCTGTCAGGATGAGAAATCCCAGTTAAAGAATAAGGATAAAGCATTAAAAGTATTACGTTCCCGTCTGTATGAATTAGAGCAGCAGAAAGCACACGATGAAGAAGCAGCGAAGAGGAAGAGCCAGATCGGAACAGGAGACCGTTCTGAAAAGATCAGAACATACAACTATCCACAGGGACGTGTTACAGACCACAGAATCAAGCTGACACTTCACAAATTAGATTCCATCATGAATGGAGATCTGGATGAACTGATCGACAGCTTAACAGCCGCAGATCAGGCAGCAAAATTAAGTAATATGGAAGAAGAATAAGAAAGCATACAGGGTCAGTCTATTTCGTAAGGCTGGCCCTATCAGATTATTTAAGATTATTGAGGGAAAACAAAATGAAAGATGGATTTATCAAAGTTGCAGCAGCAACACCTAAGATCAAAGTCGCAGATCCTGCATACAATACAGAAGAGATTTTAAAGATCATCGATGAGACAGAGAAAAAAGGAACAAGTATTCTGGTATTCTCTGAATTAACGATCAGTGGATATACATGTGGTGATTTATTCTTACAGCAGCCACTATTAACAGAATGTAAAAATCAGTTATTAAGAATTACCAAAGCAACAAAAGACAAAGATATGTTAGTAGTAGTTGGTTGTCCACTTGTTGTTAATAATAAACTATATAATTGCGCAGTTGTTATCGCTCATGGTCATATTTTAGGAATTGTGCCTAAGACACATTTACCAAACTATTCAGAATTTTATGAAGTACGTCATTTTACATCTGGAGAAGGATTGGATGAGTCAATCACGATTGGAGACGAAGAGTACATCACAGTCTGCACAAATCAGTTATTTAGATGTGATGAAATTCCAGAACTTGTAATTGCGTGTGAAGTATGCGAAGACTTATGGGTACCACTTCCACCAAGCACATATCATGCAATGGCAGGTGCAACAGTGATCTGTAATCCATCTGCAAGTGTAGAGACAACAACAAAAGAATCCTATCGAAGAAGTCTTGTATCCAATCAGTCAGCTAGATTATTAGCAGCTTATGTTTATGCAGATGCAGGAGAAGGAGAATCAACGCAGGATGTTGTATATAGTGGACATCATATCATTTGTGAGAATGGATCAGTTCTAGCAGAGGCAAAACGATTCACAAATGAGATCATTTATGCAGATATTGATGTACAGAAGTTGGCGGCAGAACGTAGAAAGATGACTACATTCCCAGCGGCTGATCATGATGATTATGTAGATATCAGATTTTCATTAAAGGTCAAAGAAAATAAGATCACAAGAACCTTCCCAAAAGCTCCATTCGTACCAGATAACCAAGATGAGAGAGACAAACGATGCGATGAAATCCTATCCTTACAGTCTATGGGACTTAAGAAACGTCTGGAACATACAAACTGCAAACACGCAGTCGTAGGAATCTCCGGTGGATTGGATTCTACATTAGCAGTCTTGGTTACAGCAAGAGCCTTCGATCTATTAGATATTCCAAGAGAAAATCTGATCTGTGTGACAATGCCATGCTTTGGAACAACAGACAGAACTTACCAGAATGCCGTATCCCTGATCAAAGAATTAGGAGCGACACTCAAAGAAGTAAGAATCGAAAAAGCAGTCCGCCAGCATTTTGCAGATATCGGACATGATGAAAATAATCATGATGTAACTTATGAAAACTCTCAGGCAAGAGAAAGAACCCAGATTCTGATGGATATGGCAAACCAGTACAACGGTATGGTCATCGGAACAGGAGATATGTCAGAACTGGCACTTGGATGGGCAACATACAACGGAGATCATATGTCTATGTATGCAGTAAACTGCTCCGTACCAAAGACATTAGTTCGTTACCTTGTACTTTACTATGCAGAGACAACAGAGAATAAGAAATTATCAGAAGTACTGATGGATGTCTTAGACACGCCAGTCAGTCCAGAACTACTGCCACCAGTTGACGGAGTCATCTCACAGAAGACAGAAGACTTAGTCGGCCCATACGAACTGCACGATTTCTTCTTATATTATATGTTACGATTTGGATTTCCAAAAGCTAAACTATACCGCATGGCAAAATTAACATTTGACGGTGTATATGATGATGAAACGATCAAGAAATGGCTGGATAAATTCTACTGGAGATTCTTCAGCCAGCAGTTTAAACGTTCATGTCTGCCAGACGGACCTAAAGTTGGTAGTGTAGCGGTATCACCTCGTGGAGATCTACGAATGCCTAGTGATGCTAGTCCAACGGCTTGGTTGTAGAGAAATAAATAGATTTTCCGTAATAATATATAATAAAAGTACAAAAAATCAGAATATTGTTATTCTTGTATGTATCATTATGAGGAGTAAACAAATATGAATCAACAATCAAAAAAAGATCTAACTAATAGGATTGTCGTTTTAGCAGGAATCGCAGTTTTTGCTTTATTTATTGGAATTTATGTCTCTGTATTTTCAAACTATTTGAAAAAGCATAACACAAGAAAAAAAATATTCGGCGCAACTTATATGACGATGAATAATGAATTCTATAAGATAGTTAATAACCAGATTCGTATGCAGGTTGAGAAGAATGGGGACAAGATGATCACATTAGATCCGGCACTCGATCAGAAGAAGCAGAATGAACAGATCAAACAGTTGGTCAAACGAAAAGTAGATGCGATTTTTCTAAATCCAGTAGACTGGAAAGCAGTAGAACCAGGACTTGTAGCTGCAAAGAAAGCGAAGATTCCCGTGATCGTTATCGACTCACAGGTTTACAGAAGTGATCTCGTCGCAATGACGATCGTGTCAGATAACTACAAGGCAGGCGTTTTATGTGCCAAGGAAATGATGAAGCAAAAAGATCAGGCGAATATCGTCTTGTTAACACATAATGCAGCAAGATCTGCGGTAGATCGTATCAATGGATTTTTAGATACGATCAAGAACAATAAAAACTATAAGATCCTTGCATCTGCAGATACTCAAGGACAGATTGAACGTGCACTTCCTAAGGTAGATAAGATTATCGAAGAATACCAGAACATAGATGTTGTCATGGGATTAAATGACCCAGCGGCGATGGGAGCTTTGGCGGCTCTTGACAGCAAGGGTGCAAGAGAAGGGGTTCTTGTATACGGAATCGATGGATCGCCAGAAGGGAAAAAGCTGATCAAAGAAGGTATGATGACAGGAACAGCGGCACAGTCTCCAAAACAGATGGCAGACACAGCGGTCAATGCGGCATACCAGACTCTGCAAGGGGAGAAAGTAGCGAAGAAAAAGATCATCTCTGTTCAAATGATAACAAAAAAAAATGTAGAGCAGATTGATATTAGCCGTTGGCAGTAAAGAGGGAATGATATGGATCGAAAAAATCAAAATTTATATTATATTAAGATTCTGATGGGAGTCATAAATTTCATCATTTTATCCTTCCTTTCTGCAGTTTTTATTTTAACATTAAATAAGATCAATTGTGATTTTGGAGCAAGGAATTTCTTAGAGAATATCACATATCTCCCAAACGAACCAGTGACATCAACAGTGTTGATATTTATTGCTTTTTTCTTATTGTTAGGCATTATAGAAATTCGAAGAAAACAAAGAAAAAGGCAACAGGTATCTGTGATCTTATATGCAGCAGAGATTTTGTTATGTCTGATCATTATTAAATTTGTTTATGTAAATTATAATGGAATCATTCTTCTTGTCATTGCAGATATTGTAACGGATATCAAAGATAAACACACTAGGGGAATTTTCCTTGTCATCATGGGAATGATATATTTATTCTCAGACTACGATATCATATCAATGTTTATAGATATGATATCGTTCCAACAATTTTTGAGTGTATACCTGGCGAAAGTCAGTATGATGATCCAAGGAACAAGAAATATACTAGTTGCATTGAATGCGATCGCATTTATTGCATACATGATCATTTTGATGAGAAATCAGATGAAAGAAAATGCAAGGATTGGATTGTTAAACCTTCAGCTTCAGACAGCCAATATACGTTTAAAAGAAATGAATGAACAGCTGAAGGACTATTCAGAGATGACAGAGAAAATGGCGGAGACAAGGGAACGAAATCGAATTGCCAGAGAGATTCATGACACACTGGGGCATACGATGACTGGACTGTCTGCAGGAATTGACGCATGTATCGCGATGATCGATTTTTCTGTAGATGCAACGAAAGAACAGTTAAATAAAATATCACAGGTTGCAAGGCAAGGAATTAAAGATATTCGAAGATCGGTCAATAAATTAAGACCAGATGCCTTAGAGCATAGTGGATTGCAAGAAGCTTTAGAAAAGATGATCAATGAGACGATGCAGGTATCAGATGTTAAGATTAATTATGATTGTCAGGTAGAGGTCTTGAAATTCAATCAAGATGAAGAAGATATGATCTATCGTGTAGTACAGGAAAGTATCACAAATGCGATCAGGCATGGAAAAGCGAAGCAGATTGATGTAAACTTATGGAAGGAAGATAAGTGGCTCAATCTAGAGATCAAAGACAATGGAATCGGATGTGAAGAGATTCATACAGGATTTGGATTGATCCATATCGAAGAGAGGATCAAGATGTTAAAAGGAACTGTAGAATATGATGGAAGTAATGGATTTAAAGTCACAGCAAGAATACCGATCAGATGGGGTGAAAAACTATGATTAAAGTAATGATAGCAGATGATCAGGAACTGATCAGACAAAGTTTACAGATCGTACTTGAGATGAAAGAAGGAATCGAAGTTACTGCAACTGCCAAGGACGGAAGAGAAGTCATTCAGGAAGTCAGGAAAGACAAGCCAGATGTTATTTTAATGGATGTGCGTATGCCAGAAATGGATGGAGTGCAATGTACACAGATCATCAAAGAACAATATCCAGATGTCAAGATCATTATCTTGACAACGTTCGATGATGATGAGTATGTATACAATGCATTAAAACATGGAGCAAGTGGTTATCTGTTAAAAGGAATTTCTATGGATGAATTAGAAAAAGCGATCAATACAGTACATAGCGGCGGGGCCATGATCAATCCAGAAGTGGCAACAAAGGTGGTCGATTTCTTCTCTGAAATGGCACAAAGCAATTATGATACATCAATTCATGCACAGAATGTAGAAGAGATCACAGATGCAGAATGGGAGATCATTAAATTAGTCGGAAGAGGCATGTCAAATAAAGAAATCTCGACGGAACTAAGCCTTTCCGAAGGAACTGTACGAAATTATCTCAGCACGATCTTAAGTAAACTAGACCTAAGAGACAGAACCCAGCTTGCAATCTGGGAAGTACAGTCAGGTTCAGCCAAATACGGGAGAAGATAGATGAGACAGAAACTAGAAAAATGGTGGAAACGAATCATTGCTGTTGGATTGGTCATAAGTTTATTATCTGTTGGCTTTGTGATCTATCCCAAACAACAAAAAATTGTTTTAACCTTTGGAATGTTTGCAGGAAACCAGTGGGGTGTTCCAGATGATAATTGCTATCAAATGATCGATCAGGTGATCAAAGAATTTGAAAAAGAATATCCAAATATCACGATCAAATACGAAAGTGGTGTGATGAAAGATGATTATTCAGAATGGTTGTCACAAAAGGCACTCAAAGGAAAACTTCCAGATGTTTTTATGGTCTTGCCAGAAGATTTTAGCACATTTTCATCTGTAGGAATGTTGAAGAAATTAGATTCATATGTCCAAGTCGATAAAGCGTTCAAAAAAAGTAACTATTATAAAGGGAGTTACGATGCAGGAACTTATAAGGGAACGCAATACGTCCTGCCATACGAAAGTGTACCAACATTGATGCTCGTCAATAAAACATTGCTAAAAAAAGAACATATTAAAATGCCTGGAAATCACTGGACGTGGAATGATTTTTACACGATCTGTCAAAAAGTAACCAAGGATACCGATGGAGATGGTCGTTTAGACCAATTTGGTGTGTATGATTATAAATGGAATGATGCCACGCTAAGTAATGGCGGAAACTTATTTAATCAAAGTGGAACAAAATGTAATCTTTCATCTGAACCAATTGAAAATGCAATTCTGTTTACAAAGAAGATTGAAAGAATATCATTATTTCGAAATCTGACCTCAGATGATTTTGACTCAGGAAATATTGCATTCCGTCCCATGACATTTTCAGAATTTCGAACATATAAGCCATATCCATGGAAGATTAACAAATACTTTGATTTTAAATGGGACTGTATCAAACTCCCTTCCGGACCAGATGGAGAAAATAAGACACAGGTAGATAATCTTCTGATGGGAATGAGTAATCGGACGAAACATGGAGATATGGCATGGCAGTTTTTAAAGAAATTATGCTATGAAACGAAGACACAGCAGAAGATCTTTCAGTACCGCCAAGGTATTTCACCATTAAAAGCTGTGACAAATTCAAAACAAGCACAGAGGGTGTTAGAAAAAAGCATGGGAGAAAATAT
>OGZW01000003.1_pt1 | contig 120500 bp, 133 predicted proteins | sample 1577001 | NCBI WGS metagenome assembly OGZW01 (sample SAMEA3541519, study PRJEB24748) | human gut metagenome | biome: human gut; feature: human-associated habitat; material: faeces | place: China | collected 2012 | reverse complement strand
TTATGGGTTATACTATAGATATAGCCCTTGCAAATATGAATGGATATAATAGATTAGAAGCTCCTGATAAACTTTATAAAATTTGGGGAGATATATATTTTATTAGTTTAAATGATTCAGCATTTGTTAAAAATGAAATTAATTATCAAGGAGAAGCAATGCTAAATGAGTGTATAGATTTTTGTAATATTGATGAATTAAAAATATTAAAAAATATTTCTTTTTCTTTACAAAAAATTATAGAATTGTGCCGTATAAATGATATAAGAGTAAAATTGTTTCCTCCAGATCAATATGAGAAATTTACAACATTAGAAATTCGCCCATATGAAAAGTTTAATTCAAAAGAAGAAAGCATTATATTATATTTAAATTCTATGTCTCAAAATGATACAAATTTTCAATAAAAGCATCGTAAAAAATAAAAACGGTGTTTTTTTGAAAAAAATAACTGAAAATAGCAAAAAAACATTGACTTTTCTGCTAAATTATGGTAGCATAGGAGCCAATTTAGGGGGAATGTTTATGATAATAGGTATAACTGGAAACAGTAAAGATGGGAAATTAAAACTTTCCAAATACTTAAATGAAAACTATTCATTTAAGTATGTAGATGTTGATAAAATATTTGATGATATTTTAAATCAACATAATATCAAAGATAATTGGCAAATGAAAAGTTCTTTGATTTTGAAAATTAGAAATGAAATTGATGAGAAATTAAACTCTATATTGGATAACATGAATGAGAATGATGTCATAGCTTTAGATTATTCATTACTTGAAGATTCTTATGTATTTGATTGTTGCGATTTATTAATTAAGACTAATTCAAACAGTAATGAAATTGCTGAAAATGAAATAGAATTATTAAAAAAACACAGAGCTGGTATTATATCATCAGAATATGAAAGTTCAAAATATCATTTAGAAATTAATTTTGATGAAGATTGGGAAAATCAATTAAGAGAATATATTGATTATAATTTAAAAAATGATACTAAAATTACAGTTGTAGTACCTATTTACAATACAGCTAATTATTTAACTAGATGTATAAATAGTATTACTAGCCAAACTTATAGAAATTTAGAAATTATATTAATAGATGATGGTTCTACAGATGAATCATTACAAATGTGTAATTTACTAGCAGAAAAAGATAAAAGAATTAAAGTAGTCCATCAAGAAAATCACGGACTTGCTGAAACTAGAAATAAAGGCATGGAACTTGCTACTGGTGAATATATATGTTTCTTTGATTCAGATGATTATGTTGATAATTCAATGTTAGAAACATTATTAAAAGCAATTAAAAAAACTAATGCCGATGTTTGCGAAAGTAGTTTTTATATACATATGAAGAATGGTGATGTAAAAGATGTCAGTTGTGAACAAAAAGGTGTTAAGTTTGTAGAAAGCAAATTAAATCTCATAAATTCTTATTCTGATGCTACTATTTTAATTCCCGCTTGGGACAAACTATATAAGTTATCTTCAATAAAAGATATTAAATTTGATAAAAATTGTTTTAAAGAAGATTCAGATTATATCTTTAGATTATGTATGGCTGAAAAAACTTTTGCTTTAGTACCAATTCCTTTTTATCATTATGTCAAAAGAAAATCAGTTTCTTTAACTGGTAATAAAATTTCACCGAGACTATTTACCTTAAAAGATTGGGGAGAAAATGCTTATGAGGAAGTACTATCTCAAGGTCCAGATTACAAAGATGCCGCAGAAAAGATTCTTTATAATAGTTTGGTGCATATATTAAGAAATTTTATGAGGGATTATAAAGGTAATGTTTTAGAAAAAAATGAATTTAAAGATGAAATACAAAGTATTACAAACAACTTAATAAATCTACTATTGAATGCTAAAGATGTTAAAAAGTTTAGAAAATTGGATGAAGTATTATCAATTATTAACGAACTTACAGAAGCTAAAGTTATTGATAAAGAAAAATTGCCATCAATAGAAATACCATGTGTTGGTATTCTATGGAACTCTTTAGATAAGGAAATGATGGATGAGGCTATTCAATTCATACAAGAACGTTCCACTATTACAGATTGTGTTGCCGTTGACTTGCAAGATCAGTATAAACAATTTATCAAAGATATATATTTGTACAATAATGAATTTGAAGGGATTCCTGTTATAAAGGCTGGAACTTTGATAGATAAATATGATAGCAATACAATTACGGTTTTAAATTTGATAATGCGTGTATCTAATTATATGTATTTTAACGGCATGAAAGGATTTATGTACTCTGAAATTGCTGAATTAAAAACATTTATAAGAAAATTCTTTAAGACTAAAATTAAAGATTATGCTTATGATAACATCTTTCATTTAACTGTTGACAATGAAGAATTTGAATATACTGATGAAGTATGTAAAAAATATATTAGAGAATATAAGAAAAATAATAGAGGTAAAAAAAATGAAGGAAAATAAATCTTCGGTTAAGAATTATCAAAATATATCTAATATTAAAGCTATGTACGAAAAATCATTTAATGATACTGATACTGATAATATCAAAATAACAATATTAAGTGGTGGAATGAAAAATGCTGTATATTTAATAGAAAATAATGGCAATAAGGTAGTATTAAAAATAGCACCAAAAGATGAAAGTAAAATGATAACCGCAGATAGAAATATACTTTGGTGGGAAGTTGAGATGCTAAAATTAATGAAAAAAATTGACTTCCCATCTCCAAGATTATTATGCTATGATGACAGTTGTTCGTTGTGTGAATCACCATATATTTTTATGAGTTATGTTGATGGCATGAATTATTTAGAAATGAAAGAAAAGATGAGCAAAGAAGAAAAAAATAATGTTGAGTATCAATTAGGAATATTAAGTAAAAGAATATGTTCCATAAAAGGACAAGAATTTTTTCTACCAAGTCAACCAAATAAAAGATTTAAAAATAATTATGAATTTACGATGAATTTATTTGAACTTTTATTAGAAAATGCTAAATCTAAAAATATTAATCTTGGAGAAAATAATTATGACAATATTAAAAATATAATAACCTCAAATAAAGAAAGTTTAAATAATATTTCCAATCTTTGTTTAGCACATACTGATATATGGGATGGAAATGTTCTGGTAAAAGATGGAAAAGTTGCTGGAATTGTTGATTTTTCTGATTTGTATTTTTGTGATGAATTAATGACATTTTATTTTCATACCATTGATGGAATAACAAGTAATTATTATTTAAAAGGTTTTGATAATAAAAAGTTAAATTATGATGAAAAAGTTAGAATTGAAATATATCGTATGTATGTTATTTTAAAAATGATAGTTGATTGTGAATTAAAACAATATGGAAGATTTGATTGGATGTATGAGAATTTGGATTCAAGAATGTCCTCTTTACAACGTGTAAAAAAATAAAGGAGAAAACTTATGAAGAATTATATATTTGGAACAGGACCTTTTGCTATAGAATTTGCAAAAAAATTAGAAAAACACAATATCATAGTTGATGGTTTTCTTAAATTGGGAAATAAATCAGACATATCACAGAAACTATATAAAGATATTCCTCTTATCTTTTTAAATGAAAAATGTTTAAATCCTGAAACTGACAATATATTTATAACAAAAAAGCCAATTATTATGGGTGATACAATTGAATATTTAAGAAATATTGGTTTTAAGAAAATAAATATTGTTGATGAAAGAGTATTATATTTTGATTCGGAATCTTATGAACAATTAAATAGTTATATAGATTCAATTGATTTATCATTACCATTTTTAAATTATTTAGAAACAAATGTTGTTGATCATTGCAATTTAAATTGTAAAGGATGTGCCCATTTTTCAAATATTTATGATAATAATTATGTTGATTTGGTTGATTATGAACGTGATATAAAATTAATATCACAAAAATTTAATGTCTATTACTTTAGAATTTTAGGAGGAGAACCATTATTACATCCTAATTTTTCGGAATTATTAAATATTTCAAGGAGAATATTACCAAACACTAAAATTGTAGTAGTATCAAATGGTTTATTGTTAGATAAGCTAGATGAGAAAGTAATTAAATCATTTGTAGATAATGACATAATAATATCTATTTCCTTATATGAACCTACAAGCAAAAAAATAGACAAAATATTAAGTATATTAAATGCTAATAAAATTACGTATTTGATAAATGATGATTTCTTTAGTCCGATTGAACCAATAAAAAAATTTCAAACTAGATTAACATTAGAAAATAATAACAATGGCGATAAAGTAAGTAAAGAATGTATTGGAAGGTTTTGCAGATTTTTGAGAGATGGAAAAATAGCGAAATGTTATTACCCTTTATTGATAGAAATTTTAAATAAAAGATATGGTACAAATTATGTTGTTTCAAGAGATGATTACATAGAATTATCAGACATATCTAGTGGTTGGGATGCTATAAAAAAGTTAAACAATTCCACTCCATTTTGCAACTATTGTGGTGAGAGTATAACAGAATTTGACTGGGAAGGTTATCATAAAAACGATAAAGAAATCGATGGATATGTTTTAAGAAAGAAAAAGTAGTTTTTACTAATATAATTAGGTTAAAAATATGATATAATTATATTAGTTTAAAAATAAAAATAAGAAAGTGAGGAAAGATAGATGAAAGAATTTAAACAATTAGGGGCTTATGGTTTAGTTATTCAAGACGGTAAAATTTTACTTATTAAAAAATTTGGAGGTCCTTATGATGGAAAACTAGATTTACCAGGTGGAACAATAGAGTTTTGTGAAAGACCAGAAGATGCTTTGAAAAGAGAGCTAATGGAGGAAGTTGGTATAGAGGTAGTTGATTGTCAATTATTTGATGCCGATTCTGTTGCTTTTGAATGGCAATTTAAAGAAGATATTTTAGTGAAAGTACACCATACTGGTATTTTCTTTAAAGTTTCAAATTACAATAATGAAATTAAGAAGGAAGTAAAAGTAGATGAAGTAAATGATGATTCACTTGGTGCAGAGTTTTTTGATATTGATAAATTATCTAAAAAAGAATTATCTGCTATCGCTATAATGGAATTAGAAAAATTAGGGTATAAACTTAATTAAAAAAAGTCTAATAAGTACATAATCTTGCTTATTAGACTTTTTAAATTCAACTACCCATTCAACTACCCAAAGGATAATTTTTAGATAAATTTAGATAAATTTTAATAAATTATATATTGTGTTTTTTCTTAAAAAATAAAGAAAAATTTAAAAATTAAATTTAGGAGTACGTGATTTGAGTTTGCCCCCTGAAATTCCCCTCGAGAGAGGGGAATACTTTTGTTTATAAGGGATTTTTAATTATTTTGGATTTATCTAGATACCACACTAGATACCAAATATTAGTTTTTAGATACTAAATTATATTTTTATTTAAGTTTATTTAAATACCTAGATTTAGATTATCTATGGTATTTTTTACATTAGTTAGATTATTAGGAAACATATGAGCATAGGTATCTAATGTTTCTTTAGTACTAGCGTGTCCTAAATATTTTGATACAGTTGTTACCGGTTGACCAGTATTTATTAGTAAAGAAGCACAACTATGTCTAAAAGAGTGTAGTGGAATTCTTCGGATATCTGCATTTTTAGCAATTCTACCATTAATTCTAGACATCATTCCAAAAGTTAATGGATCATGTTCTCCGAAGATAAACCATTTGTCATTGAAGCCATAGTACTTCTTTTTTTCATTGTATAAATCTACTAAATCATTATATAGGACATCAGTAAGAGGTAATGTTCTAATACTTTTAGATGTTTTAGGTGGAGTTAATTCATAGTACTTTTGACTATCCTTAACGCTATTAGCCTGTTTAGTGATAGATACTAACTTATTATTCCAATCTATATCAGACCATTGAAGTCCACGACATTCTCCACGACGTAATCCACAATAATATAACATTTCAAACATTGCTTTATCATTTAGATTAGTAGTACCTGTTATATATTTTTGAAATTCTTCAAAAGTGTAAACATCTTTTTCTACTTTCATTTCATTAGGGTCCTTAAAGAACTCTATTTTTTTATAAAAACGCATTAGATTTATATCATACATTTTCATTCCCCAATTAAGAATAATTTTAAGAAATTTTTGAACATCATTTCTAGTAGAGCATTTAATAGGTTTATTCCATAAATCCTGTTGGAATTTATGATATAGATTTCCATCCATATCTTTTAATTTAACATTTTCAAAATCAGTAAAATATCTTCTTCTTTTTAAATATGTTTCCATTGTTCTTCTTCGAACCTTATTTTTTTGAGATTCGATATATTGGTCAGTAAGAGTACCAAAAGTCATATCCATATCTCCACCAAATTCAACCTTACTATTTAAAAACTCTCTTTCAGCGTTCATTGCATCTAATTTAGTTTTATAAGCTTTAGAAAACCTTTTATGCCATTTTCCATTTTTATCTTTTTCATTCCAATAATATTTATATTTACGACCATCTTTGGTCCATTCTTTCTTTGGTAATTTATATATTCCCATATTTCATTCCTCCTTTTTGTTGGGATTTATAAATATACCAGTTCGTAACAATTATATTTTATCATACAAACTACGAATATTTATAATCATCTCTCAAAATCATCTTTAGATTTTGAATGTTTCCTTAAATAACTACTAGTTTTATCAATAGCAAAATCTATATCATTTGCTTCATACCAAGTATATGGTATATGAAGAATATCAAATATTTTAGAAGTTAGTGAGAATATTTTATTTTGAATTTTCTTTTTAAACATCTTAAATTCATTAGTTATTTCTTCGAATTTATTTTTCCATATATTTATTTCATTATCTTTTTCACCAATAATTTTCTTTTGACTATCAATAATTCTATTTTGTTCTTTATAAGTTTTACCTGATTTAAAATCATTAACTTCTTTAGTTAGAAGTTTAATTTCTAAATCCTTTTTAATATTATCTTCAGCAAGTTCTTTTGAATAAGCAGATAGATTATCTATATCTTCATCTTTATATTGCTTAATAATACCTTTTTTAATAGGATTTAAGATATCTTTTGATGTTTCTTTATCAACTTTATCAATAAATCTATTCTCGACTTTATTTACCTCTTTTAATAGCTCATTTTCTTTTCTTATTTCTTTATTTAAAGCATTTAATTCAATTTGTTGTTTCATAGCATTAGTTAGATGAGTTTTATCTCCGCCAATTTCACCTCTAAATAAGTTATAACCTTTTGACTTAATAAATTCGTTATAATCATCTTGAAGTAGAGTATAAGAAGCATTACCACCTTTTTGTTTCCAAAATTGATCAGAGTTTAGAAATTTACCTTCAACTGTTTCATAGATATTATTTCCATTTTTATCTTTCTTTTGAATTGGTAATAATTTCTTTTCTCCTTTTTTATTAGTTATTTCGTGTTTTAATTGATGACCATTTTCATCTAACTCAAATACTTTTCTCTTAACTTCATTAACTACTGGAGTGAAATATATATGCATATGTGGAGTAGATTCATCAAGATGTATTGCTGCATATCTTATATTTTCTTTTCCTACGAAGTCAGAAATAAAGTTAAGACTTTCATCAAAAAATCTTTTTATTTCAGTTGGTAGTTTATGATTTTCATCTATAACAACATGTCTAATTGGTTTACCAGCATTATCTCCAGTTTTATAAACTTCTCCAGTATCTTTAAATTCCATTCCGTAATGTTCAAAGAATTCTTGACCACTTGTTATTATTAATCCATTCAATACTTTTGTACTTTTTTTGCTTGGATTATAGTTTATATTGTTAGAATAAAGATAATCAAATGTTGAACTTGCTAGAGTAGGTCCATCATAATTTATTAATTCTATATTATATGGAGTTCTAGTACTATCATATTTACCAGAACCTTTTCTTTCCTTTAATTCTTTATCTAGTCCACCAATATCTGATGCTTTAAACTTTTCTAATCGTAGTGCTTGTTTTCCTGAGTACATTTATTTTAACCTCCTTTCAATGTTTGTTTTAAAATAATACTCTATCTCACTAGGGCATAATATATGCCCAACCGTGAGCTAAGGAATATTCCTTAGAATCCTTTATGCTTGTAATAGCTAGAGCCAATACCTAATAAATAGGTAAAGGTATTCACTATTACAAGATTAATTAAACGATATACTATATCATTTAATTAATAGATAATGAATTCACTATCGCCACTTCCAACCTTACAGGTCAGAACGTGCCACGTTCATTCATTATTTTCGGAAGGTTCTTCATAAGAACAATGCCATAATCTCTCATTAGCAGTTTTTTTACTTGTTATATGAAGACCTTCTTTCTCCAACAAACTTAGGTTTCTTTGAATTAAACCTCCAAGTTGTGTTGGAGTTAATAAAATGTTTGTTTTAGATAAGATATCTGATATTGTGTAATCAAAATCTTTCTTAGCAACTGCATATTTTATAAATAGTAGTATATTATAATCAGTCTCATCATCAGTATTCTCATCGATAAAGCTAAATGTTTGATTTTCATTTCTTTTCAAATTTAATTCTAATCTACTAAAATCCCTACCTTTATAATCTAAAATTAGTTTATTACAATTACTTTTTGATTCTTTTAATTTCATAATTCCAGATGCATCAGCAGTTAGTCCGACACTACCCATAATTCCATTACTTTTATTTAAGTGATGGGTAACAAATAATGTACAGTTATATTTTCTACATATTTCTTTAAACTTTTTAAATACAACATTATTTATTTCTTGATAATCATTTTGATTATAGTCACTATCAAATTTAATGTCTTTAAACATATCAATTATTACGAATAAGGGTTCTTTATCAAAGGTTAATTCATGAATATCTCTTTCTATATCTCTGATATAAAAATCTGGAATATCATCTATATCTATAATGTGTAATTTATCTACATTAGGTTTCAAATTCATTAATTTAAATCGCTCTTGTAATTGATTTATGTCGCCCTCTGTGGTAATATATAAGACATGAGAGGGATTTACTTTGAATCCTAAAAAATCTTCTCCAGTAGTAAGAGAGAAGGCAAGTTGCTGAGCAAACATTGACTTGCCAACCTTAGGATGAGATACAAGTAGATAAACTCCATTTGATATCATTAGGTTTTCGACGATGATATCTTTTTTAATGCATTTATTTACTTCGTTTATTTGTTTCAATTTGTATCTCCTTTCTTATATGTTTTTAATTAATTCTTTACTAGAAACTCTAGATTCTAAATAAGGTATATCTATATCAAAAAATGCTACAACTTCTTTAGTTGGTACAACAGACTTTGGAATAAGATAACCTTGTTTTTCTAACTTATCTTTTATTTTCTTTTTAGCCTTTAGTGCAGAATTCCTACCAAGATGTCCAAGTTTCATAATATCTTCTAGGGTGCACCATTGCTTAGCTACTAAATTTAATGTTTCTTCTGCAGACATATTTTTTCCTCCTTCCTAATTATTTTTTTGTGGTGATACATAAATGTAATATGTATCATCTAATGAATTATAGATAATATATTTTTTCTTTCGTAATTCTCTAAATGCTAATGCAACATCTTTTCTACTATCATTACTAAGAGAGTAGAGGTCGATATTCTCTAGTTCATCATTAGAACTAACTAATAGAGAGTTAAGCATACCTATTGCACTAACTGATAAATCTTTAGGTATTACATATTCATTAGTAGATTCTTTCTTAAATAATCCCATATTCTTTACCTCCTTTCTTGTTGATGTCCGATATTAAGGACAAATTAAATATAACATTGTCCGAGAATGTTGTCAATACAATTTGGCCGAAAAACTAGACAATTAAACAAAAACGTGGTAAAATTAAATTGTCGAGATAAAAAAGGGGAGAAAGAAGTGTTATTATGAACTCAGAAGAACTTAAAAATTTAATTGAATCAGCTCGTGAAACAAAAGGTATTTCACAAAGAGAACTTGCTAAATTAACAGGTATTAGTAGAAGTACTTTAAATGATTTAATTAATGGTAAAATAAAAAAAGTAGATATTGATGATCTGCGTAAAATTGCTGAAACTTTAGATATGTCATTGCAGAAACTATTAAAGGTTGCAGGATATGATGAAATGCTTTTCTATTTTTCTAAGGATAAATATGCAAATAAATCTAGTAAAGATTTAAAAGACTTAATTGAACAATATAAAGAATCTGAATTAGAATTACTAGATTTTGATAATGAAAAAAGAAAAAAAGTAAGTGATGCAAGACAAAAACTTTTTTATACAATGGAACATTTACAAATAATGCAAAATAATAAAGATAGTTTATATACAATAGATAAAGCTATTGAAGATATTAAATATGCATTTGACGAATTAGAGGATGCAGAACATAAATACGATTATAGTAAATTACCAAAGAAAAACTAGGGAGATGGTATTATGAACATAATTAAGTTCAATTTAGATGAACTTGAAAATCAAAATACAGGTTTTTCATACTATTTATTAGGAAGAAGTTATGATTTAGAAGAAAATGGTGCTATCCAAGATTATACAAAAGCATTAGAATATTATTTAAAGGGTTTAAATATTGATTATCCATTATGTATTTATTCTTTAGGTATTTCTTACGAATTAGGATTAGGAGAAGTATTATCAATAGATAAAAATAAATCAAAAGAACTTCTAAATACTGCATATCCTAAGATTATTAAATTAATAAATAATCCTAACATTTCTGATACAGAAAGAATCTATGCAAAATTTGTAACTGGTGCTTATTATTATTTTGGACTTGGTAATATAGAAAAAGATTATAACAAAGCATTTCAGATTATTAAAGAATGTGCTGATAAAGGTCATATTGCTGCAATTTATGATTTGGGTGCTAATTTTTATTTTAATGGTAATGGAACGGATATTAATTATGACTTGGCAGATTATTATTTGAATCTTGCAAAAGAAAATGGTTTAAAAAGAGCTATAGATTTATATGATGCAAGAAGCAAAACTAAATAAAATGGAGGTAAAATAATGTCTAAAATAAATTTAAATGAACTTGTGATAAGAATTTGTAATAGTGATGATGTTAAAGATATTTATGATATACAAAAAATTGTTATTAACAGTTTTAAAGAAAATGAGAAAGGTTATTTTTTGCCTTTCACAGAAGAATGGTATTTAAGAATAGTAAATAATCCATTAAAAGATGGTGAAATATATGGTGCTTTTTATAAAAATAAAATGATTGCATGGATATTTTTATCAGTATCAACACGAATGGAACAAATTAAAAGTTTTATTCCAGATATTAATGGAAAGTGTGCTGATATTGATGGAGTCATAGTTTTACCTGAATATAGGGGAAATGGGTTACAAAAAATACTTGTTAATTATTTAGAAAAAAAGGCGCAAGAAAAAGGCATTAATAATGTTGTTGCAGAAGTTACGTTTGAAAATCATTATAGTTTAAAAAACTTACAAGATTTAGGTTATGAAATAAAAACTTGGTATCAAAAAGATGAAAATATAAAAAGACATATTTTGTTAAAAAAAATATGAAAGGTGGATTAAAATGAATGATGAACAATATATTGATATAGCAATAGAAATTAGTAAAAATGCAAAATACCCTTATGGTGCAATTGTTGTGAAAGATAATCAAATAATAGGTAGAAGTGATGAAAAAACTTTAATGGAACAAAGTATGTATTCACATGCTGAATTAGAAGCAATAGAAAGTGCTTCGAAAAATAAGAATCTATATGGGGATTTAAAAGGTGCAACAATGTATGTATCATGTGAACCTTGTATGATGTGTATGGGTGCAATACTTTATGAAGAATTCTCAAAAATTGTTTATGCTGCAACATTACAAGATAGCAATGATAATTATTGCCCTGAAATGATTACTAATATAGATGAATTAACAAAATATTCAAAAGATAAAATTGAAATAGTAAAAGAACTACATAGGGATAAAGCAGTTGAAATATTAAAAATGAGAGGGGCAAATTAGATGGACAATAAAATAGCATTAGTTACTGGTGGAACTAGTGGAATAGGAAAAGAGATAGTAAAAGAATTATTAGATAAAAATTGTAAAGTAATAACTTGTTACCATAATAATGAAATAATAGCTAAAGAAACAGAGAAAGAATTTAATAACGAAAATTTATTAATAATAAAATGTGATGTAAGTAATGAAAAAGAAGTTATTGATATGTTTGATAAAATTAAAACTAGATATGGTAAAATTGATTATTTAGTTAATAATGCTGGTACTTTTATCGATAATTTAATTAAAGATTTTGATATAAATGATTTTAAAAAAGTTTTAGATATAAATTTACTAGGAAAAGTTATTTGTACTAAACATAGTTATCCGATTATGAATGAAGGTGGTAGTATAGTAAATATCTCATCTCATTTAGGAGTAGTACCTTGTACTGAATCACCTGCATATTGTTCAGCTGCTGCCGGCATTATCACATTTACTAAAGCAACAGCATTAGAATTTTCTGATAAAAAAATTAGAGCTAATTGTATATGCCCTGCATTTACCCCAACACCTTTGTCATTAAGAGGATGGAAACAAGAAGAAATAGATCAAAAATTAAAAGAAACTCCACTTGGGAGATTTGCAACACCTGAGGATACGGCTAAATTGTGTTTATTTTTATTATCTGATGATTCAAGTTTTATAACTGGTGAGAATATTTGGATTAATGGTGGTAGATTATGAATAGAAAATTTGTTGAACAGTGGTTAAATGATTTAAGAGAATATTGGCTTAACAAGGATATTGTAAATGCAGTATCACTATTTAATAAAACAACATTTTATCAAGAAACACCTTTTATGGCACCATATACTACTATCGAAGAAATTAATCAAGAATGGCAACATGTTAAAGATGAAAATATACAAAAAATAGAAATTAAAATATTAGCAATAGAAGGAAATACTGTGATTGCCGAATGGATTTTAAAACAAAATGATAATGATTATGATGGGATTTATGAGATAAAATTTAATGATAATTGCGAGTGTATATACTTTAAAAGTTGGGAAATGATTAGATAGAAAGTTTATGAAAAAAGAAGTATTCGAAGAATTATTAAAGTTAATGTCTAAATGTAATAAATGTACAAATTTTAAATGTAAAGAGAAGTCGTTAATAAATATTTATAATGATTATAATTTCGGATCGAATATACCATCTATATGGACTGATTGGTTTAATAGGTTGGAATCTAAAATTATGATTATAGGTCAAGATTGGGGTCCTTATAATGATATGGAAAAATTAAATAGTTTATTAAATGAGGATAAAAGTAATTGGAAGGAATTAATCGAATCAGAAAAAAGTAATACCAAAAAGTTATTAGAAAATTATATTAAAGATTCTTCTAATAATAAATATTCATTAAATGATATATTTGTAACCAATGCTATAATGTGTGCAAGACAAGGGGATAATTATAGAGGAAATAATATTGATTTAAAAAAATCTACTTTAAATTGTAGCAATTTTTTACTAAGACAAATTGAGATAGTAAAACCAAAAGTAATACTAACTCTAGGATATTATCCTTTAATGTCGTTATCTAATCTAATGGATTTTGAAATAGAAAAGACATTAAAAGAAACTATAAAAGAATATCCTGAAATATGCAAAGGTGATTATATTATTATTCCACTATATCATCCTGTTGCACAAATTAAAAAGAGTGAACAATTAGAACAATATAAAAAAATATGGAAATATATTGATTAAAAATTAAAGGAGTGTGTTATAAGTGAAAATTATAACTGTTTGTGGTAGTTTAAAATTTTATAAGGAAATGATGGATATTACAGAAAAAATGGAATTACAAGGTAATTGCATGTTAGTACCTATATATAATCCATCAAAGTCAAGTAAAGATGATTTTACTGAAGAAGAAGTATTAATGCTAGATAAAATGCATAAGGAAAGAATAAAATTATCAGATGCTATTTTAGTTGTAAATGTTAATGATTATATAGGAAGCAGTACTAAAAGTGAAATTGAATTTGCTAAGTCATTAAATAAAGAAATTATTTATTATACTGATTTAATAAAATAGTTTAATTGTAATGAATTCGGGAGTGGTTGTATGCGAAAAAATAGTAAAAAATATAAAGCATGGAAAAAATATCAAGATGAAAAAAATTTAAAAATAAGAACTTACAGAAAGAACAAGAATAAAAAGGGAAATAAAAATAACAAAAAATCAGTTAATAGACAAACACCGAATGAGATATTTACTGTTCCTGAAAAATTTAGTATAATAGATAACTCGAATGAGACTATATCATTCTTAAATAAAATTATTAAAAGTGTAGAAAAAATAAGAAATTTCCAAAGACAAAGAAGAAATAATAGTTTTATTCGTACTTTCCTAATCGACATGAGTAATACTAATTATTTAACAAGTGATGCATTAATGTATTTATTGACAATTATAAAGAATACAAGAGGAGCAAAAATTTTGCCAATCAATTGGATTGGTAATTTTCCAAAAGATACTGGGGTGAATGAATATCTTAAAAGGTCAGGATATCTTAAATACATGAGAACGTCGTCTGAAAATATTATTCAAGTTGATGATAATATTCAAATTAAGAATGGTATAGGATATGAATATCACGATGGTGTTATAAATAGGGATATTAGACAAGAAATAATTGATTTTACATGTGAAAAAATTAGTAAAACAAAGATTCAAATCAATTATTTAATGACAATGCTAACAGAAATGATTACAAATATTTCAGATCATGCATATCAGCCCGGTGGAATGTTTGAACATAATTGGTATATTTTTGTTGATAATAAAGAAGATAAAATTACATATACTTTTATGGATAACGGATTAGGTATTCCGACAACTATTAGAAAAAGTATTTTTGAGAAAATTATAGAATCACTTGATTGTGAAGATGAATATAAATATATAGAAGCTGCAATTGGAGGCGTTCAAAAAAGAAGCGAAACAGGCTTGTTAGAAAGAGGAAATGGGCTTCCATCAATTTATGAACAATATAAAAATAAAAATATTGATAATTTAGTTATTATATCTAATAAAGCATATTATTCAGGAAAAATTAGATATGATATGGATGATAGTTTGTATGGAACAATATTTTATTGGGAAATAAAAAAGGAAGGTGAATAGAATGATTATTAATGTTGTTGAAGATTTTACTGATACTCCAGGAGCAAGATATAAAACTCAAGGTTCTTTTTCTGGAGAAGAATTTAGAGATAAAATACTATATCCCAAATTTATAAAAGCGTTAAAAGAAAACGAAATATTAACTGTAAATCTAGATGGTGGATATGGTTATGGTTCTTCATTTTTGGAAGAAACATTTGGTGGATTAGTAAGGCGTTTGAGAAAGGAAAAAAATCCAAATTATAAGAAAGTCTTAGATATAATAATAATTTCTAATGATAACAAAACATGGCACGAAAAAATAAAAGCATATATAGAGTCAGCTATTGTTGCTCCTTTAAAAGGAGGTAAGTAATATGAAAAAGAATATATATATTATTTTAGGAATGGTTATTACTATCGGTATATTTGCTTTTCTTGGAGTTAAATTGCCTGATTGTAGTATTTTTCAATATAATTTAATGGAAATTATTACGGCGATTTGTGTATCATTTGGTATTTATTATTTAACTAAAATTAATGAAGAAAAAAAGAATAAGAACAATAAAGTAGAAGATATTATTGAACTTATTCAAAAAAGATTAAATTCAGTATTTTCATTACCGGTGAAATATGAGAATAAAGCAGAATACTTACATACTTTTAAATACTTAGATAATAAAATATTAATACTTGAAAATATGACTAAGCATTTGAAATGTGAAGATGAAATTAGAAATATAAAAACAGAAAAAGAAAAATTAGATGATTTTATTACTGAAAATATTAATTTAGGTGATGAATATTTTAATGGTGAAACTGTTAAAGAAAAAATCCCTAATATTTTAGGTAATATAGAAGCACATCTTGATTCAATAATTTTGAAAATATATGGTTCAAACGAAAAGTAGCAATTATAAAAAACAATAATGACACTATGACACTATAAATATGTGTAGGGGATTCACACACAAAGTGTCACGTGTCATTTTTATTTTCTAGATACCAAAACTAGATACTAAACGCTTAAAATAAAGTTATTTTTATAAACTTTAGTAAATTATGATAAAAGAAAAAGCCTTATTTTGCAAGACTTTAACAAATTATTAAATTGTTACGAACTGATAATAATATTTCCCCCTGAGGAGCCGAAAGGCTCCACTTTTTATATATATTTTTCTATAAATAAAAGACAAATCAATGATTATTTGGTATAATATTATTGATATATATGAAAAAAATTAATTACTGAAGAAGGAATAATAAATATGATTATAGTAAATTACCTAAGAAAAATTAATAATGATACTATGATATATTTTGCTATTAACAGCAATAATCTATGTCATAGTATTTTTTTTTGGTAAATTTAATAAAATAATAACTATTTAATGAATTTTGTGCTATAATAGAAACCAACTTTTAAGGGAGGAACTGATTATGAATGTTTTAGTAGTTAATCCAGCAAATAAACCATTTACAAATAGGTCTATTTTAGCTGAACCATTAGATGTATTACAAATTGCAACAATTATAAATGAAAAAATTGATAATGTAAAAGTAATTGATATGGATGTCAATAGAATGGATAATAATATCAATGAATATTTATCAGATGAAAACATAGTTGTTTTTGTCTATGATTATCAATTACCATTACATACTACTGAAACAATACAAAATATATTTGAAACAATTCATAATACAAATAAACCTACTAAATTTATAATGATTGGAAAAACATCTACGCACTTTTATCAAAAGTTTTTAGATAATGGGATAGATGTTATTATTAGAGGAATAGCAGATGAAATTATTACTGATGTAATAGAAAATATTGATAATATAGAAAAATTAAAAAGTATTCCTAATTTAGTTATTAGAACAAATGAAAATATATATTTTACTGAAAAGAAAAAATTAATAAATGATTTTAGTAAATTACCAATGGTTAATAGAGATTTATTAGATATAAGTAAATATATGGAGACAAGAACTATTATTACTTCGAGAGGATGTGTAGGTACTTGTAAATTTTGTACTACACCATATTATTTTGGTAAATGGAATGGGAGAAATGTTATTGATGTTGTTAATGAAATAGAAACGTTAATAACAAAATATAATACAAAGAAAATAATCTTTTTAGATGACAATGCAACTGTAAATAAACAACGAATGATAGAGATTTGTAAGGAAATAGAGAAAAGAAATATCAAATGTTTATTTGGTGCTTTATGCAGTATAAAGTGTTATGATAAAGAACTTTTAGAATATATGTATAAGGTTGGATTTAGATGGGTTCACTTTGGTATTGAAACAGGAAGTGAAAGATTATTAAAATTAATGAATAAAGAGATGGATATTAATTATATAAAACAAGTAATAGAAGACACAAAGAAAATTGGTTATAGAATTAGAACAAGTTTTATTTTAGATTATCCATCATCAACTAAAGAAGATATTATAAAAACAAAAGAATTAATTTTATCAATAATGCCTCACGAATTAAGACTTCATTATTTAGCATATCGTGTTGGAACACCAATATATAATGAAAATAAAGATATTTTAAATAAAACACAATATATTCATAGCAATAAACCTAATATAGAAAATAATGATTTAACTATTGAAATAGATAATCTTATAAAAGAATTAGAAAAAGAGAATTATAATATAGTTTCAAATGATATAGATTGGGGATTATATGAGAATGCTGATAGAAATACTAAAATAGCAGCATTTACTCCAATAAAGTATGGGATGTGTTGGTATGAATAGATTAATAGGAATAACAGGTGGAATGTCATCAGGGAAAACAACTATATCTCACGATATTTTAAAACAAAATCCTGATTACATTTATGTAGATGTAGATGTTTTTAGAAGAAGTTTATATAAAAATGATTCATATATTTTAGAGTTGAAAAATGTAATTCCTGAATTAAATGGATATGATGAAATAAACTCTTTAATTTTAAATCACTACATTTATAATAACGAAGAATATATGAAACGATATAAAGAGGTATTGTATAAATATTTATTTAATTATTTGGAGTGTTTTGATAATAAAACAATAATTGTAGATTGGGCATTAATACTTAATGATAATTTGCAAGATAAATTTGAAAAAATAATATATGTTACAGCATCAGATCAAACAAGATTAGAAAGATTAAAAGAAAGTGATTTATCAAAGAAAGATATATTAAAAAGATTTGAACTTCAAAGAATAGATAATTTAGAAAATTATGTATCAAGTAACTTTTTAGTAATTAATACTGATAATTGTTATGACCTAAATATGATTAATGAATTTTTGAATAGTATGGAATGTAAATTTACTTTACCTAATAATGAAGGTAAAGTAATTTGGGAAATTACACATCAATGTAATTATAGTTGTTCTTATTGTATATTTTCTTGTAATAACCAAAAAATTAATGGAGAATTAACTACTAAAGAATGTTATCATATTATAGATGAATTAGTTTTACATAATTTCAAACATTTAAAGATAACTGGTGGAGAGCCATTTATTAGAAAAGATATTTTAGAAATCTTAAAATATGCAAGTGAAAGATTAATTACTGATATATCAACTAATGCATCATTAATAACTCCAGAAAAAGTAGAATTATTAAATCAATTAAAGTTAAAAATGATACATGTTAGTTTAGATGGAGATAAACTAGAACATGAATCAGTAAGAGGAAACAATACTTATGATAGAACAATAAGAGGTTTAGAAGCATTAAGGAAATCAGTTAATAAAGTTAGAATAGGTTCAGTTATCCATTCAAATAATCAATGTGATTTAGAAAGTTTAATTTTGGATTCAGTAGGTTTAGAAGCTGATGAAATAATCTTTTCAATAATGGAACCAGTTGCTGGACAAGATAAATCATTAGTTAAGACAATACCAAATGAAGTTTTAATCTCTCAAATTGATGAATTAAGAGAAAAATATAATGGACAAATAATAGTTAATTATAATTTTGGTAAACAACCTAATTTTGTTCGTAGATGTCCTGCAGGAGATAAGTTTATATATATAAATAATTTTGGTAATGTAAGTCCATGTCCTTGGGTATTAGAAAGTGATAAAACTTGCATTACAACTGAATCATTAAGAGATAAATCTTTAGAAGAAATTAAAAGAGATAAAGTTTTAGTAAGATTTTTAGATGCAAAAAGCAAAGGTAAATGCTATGGGAAGATTTAATAGTATATATCCTTTTACTTCTGAAAATATTGCTGGATATATGAAAGATTTGGATTTAACTAGTAAAAAAGTTATTACAGTAACTGGTTCAACTGACCATATATTAAATGCAATATTACAAGGGGCAACTGAGATAACAACATTTGATATAAATCCATTGACAAAACCATATATGGATCTAAAAATTAGTGCATTAAAAAATTTATCTTATGAAGATTTTATAAAATTACTTTTGTTTGAAAGTAATATGAATTTAGATTATAGTATTATCTCAAGTTTAGATATGTCTGATGAAAGTAAAATGTTTTGGTTAGAACAATTATCTAAATACAATAATAGTGGTATTGAATTAAGAAATTCTTCTTTATTTAATACAAAATATTTTAATCCTAATAGCAAGTTGTGGCAAAATTTATATTTAGAAAAAAACAAGTATAATTTATTAAAACAACAATTAAAGGATACAAATATTACTTTTATAAATACAAGTATAAAAGATTTAAAAGTAGATGAACATTTTGATTATATGTTTTTATCAAATATATCTGATTATTTAAGTTTAATGTATGATATTGATACATTAAAGCAATATAGAGATTTATTGATTGAATTTCAAAAGAAAATAGATATAATATATTTTGCTTATTTATATGATATAGGTAATTCTAAACCTAGAACAGAAATAGATGATTTAAATAAAGTAAAAGAAATATTTTCAAACTTCCAACAAGTTAACTTTACAAGTGCACTAGAAGGAAGTGTACAAGAAAAACAAGATGGTGTTTTAATCTTAAAAAGAGGAGGAAAATAAAATGTCAGAAAGTAGAAATAATAGTGAAAGTAGAGGAAGTAGATATACTTCAACATATGTATCTAGAGCAAGTGAAAGTAGAAATAATAGTGAAAGCAGATGTGATTCTAGAGGTCAAGTAAATAATACTAGATATAATAATTTAGATGATATAGATTCTTTAATAGAAAAACTAGAAAGAGAAATGCCAACCATTACATCTAATAATCCTAGAATTAATCAAGCCTTAGAACAAAGAAGACAAAAAATTGAAGAATTAAAGAGATTAAGAGATGAAGCAAGGAGAGAATCAGAAGAAGAAAAACAATTAAGAATGTTAGAACAATCTAATGATGAATTAGATGATATTATAGGTAGTGTAAAAAAATTAGTAAGAAAACCATCAAAACCTAAAAATAATTCTACTTATTCTAGTTATTCTTCATATGATTATTCAAGTGAAAGCCACGATTCAGGAGAAAGTAGATGGTAAAATGGAAAACATTTATAAAAATTTACATTCTAATCAAAAAATATTGATATATGAAATGTTAAAAAGAGGTATAAGTGTTGAAGTATTAGATGAAAGTTTAGAATTAATTAAAGCGTCTTTCAATGGCCATGATGAATTAATTTATGATAGAGATTCTTCTATAATGCCATATAATGTGTCAATACTTGCTGGTGATAAAGGAATAACAAAACATATACTACAAAATAATGGGATTAGTGTTCCTATGGGTGAAGTATTCAATATAACTGACTCTGATTATATTTTAAAAGCATTTAAAGTATTTGATTGTCCTGTTGTTTTAAAACCTGTTTTTGGTTCTCATGGTTATGATGTTTATACAAATATAACTTCTGAAAAGGATTTGCTAAAAGCAATAGATAAGATAACTCAAAATAGGGGAATAAATACTAAAGTACTAATAGAAGAATATTTTAAAGCAAAAGAATATAGAGTGTTTGTAACAAGAAATAGAGATTATGCAGTTCTTCATAGAGATCCTGCTCATGTATATGGAGATGGCGAACATTCTATAAAAGAATTAATTGCAATTGAAAACTATTGTAGAATGAATCCAAGAACAAATGCATTATGTGAAATTTTAGTTGATGATGAAATGTATAAATATATTAAAGCAAATGGTATAAGTATGGATACTATTCCAACTTTAGGAGAAAAAGTTTATTTAAGACCAAATTCAAATGTTGCTATGGGAGGAATATGTGAAGATTATACTGATAGAGTTCATCCTAGTGTAATTGATATAGGAATGAAAGTGTTAGAAGCATTCCCTGGACTTCCATATGTTGGAATTGATTATATGACTAATTCGATAGAACAAGAACAAAATGATGATAGTTATAGAATAATTGAAATAAATACAGTTCCAGGAGTGCATATGCATTTTAGACCTGCAATAGGTAAATCACAAAATATTGCTAAATATATGGTGGATTTGATCTTTCCAGAAACAAAACATTATGAAAAAGGTGAAGAAAATGGATACCAAAAATCTCTTAAAAGATTCTAAATCATACTACGAAGATAATGACTATTATGAAATTTTTAGTATAGCTGAAGATGGAGAAAATAAAGTTGGTGCTTATTTAGAAGAAATATGTAAAGATAAAATAGTTTTAGATGCAGGTTGTGGGACTGGAAAATTTTTAAAAATTTTAGAAGAGTATTCTAAAAAATATATTGGAATAGATTTATCCGCCAAACAATTAGAAAAAGCAAAAACAAAATCGAAAAAAGATACTTCAGAATTTATATGTTCTAATTTATCAAATATTAATTTAGAAAATAATCAAATAGATTTAATAATTTGTTCATGGGTATTGGGTACTATTGTAGATATAGATGAAAGAAATAAATGTTTAAGTGAATTAAAACGATTATTAAAATCAAATGGAATAATTATATTAATAGAAAATGATGAAGATAGTGAGTTCGAAGAAATAAGGAATAGAACTAAAGATACAAGAACTAGAGATTATAATAATTGGATTTTATCGAATGAATTTACTATTGCTAAACAGATAGAAACATATTTTAATTTTAAAACATATGATGAGGCTAAGAAATGTTTTGAAGTTATATATGGAGAAAACATTTCAAATAAAATAAAAAATAAGAAAATAGAACATAAAATTGTTATATTTAAGTACAAAAATGTATAATTGATGATATAATTGTATTAATGAAGTGCTTGTACATGGCTTCGGTCTTTTTGTACAGCACTTTTTTTGGAGGTATTAAATGAGTAATGTTGTAATTAAAAATTGTAATAATATTAAAGAAGCATTAATAACTATAGAACAAGGTAATTTGAATATCAAGTTTGCTATCAATGGTACTGGTAAATCTACTATTGCTAAAGCATTATTAAATAAGGAGAAAGATTTATCTTTATTAAAACCATTTGGAAAAGAGGAAATACCATATGTTGAATGTAATCCAAAATTTAATAATGTAGAATTATTTGATAGTGATTTTGTAAATAATGTAGTATTTAATGGAAGTAATGTAATTGAAAATTCTTTTGAAGTATTTATAAAGTCAGATAAATATGATGAACAGAGAAAAAACATTAATGATTTATTGCATGAATTGAAACAAAAAATTATAGGAAGCGAAGATTTAAATAAGCTTAATGAACAATTAATTAAATTATCTTCTAAAATTAATTATAAAAAGGAAAAGAATACTATTGATTCAAGAGGAATGTATTCTAGTATAAAATCTGAAAAAAATATTTTTAATATTCCAAAAGAATTAAATAAATATGCACTATTCCTTTCTGATAAAGAAAAAAATATCTTATGGTCTGATTGGAAAAATAAGGGCAAAACATATGATTATGGAGAAATTTGTCCATACTGTGCAGAAAAATTTAAACAAGGTCATAAAAAAGAAAATGAAGCATTTAATTCATATTATACAAAAGCAAATGTCAGTAATTTAACGGAGTTTTCAAATATTATTGATAATACTAAAGTATATTTGAATACAGAAAACTCACAAAAAATAGAAAAATGTATAAGGGAAAACATTCCGAGTGCAGAGAAAGATTTAATATTTACAAAATTTATGTCAGAAGTAACATACTTAAAAGAAAAGATATATAATATTACTACTTTTGATTCTTATAAAATAGAAAAAGACGATATTTCAAATTTATCTAATATACTATTAGACTTAAAAATAAGTTATGAAAATCTTGAATATTTTAACAATAAAACTTTAACTAAATCAATTGATGAAATAAATAGTTCAATCGATGAAATGATAGGAAAAATTTCAGATTTACAAAAAGAAATTGGAAAAATGAATAGCCTTGTAATATCTAAGATGTCTAGTTGTAAAAAGGAAATAAATAGTTTTCTAAAATTGGCAGGGTTTAATTATGAGTTTGACATAATTAAAGATGGTGATGAAAAAAACTCTATAACAATTTTAAAATATGTTAATAGCGAAGATGAAAAAATACAAGTATCTGATATAGAAAAACATTTAAGTTGGGGAGAAAAAAATGCATTTGCTTTAGTATTGTTCATGTATTATGCTTTAAGCAAAAATCCAGGTTTAATAATATTAGATGATCCAATTTCTTCATTTGACGGCAATAAGAAGTACGCAATTATTAATAGATTATTTTCTAATAAAGGTGATTATGCTGATAGTTTTTATAATAAAACAGTTTTAATGTTAACACATGATTTTGAACCAATAATAGATTTCGGAATAAATCATAAACCTACAAAAGAAACCAATATGTGGTACTTAAAAAATAACGATGGTGTAATTAAAGAACAAAAAATAAGTATTCCCTCTGATGTTTTATCGACAATAAAGTTTTATTATAATGAATCGATAAATGAAGAAAATAATATAATTTCTAGAATTTGTTTTTTAAGAAAATACTTAGAGCATATATCTACTAAAAAGAGTAGTGAAGAAAATGCTTATGATATTTTATCTTCAATCATACATGGAGATAACTTAAGAAGAAAGATAGATAATGAACATTATGAAAATCTATCTATCACAGAAATAAAAAATGGAGAAGAATGGATAAGACAATTTATAAAATCGTTTGATAGTCATAAAATATTAACAGATAATCTTAATAATAGATATATTTTAGAAAATTATAAAATGGAAACAAATAATTATAAAAAATTGCAGTTATTTAGAGTTTATTTAGAACTATCTGATAATAGGGATAAATTAAAAGAAAAAAACAGCATAGTATTAAAATTTATTGATGAAATATATCATATTGAAAATGATTACATATTTTCGTTAGATTTAATTAAATTTGATATAATACCAGATTTTATTATAAATAGTATTAATGAATTTATGTCTAGTGAAGTAGAATAAATGACACTATGACATTATAAATGTATGTAGGGTACTCTCATACAATGTGTCACTGCGTCATCTCTATTTTCTAGATACCAAAATTAGATACTAAACATCAAAAAATAAAGTTATTTTTATAAACTTTGATAAATTTTGATAAAATAAAAAGCCTTATTTTGTAAGATATTAATCTATTATTAAATTGTTACGAACTGATAATAATATTTCCCCCTGAGGAGCTGAAAGGCTCCACTTTTTATATATATTTTTCTATAAATAAAAGACAAAACAATGATTATTTGGTATAATATTATTGATATATATATGAAAAAAATTAATTACTGAAGAAGGAATAATAAAAATGAATAATAAATTTAATTTAACAAGAGAACAAAATGTATTTGTAGCTAAAATAAATGTAGTAGATTGGTTATTGAAAGATGAATAAAATTAAGGGCAATTATACTAGATTATAATATATATTTTGCTCTTTTAGATTATGGGAGTTGATATTATGGAAAGATATAAAGAAATAGAAAGAAGTATTATAAAAAAATATCGTAAAGAGATATGGAGTAAATTTATTAAAGCAGTAAAAGAATATGAACTTATTAAAGAAAATGATAAAGTAATGGTATGTATATCAGGTGGTAAAGATTCTTTTTTACTAGCTAAATGTATACAAGAATTAGAAAGACATGGAAAGGTTCCTTTTACAGCAGAATATGTTGTAATGAATCCTGGATATGATGAAATACATGAAAAGAATATATTAGAGAATGCTAAGACTCTTAATGTACCTATAAAAGAATTCAAAAGTGATATATTTGAAGTAGTAGATAAAATTAGTTATGATAGTCCCTGCTATATGTGCGCTAAGATGAGAAGAGGATACTTATATAGTAAAGCTAAAGAGTTAGGTTGTAATAAAATAGCTTTAGGTCATCATTTTAATGATGTTATTGAAACAACACTATTATCAATGTTTTATGGTTCTGAAGTAAAAACAATGATGCCTAAACTACATAGTGATAACTTTCCTGGTATTGAGTTAATTAGACCACTATATATGGTTGAAGAAGCATCAATAATATCATGGAAGAATAGTAATAATTTAACTTTTATAAATTGTGCTTGCAAATTTACTGAAAGAAATTATAATACTAATGATGGTACTAGTAAGAGAAAAGAAATAAAAGAATTAATTAAAGAATTAAAAAAGAATAATCCTAGTATTGATCGTAATATCTTTACTAGTATGAATAATGTTAATTTAAATTGTATTCTAGGTACTAAGACTAATGGTGTATATAAAAGTTTTCTAGAAGATTATGATAAGGAAATAGAACATGAAAAAGAATGAAGAAAAAACTAATGTAATTAGAATATTAGAACAAAATAAAATAAATTTTAAAGTATATAACTATATTAATAGTACTGCGATCAGTGGTACTGAAGTAGCAGACTATCTAGGTGAAGATTATAATATAGTATTTAAAACATTAGTAACCATTGGTAAATCAGGTAATCATTATGTATTCTTAGTACCAGTAAATAAAGAATTAGACTTAAAAAAAGCAGCCATAGTAGTAGAAGAAAAGAGTATAGAGATGATTAAATCTAAAGAATTACTTCCTCTTACCGGATATATTCATGGAGGATGTTCACCAGTAGGTATGAAAAAAAATTTTACAACTATTATAGATAAGAGTGCTAAAGATCAAGAAAGAATAATCTTTAGTGGAGGTAAAATAGGTTATCAAATAGATACTACACTAGAAGAATTAGCTAAAGTAATAAATTATACATTAGAAGATATAACTAAAGATAAGATTTAATAGTAGTCTTATCTTTTCTATTGTATAGATAATAATTTTATTGTATAATTATCTTAGATAGTAAGGAAGTGGTACTATGAATAAAATAGATAATAATACTATTTTAGATAAGTATAAAGAAATATCTAAATTAAATATAGAAGAAATATATACTAAATATAATACTAGTAATAGTGGTTTATCTAATAGTGAAGTAAATAAAAGAATAAAAGAGTATGGTAAAAATATAGTTATAAAAGAAAAAAATAGAAGTATCTTATATTTCATAATTAATGCTTTTAAAGATGAATTTATATTAATATTATTATTCCTAGCTATAATAAACTTTTGTCTAGGAGATAAATTAGGATCATTAGTAATAATTTTAATTGCTATTGTTAGTGCCTTAATTAGAGTATGTGAAGATTATTCAGTATATAAATTTAATAAGAAATTAAAAAGTAAAATAGTTAGTACATGCTCAGTAATTAGAAACAATAAAGAAGTAACTATTAAAACAGAAGAAGTCTGTGTAGGAGATATTTTAGTATTAAATGCTGGTAGTATTGTAGCAGCAGATTCTATAATAGTTGATAGTAAAGATTTATTTGTTAACGAATCAGTATTTACTGGAGAATCTATACCAGTAGAAAAAAAGATAACTAGTAATAAAAATATAGATAGTATTTTTGATATAGAAAATATTATCTATATGGGTAGTTCTATAATTAGTGGTAAAGCATTAGCGGTCGCTACTAATACAGGAATAAATACTTATCTAGGTTATATGGGTAAAGATTTAACCAAGCAAAAAGAATTAACTAATTTTGATAAAGGAATGAAGAACATTACTAATATGTTAATTAAATATATGATTTTTATTTGTTTAATTGTCTTAGTAATAGATGGTATAATAAAAAATAATTTTAATGAAGCCATTTTATTTGCTCTTTCAGTAGCAGTAGGTATTACTCCTAGTATGTTACCAATGATTGTAAATGTAAATTTAACTAAAGGTAGTAAGAATCTAGCTAAGAAAAAAGTATTAGTAAAAAGAATAGAAGCAATACAAAATTTAGGAGCAATGGATATCCTATGTACTGATAAGACTGGTACTTTAACAGAAAACAAAATAGTATTACAAAAGTATATTGATGTTCTAGGTAATGAAAATTTAAATGTTTTAGAATATGCTTATTTAAATAGCTATTATAGTACTGGTATGAAAAATATCGTTGATAGAGCAATACTTATATATGGTAGTAAACATAATTTAGATAATATATTACCTAAGTATAATAAAATAGATGAAATACCTTTTGACTATAATAGAAAAATTATGAGTATCCTAGTAAAGAATAACAATGAATATCGAATGATTACCAAAGGAGCTATGGAAGAGATATTAAAAAGATGTAATAAAGTACAAATAAATGGTAAAAATAAAGAATTAACAAAAGAACTTACTAATAAAGTAATATCTAAAGCTAAAGAGATGGCCGAAGAAGGTATGCAAGTAATAGCACTAGCTTCAAAAAAAGAAAATAATAAAGTTTTAGTATTAAATGAAAAAGAAGAAAATGATATGACCTTTATTGGTTTTGTAGCTTTCTTAGATTCTCCTAAAAAAGATGTTAAAAATGTTATAGAAAAGCTAAATAAATATGATGTTAAAGTAAAAATATTAACTGGAGATAATCCTTATTCTACCAAGAGTGTATGCCTACTAGCGGGTATAAATAGTGAAAAAATATATCTAGGTAGTGATATTGATAAATTAAGTGACAAAGCCTTATCTAAAGTAGTAGAAGAAGTAGATGTCTTTGCAAGATTAAATCCTATTCAGAAAGAAAGAATTGTTAGAATATTAAGAGAAAATAATCATGTAGTAGGTTATATGGGTGATGGTATCAATGATGCTCCATCCTTAAAAGAAAGTGATATTGGACTATCAGTTAATGGTGCTACGGATATTGCTAAAGAATCTAGTGATATGATTCTTTTAGAAAAAAGTTTAAAAGTAATATGTGATGGAGTAATTGAAGGTAGAAAAGTATATGGTAATATAATTAAATATATGAAAATGGCTTTAAGCGCAGACTTTGGTGATGTCTTTAGTATTATGATAGCTAGTATCTTTTTACCATTCTTACCACTATTACCAATTCAAATGTTATTTCAAGATTTTATTTATGATTTCTCCCAGATAGGTATACCATATGATAATGTAGATGATGAATTTATTAAATCTCCTAAAAAATGGAATACTAATGGTATATCTAAATATATGATAGTTATGGGTATTACTAGTTCTATTATTGATGTAATTGCTTTTATAATCTTTTGGTATGTATTAGGATATAATAGTATAGAAAAAGCTAGTTATTTTCAAACAGCTTGGTTTATTACATCTCTAATCACAGAATTAATGATTATTTATAATGTTAGAACTTCTAAACATATTTATGAAAAATCAAATATATCTCCTGTACTAGCAGGTTTAACAATCTTTTCTGGTATCTTAACTATTATCACGCCCCTAGTAATGCATAAAATTACTAACTTTCATTTTGAAATATTACCATTTAACTTCTATATATATTTAATATTATTATTAGTATTATATTTTACTATTGTATCTATAGTTAAAAGAATATATATTAAGAAAAATCATGAATGGTTATAGCTTCTATTATATAATAGAAGTTTTTTCATATACTTAAATAGGTGATAATATGAATAATACTTTCTATGCTTTTTTACTTACCGTATTAGCGGGTTTATCTACGATGATTGGTACTATTTTTATTTTTATCAAAAAGAAAGATACTAATAAAATAGTTTTATCTTCTTTATCTTTTGCTGCAGGAGTAATGATCTGTGTATCAATAACAGATCTAATACCTGAATCTATTAATTTATTAAGAGATAATTTAAATAATATCAGTACTATTATTATATCTTTTTTAGGAATTATCCTTGGTGTTATAATATCTATGTTAATAGATTACTACTTACCAGATAAACCATCCATTAGTAGTGATAAAAAGCTATATAAAGTAGGATTTATATCAATGATAGCAATTATTTTACATAATATACCTGAAGGTATAGCAACATTTGTAGCAACAAATAGTAATATTACTCTAGGTATATCACTTGCTATAGCGATAGCTATGCATAATATACCTGAAGGAATAAGTATCTCAGTACCAATATATTATAGTACAAATAATAAAAAGAAAGCCCTTTTATATACAGGAGTATCAGCTTTATCTGAACCATTTGGAGCTTTCCTTGCTTATATCTTTTTAAAAAATATTATGAATGATTTAATACTAGGTATACTATTTTCCCTAATAGCAGGCATTATGCTCCAGATATCCTTCTGTGAACTACTGCCAACCGCCAGAAGATATAATAACACTAAATATTTAATAATCTTCTTCTTAATAGGAGTTCTCTTCATGTTAATGAAGTTTATTTTATAAATTTATAAAAAGGTAATGACAAGTTATCTTTTTTTTGATATAATTTTATATAGAGTAGGAGGATAACATGAAAGAAACCTTAATATGTAGTTTAGAAAAACATAATATATATTATTTAAGTGATGCTAATGTTAACTTTTATATATTAGTTCCTTATAAAGAATATGATAATACCAATATATCAATTAGATTAAAAAGTAATTATGATAGTTATGATTTAACAAAAAATTCATTAGAAGTAGTTACTAACGAACTTATTAATTATTATAAGAATTTAGATAACTATAACATAACATTAATATTACCAGTATTTTATAATAATATTTTAGATAGAATTAGAGTAGTAGAAGATTTAGAAATGTATCAGATGGTAGATAGATATTTAGGAGTTATTTTTAATAATGCTTATATATTTTTAACTAAGAATAATGTTAAAGTAAATAATAGTATCTATGTTATTAATAATGATTCATTTAAGAAATTCACTAATTGGTTTGTATCTAGATATAACAATAGAATTGAATATAAAACAATCCTAGATTTAGTAAAAGATAATGGTTCATATAGTAATTATAATGTTATAGAAACTCCTAATATGAATTTTGTAGTAGGTAAGAATACAGAACCTACAATTGAAAAAACAGTAGAAATGGAATTAGAAACATTTGATAACTTAGCTAAAAAGACTATTGAAGAAGAAAAGAAAAAAGAACCTCGTAAGAGAGAAGAAACACTCGTAGGTTCTAGTGGCTTTGTTTCTTATATCTTACTAGGAGCTATATCTTTTATAGTATTTATTGGATTACTATATCTATTTGTTAAATAAATTATTATTTTTATGACCTTAGGCATAAAAATACCACGGAAAATTTAAGTTTACTTAAAGTTGAAGTGGCAATAAAAAAAGTACTTATTATCTAAGTACAAATGATAATACAGTAGTTAAAGAGAAAGCTACTGCTAAGAAAAGCATAATGTAAGCAAATATTCTATTACTTAGATTTTGCTTTTTTTTCTTTTTACTCATAATCTATACACCTCTGATATAATTGTATCAAATATCAGTCATATTTTCAATATCTATTAATATAATTTAGTGGTGATAATATGAATAAAAAATTAAATAGAGGACTAGCTATAATTATACCAGATAAAAAAGTAAATACTTTTATAATGTTTATGATAATATTAGGAATAATATCTGGATCATTATTTCTAGTAGTATTAAAAGATACCGATCATAGCTTAGTAATAGAAAAGATTAATACATTCTTCACTAATATAAATACCAATAACATAAATAATATAGAAGCCTTTAAGAATGCTTTTATTGAAAATATAATATTTGTAATCTTAGTATGGATACTAGGAATGTCTATTATTGGTATAATTATAAATATATTTATGATATATTTAAAAGGTTTTATAATAGGTTTTTCTTTATCTTCTTTCTTCTTAGTATATAAATATAAAGGCCTATTAGCGGCCCTTATCTATGCTTTTCCTACTAGTATAATAAATATATTAGTATGTCTTCTATTAGGAGTATACTCAGTACTATTTACAATAAACCTATGGAAGATAATCTTTTTAAAAGAAAAAGATTTTAATATGAAGAGATTTATAAAGAAATACTTCTTATTACTAATATTATGTATAATATTAATACTAATATCATCATTAACAGAAGGATTCCTAGTACCATCATTATTAAAATTAGTAATAAAACTATTTATTTAAATAATAAAATATGATATAATGACTACTAGTGAGGTGATTAACCATGAAAACAGTAGTCATTGGTATGTCAGGAGGAGTAGATTCCTCAGTAGCGGCTATCCTATTAAAGAAAGCCGGTTATAATGTCATAGGCTTATTTATGCGTAATTGGGATAGTACTATTAATAACGATTATCTAGGTAATCCAAATTTAAATAATAATATATGTCCTCAAGAACAAGATTATAATGATGCCTTAGAAGTATGTAGAAAGATAAATATTCCATTACATAGAGTAGATTTTGTTAAAGAATACTGGGATTTTGTCTTTACTTATTTCTTAGAAGAACTAAAAAAAGGTAGAACTCCTAATCCAGATGTCATGTGTAATAAATATATAAAGTTTGATTTATTTGTTAAAGAAGCAAAAAAACTAGGAGCAGATTATATTGCTACTGGTCATTATGCTAGATTAATTGATGGTAAACTAGCTAAAGCAGTAGATAAGAATAAAGATCAATCATACTTCTTAGCATATGTTAATAAAGATATTTTTAAAGATGTTTTATTCCCTCTAGGTGAAATAGAAAAACCAGAAGTTAGAAAGATTGCTAGAGAATATGGTTTAGTTACCGCTAGTAAAAAAGATTCTACTGGTATATGTTTTATTGGAGAAAGAAATTTTACTCAGTTTCTAGAAAATTATTTACCCAATATTCCTGGTGATATAGTTAATATTGATACAGGTGAAATACTTGGTAAACACATTGGCCTTATGTATTATACCATTGGTCAAAGAAGAGGATTAAATATTGGTGGTACTAAAGATAGAACTTTTGTTGTAAAAAAAGATTTAGATAAAAATATATTATATGTAGCAGTAGGAGATGATAATAAGTATTTATATTCTAGTACTGCTATTATAGAAGAATTTAATTATTTAACTGATAAAAGGCCTAGTAAATGTACTTGTAAATTTAGATATCGTCAATCAGATATAGATATTAATGTAAAATACTTAGATAATAATAATTTATTACTTAGTTATAAAGGATCTAAGGCAGTTACTCCTGGACAATTCTGTGTTCTATATGATAAAGATATATGTCTAGGTGGAGGTATAATTAAAGAAGTAAAATAATAATTAAGGCACTGTAAGCTATAATCTTACAGTGTTATTTTTAGCTTGTAATCTAAAAATAATATGTCATCCACATCTATTATATATAAGCAAATAATATCTTATAAATAAAGAAAAAAATAAAAAAGCACTAGTAATTTTACATATAGTATGATATAATTGTAAATGTAAAGTTATAAACAATTATAAACAATAGGAGGATGACTAACAATGAATGTTGTCGAGAAAGTTAATTTAATATTAAAAAAAGCTAATATTTCCAAAGTAAACCTATCAAAGTATTTAGGAGTATCAAGACAGATGGTTTACAATTATTTTGATGGTGACGATTTATCAAAACTTCCAAATGAGAAGTGTCAACTACTATTTAATTTACTTGACGTCACATCAGAAAAAGAAATATTAGACATAAACATAACAAATGATTATCTTCAAAGAGTAGGGAGTAAAATATTTGATACAAAGAAGAGTACACCAAAAAAAGAAGAATCAATTGACTTAGCAGGTTTAAAAAAAGACGAAATAATGTTAATTGGTGAAATTAGCCAAATGCTTAAGAATATACTTATTGAGAATAAAGGTAGAGAAGGGGAGGCCTATACTACTGTTGAGTATGTCCATCACTTTATTGAAAACTTAAGTACTACTAAAGAATTAAAATACATTCTAGGATATTTTTCTAAGAATTTTGGTTATACTGATCCCAATAAATTTGCTTTCGATGAAAATAATCAATATATATTAGAAAGTATTATGTACTCTGCTATGACATTATATAGTAATGGGGGAGCTTCTCGTACTAAACTTACCGAATCACATCGTAGATGGGAAGCTATGTTAAATAGCAAAAAAGAAGAAAAATTAACTAGAACACAAGAATTAAATACTGCTAAAATAAGAGCCTTAAGAGAACTAGGATATGATGAAATAGATAAAAGTAATGCTAGTGAAGTATTAGACAAAATAGCAGAAATTATGGCTCAAAAATTTTAATTTAAGTCCCCTACTTTAATTTTTACTAAAAATAGGGAAGAACTATAATAATATATTTAATGATTATTTAAATAAATTTATTAATAGTAGATGATGAAGTATCCATCTCAAATTAAATAAGAACGTATATAATTAATTAACTGTATAATAATATAAATAATTATATAGTTAATTTTTTTATAAAATAAATTTATATTTAAAATAATAACTATAATAATATTATATGTAATATAAAAAGAGAAATACTATCTAAAACCTTATTTTATATGGTAATTTAAGGTTAACAACTATATTACTTTTAGTTAAATATCTTACTTCCTATAATTAATATTATGTTAACTTCTACAAAAAAGAGAATATGAGTATAATATAATTAATTTAGTAAATACTATTATTGGAGGTAATTAAAATGAGTAAGAAAAACAAAGATAATAAGACTAAGACTAAATCTAATAATTTTGATTGTCATTGTAATGATGTTAATTTAGATACTGATATGTCTTGTGATTGTCATAAAGATAATTGTCATTGTACTAAGAAGAATAGTACTAATAATTTTGAAGAAAAAGGAGAATAGGGTTACCTACTCTTCTTTTACTTTATAGTACTTGTTTATAATTACTCTTCTTCTTTTAATTTATTTAATAAAGAATTATATTCATTAGTAATTTCTTCTAATCTTTCTTTAGTTTTAGCTTCATATCTAGTTGTTATATTAGGAGTAGTATTAGACTTTCTAACTAAAGCAAAACCATCATCATATAATACTTTAACACCATCAATAGTAAGATAGTTATAACCTTTTTCTTTAGCATACTCCTCTACTCTACTTACTATTTTATCTTTAATAGCATCTTCTACTGGGACTTTATTTTCATCAGTAGAATAATATACTGGGATATTATCTAGTAATTCAGTACATTTCTTATTAGTTTTAGATAAAATTTCTACTAATCTTAAACCAGCATATATACCATCATCATTACCAATAAATTTATCTCTAAAATATAAATGTCCTGACATTTCTCCACCAAATGGATAATCATTCTCAACAGATATTTTTTTAGTATAAGAGTTTCCTGTTCTAGTTTCTACTGGTTTAACACCTAATTTAATTAATTCATCTTTTAAAGCCTTAGAACATTTAACATCAAAGAAACCTTCTTTTTTAGCTACTTTATTATAAATATCTCTCCATATTATTATCATAAATTTATCTATTGGTATCATATTACCTTGATTATCCACTACCCCTACTCTGTCGCCATCACCATCAAAAGCAATACCACAATCAGCTTTTACTTCAAGTACCTTTTCTTTTAGTTGTTTTAGATTCTCTTCTACCGCAGGATCAGGATGGTGATTAGGAAAAGTTCCATCAGACTCATCAAATATAGGAATATATTCTATATATTCATTACTTTTAAAGATATCATGAGCAACTATACTAGTAGTACCATTACCACAATCATATACCACTTTTAATTTATTATTATCCATATCAATATGATTATGTATCATATTAACATAGTCTTCCTCAATATCAGCATATTCTATCGTACCATTTCCTTCAGAATATATACCATTTATTATTACATAGTATAAATCACTTACATCTTTACCAAACATATTATGAATACCATTATAACTCATTTTAAAGCCATTATATTCTTTAGGATTATGTGAAGCAGTAATCATAATACCAGCATGAATATTTAGTTTATCCCAAGCATAATAGTACATAGGAGTAGTTACTAAACCAAGTCTAACAACATTTACTCCTCCCTCAGTTAATCCTTTTACTAAGTTTTCTTCAATTATCGGACTAGATAATCTATTATCATAACCTACAATCATTTTATTTTTACCAAAACTTAGTAATTTAGTAGCATAAGCTCTACCTATATGGTATGATATCTCTTCAGTAATATCTTCATTCCATATACCTCTTATATCATATTCTCTAAACATTAATCTATTTAATTCCATATTTAATCTCTCCTTTTATATAATTCATAATTTTCTTTTAATATATCAGTACTAACATTTGTATATATCTGAGTAGTAGTAATACTAGAATGTCCTAACATTTCTTGAATAGTACGAAGATCTGCTCCATTATTTAATAAATGAGTAGCAAAAGAATGTCTTAACATATGTGGAGTTATATTCTTATCAATATTCTTTTGTTTAGCTATATCTTTTATAATAAGAAAGAAACCTTGTCTACTTATCTTTTTACCATGATTATTTAAGAATATATTCTCAGTATAATAACCTTTCTTCATACTATCTCGATATTCGTAGATATATTTCTTTAAGTATTCTACTGCTAGTTCTCCTACTGGAACTATTCTTTCTTTATTTCCTTTACCAAAACATTTAACATAACCATTATCTAAATCAATATCTTTTAATTTCAAATCTACTAACTCACTTACTCTAAGTCCTGAAGAATACATAAGTTCAAGCATAGCTTTATTTCGATAATCAAAAGCATTATTTAATTCTATATCTAATAAATTATTTACTTCTTCTATTGAGAGAATATTAGGTAATTTTCTTCTTACTCTAGGTTTATCTATCTTAATACTTATATCTTCAATATGATATTTTTCACTTAGATATTTATGAAATAACTTTATAGATACTATCTTTCTAACTATACTAGTCTTTTCATAATTATTTTTATCTAAGTATATAAGATAATCAATTATATCTTCTTCTTTAATATTTAAAGCACTATATATATGTTTCTTTTCTTCTATATATTCTAAGTATTTATATATATCTTCAATATAAGATTCAACTGTTGTATCTATTTTCTTTAATTTAATAGCGGTTAATTCTATCTTATATTCACTTAATATATCTTTATTTTTTTTACTTAGTTTTAAATTATCTATCTTTATCATATTACCTACTCTCATATAAATTATATCATTTATTATTATTTTAGTAAACTTTATGAGATTAATTTTACACTTATTTAATATATCAAACTATATCTATTATACATAAGTATATAGCTATTTTAGTTTGTAAAAAAACATATCCTTGCAATTTTTACAAACTAATCATAATAAAACACCTACCCTTTTAATAAAAGTTTTATTTATACATTACTAAAAATTAACAGGGTCCTGTAACTCTTCTATAAATACATTTTTTTGTTCTATAGTCATACATTACTAAAAATTAACAGGGTCCTGTAACATATGATGCTTATTATATTGAAAACAAATAGTCATACATTACTAAAAATTAACAGGGTCCTGTAACGAATTATTAACAGGAGTTCAAGAGGGAGCAGTCATACATTACTAAAAATTAACAGGGTCCTGTAACCTGGATAATTGCTACTAAATATACTGATGAGTCATACATTACTAAAAATTAACAGGGTCCTGTAACATCGTTTTCATTGTCTAACATATCTTCTAAGTCATACATTACTAAAAATTAACAGGGTCCTGTAACCTTATCTGGCTGAACGATACAAAGTAGGTTGTCATACATTACTAAAAATTAACAGGGTCCTGTAACTAATTGCTTAAATATATACTATCATTATTTGTCATACATTACTAAAAATTAACAGGGTCCTGTAACACATTAACATTAGAATTGCAATTAGAATAAGTCATACATTACTAAAAATTAACAGGGTCCTGTAACTGCTCTACTCCATGTTGTTCAGCAATCTTGTCATACATTACTAAAAATTAACAGGGTCCTGTAACAAGTCTGGTAATGATATAATTCTAGATTTGGTCATACATTACTAAAAATTAACAGGGTCCTGTAACTTTAATAGTATCAAGTATTTTAGATGGCAAGTCATACATTACTAAAAATTAACAGGGTCCTGTAACCAAAAACTTCTTTCTATAGTCATAACTAGAGTCATACATTACTAAAAATTAACAGGGTCCTGTAACAAAGAAAAAGAAGATATATACTATATAGATGTCATACATTACTAAAAATTAACAGGGTCCTGTAACTTATAATCTCCCTCAATAAATGCTTTAAATGTCATACATTACTAAAAATTAACAGGGTCCTGTAACTTATCCCCAACTTGTACTATTTCGCAATAAGTCATACATTACTAAAAATTAACAGGGTCCTGTAACTTACTTAAATTAGTAGTCAAAGAATTGAAAGTCATACATTACTAAAAATTAACAGGGTCCTGTAACCAATATGACGATAGAGATAGAACCTTTTACGTCATACATTACTAAAAATTAACAGGGTCCTGTAACGATAACTAGACATAAATGAGTATATAAACAGTCATACATTACTAAAAATTAACAGGGTCCTGTAACACACTTCTATCACATCTATCATATTTATAAGTCATACATTACTAAAAATTAACAGGGTCCTGTAACACCATATTTATCAATACCATATACAGAAACAGTCATACATTACTAAAAATTAACAGGGTCCTGTAACGATAACTAGGCATAAATAGGCATATAAACAGTCATACATTACTAAAAATTAACAGGGTCCTGTAACAAACTACAGTATCTAAACAAGGTAATGAAGTCATACATTACTAAAAATTAACAGGGTCCTGTAACGTATGTATCTCATTTCTTAATGAAGTATCTGTCATACATTACTAAAAATTAACAGGGTCCTGTAACATGTCTGCTTAATTAGTGATAATTAAGTAGTCATACATTACTAAAAATTAACAGGGTCCTGTAACTGGTTCATATATATTTGTAAGAAACTTTATGTCATACATTACTAAAAATTAACAGGGTCCTGTAACCTTCTGACCTGTAGGTTTATATGTTATAGGGTCATACATTACTAAAAATTAACAGGGTCCTGTAACCTTATTTATGATACCGTGGTTTATATATCTGTCATACATTACTAAAAATTAACAGGGTCCTGTAACCACCTCAAATAATAACAGGGTTAACTACTTGTCATACATTACTAAAAATTAACAGGGTCCTGTAACTATGAAAATCAAATAGAAACATTAGAAATAGTCATACATTACTAAAAATTAACAGGGTCCTGTAACCTCAAATTAATTATATCATTTATAAGAAAAATATACAATATTAAAATAATATTTTAATAAATATAGATTATTTTAATTATTTTTGATACAATAATATTGAGGTAAGAACATGGAAATAGTTATAGATATAGATAATATACCAAATATATTAAATTTAGATAAAAATATAATTTTCTTTGGTAAAAATAGTAATTATAAAAATAAAGTAATTAATAATATTGATGATTGTTTACTTGGTAAAAGTAAAAATATATTAATTAATGGAAATACTTATAATAGTAAAGATTTTAATATTATAAGTATTAATGAAGAAAATGACTTTACTAATGAATTTAAATTTACTAAAAGTAATACTTTAAAGCAATTAATTTATAATGATGTTATAAATAAAATAAATGAAGATAAAATAATTAAATATACTAATGAAATATTTGATGTAATAGATGAAAAAGTTAATAATTTATTAGATAGAAAAATCAATAAAAAAAGTGATAATAATATATCCTTTCAAATAGAAATACCTGATGTTAATTCAATTATAGATAAATTTACTAATATTTATATTGATGATGTTTTACTTAATGATAATAGCATATCTAAATCTATGAAAAGAAAATTATTATATCAATTATATTTTTTAGACATAAAAAAATTAGATGATAAACCAACTATAGTTATTATTAATAATTTTGATGTGTATTTAAACACCAATGAAATTATTAATTTATTAAATACAATTGATAATTTATCAAATGATAATTGTCATTTCATATTAAGTAGTTGTAATAATATATTTGAATATCTTAATATAGAAAAATATAATATATATAAAGTATCTGATAAAATAATTAATTTTAATATCATTGATGAAGCAATCAAAACATATTTACTAAGAAATGAATATAATAAAAATAATGTTAATATAACATTTAATGGTTTTTATATTAATAATGAATCATTAATTACAAATGAAGAAATATCTAAGATAAAAGATAATATTATCAATAAATACCCTACTCTAATTAGTAAAATATTAAATTCTGATAGTATTAAAGTTGTTTTAAATAAGCCAAAAAATATTACTTGTGAATATATTATTTGTGATAATAAAGAACTTCAAAATCTTTTTTTAGAAATATCTGATAAACTTATTGACTAAGAGACAAAAATACGATATAATTAAATTGTCCTGAAAGATTGGACATACATTACTAAAAGTTTACAGGTTTCTGTAATAAGGCATAATGCCTTAGGTTTGATCTAACCTTAAAGATCACAAAAACAGGTTTATACCTGTTTTTCTATTATTCAAATACTAATAAACTTTCTATAGATATATCTTCTTCTACTTTTTTTGTACCTGAAAACATTATTATATTATTATATTGATTTTCAGTAACTTGAAGTAATCTAATATTTCCTGTCTTTGGAGCATTTATTTTTAATCTATTAATATGTTTATTTAAGTCATCATTGTTCTTACATATTCTAGAATAAACAGAATACTGCATCATTATAAAACCATCATCTAATAAATATTTCCTAAATTTAGTAGCTATCTTTCTTTCTTTTTCTGTAATTACTGGTAAATCAAACATAACTATTACTCTCATAAATCTATTATTCATATATAATACTTGGTAAATCTAATTTAATTTCACCAGAAGAAAAAGATTTTATATAGCTTTTTATTAACAATCCTATACTATATTCTATAGTATATTTTTTATTTTGATGTAATACTTCTTTGTTTAATAAATTTATTAACTTCTTTCTAAATTCAAAAGACAATGGTAATACTATATCATCTTTATTATCATAAACGAATTTATCTACTACAGATCGATATGGTTCTAAAAAATCATATGCCAAATTAAAATTATTTATTTTAGAACTATGGTGTATTCCTAAATAAGTATTTAGTCCATATACAGCTAAATTTCTTATAATTGCACTCGCTATAATAGTATAACCATAATTTAAAGCTGCATTAACATTATCATCATAAAATCTTATAAAATCACTTCCAAATAGACTACGAAAATACATTTTAGCTGCTAACCCTTCTCTATTTTTACTATCACCATCTGTTATTTCATTTATATATTCAGTTAATTTAGAGATTGGAAACTCTTCTTTTGAAGTCATTTCCAATACTCTAATACTGTTTTCTATTTTTCTTTTAACTATTTGGTTCCAAAATTCATTTTTAATACTATCATCTATTTCTAATTGATGTGAAAACACATCTAATTGTTTAAAATGGTAATTATATGGATACATTATTGAAGTTGGTTCAAATTTTTCATCACATACTATTAATGATATAGCATTTTTTCCTAGTTCAGCGAGTAACCTAGTAGTAAGAATAGTAGATGAATCTTCAATTAATATATAACTTATATCTTCAAGTGGCACCTTAATACTACTTTCATCTTTATCAATTATTAATTGATTATCTTTAAAGTGTAACTTTTCACTCTTCTTAATTATTACTTGTCTATAGCCCACTTATCTCTCCTAGTACACTAATTGATAACTTTTTAATCTCTTTAATTGTAGATACTGTTATTTGATATTGTGCTCTCTGTTTACTAAAAATATTATTTTCATTTAAATCAGTTTTTATAATGTCGTATCCATCTCCTAATTTACTCTTTACTTCAAGCATTCCACTAGAACAACCAACTACATAAGCAACACTTTCTTTACCATCATTAGTAGTAATTTTAATCAAATCATTTTTATTTAGAGAAATATATAAATCATAATTATTTATTATATCAGTATAAGACATAATTTTACTATTCTTACCTTGACCATAATCTAATTTAATATTAAAATTATCATCTACTCTATTCTTTTCTTTTAGTGTATTAATTTTCTTTATTTCCAATATATCATAAGCAGCAAAGTATAACTTATCATCTTCTTTATCTTTTGATTTAAATACATCAATTCGATATATTCCACCTTTTTCTACATTACTTTTATTAATCATGTGACCAGTATTTTTATATTCACTATATAGTTTCAATTTTTTAATTTCTTTATGCTCTTTATCACTTTTAGATACAGGATACTTATTCCCATTAGCTTTAAGTACTTCTTCCCCTACTTCATAATCTCCAAACCATTCTACTAACGATTCATAAACATCTTTAGAACCACCAAGTCTGTCTGGAATATTATCTAAATCTTTTCTTTTAACTTTTTCAATAGGTGTTCTTAATGTTTTATATATCTTTTTGTCTTCATCTTTGCCTATCTCTTTTATTCCATAATATGTCTCTTCATGCATCTTACCTGATACTTTAGTTTTAGCAATAGAAGGTATTAATGTATGAACATTATCTATATCTTTTTGAGTGTAAGTGTTATATGATTTTAAATTCCATTTTAATGTATCTAAATCTTGTTCATATACTCTTAACTTTGCTTCTTTATCAAAATTTTCATATGGAAGTGGAAATTCTAACTTACTAATGTTATGTCTATTATAATATATATTATTTTCTGCTAATTGCTGTTTAATATATTCTCTTATATCAATAGTTTCTACTTCACCAGTATCATCATTATAATATTGGCCTTCAGAATCTTCAATTTTTATATAAGAAATATTTTTAATTTGTAATTCAGTTAATCCATCTATATATCTACTAAATTTTTCATATAATGTTATTTTCTGTTGTAATGATGGTGTAATAGAAGCAATTACTAAAGCATCCATAGCATGATGTAAATGATTATCACGGTCTTTATTTATATCTTCTTTTATATTTTTAGGTAAAATATAATTCTTAGATAAATAACTATGTGTAAGTCTATTAAATCCCCATCTTGCCCTTAATTTAGCAGTAATAGCGCCTGGATACATATTAACTTTTTCTACATTTAAATATGCTTTAATTAATGAAGATAATTCCTTACTTATATATTTAGTATCATTAAGATTTTGACTTCTCATTTCTCTTTCAGTATCAAAATCCAATTTTTTTAATAAATAATTATCTTTCTTTTTCTGTGATATAGTTAAATTATTAATATATGTTTCATATTCATCCCATTTATCAGTTTTACCAAACCATTCATATGGTGTTCTATTTCCTTTTTCTTGATTTTCTTTAGTATATACTAATGTTTTATTTAAATAGTTATCATTATAAGTCCTAGAATATGGTAATATATGATCTATTTGTACAATATTATTTCCAAATAAATCTTCTATAGATATTTTTTTCATACTATAACCACAAAATTCATTTTGTTCTTTCCATAATTTATACTTTAACAAATCAGTACTTGATATCTTATCTGTACTAACAAACAATCCTAATTCTACCAATTGATTTTTAATTTTTTCATTTTCAGCTTGCTTTTCTACATTATTTTTTGCTATTTCATTTCTTTCTTGCCTTGACTTAGCAAGTTCCCTAGCAGTTTCTATATTAATTATTTTAGGCATTCCATATTTTTTAATAATTGAATTAATTACTTTTCTAGTTTGAGTAAGTGATCTAATAACTCTTTGATTTGTTATATTATCATCTACACATATAGGTACTAATAAATCTTTTTTCTCTTTATCACCATTTATATCAGAATGATTATATCCCAAAATATTCATAGCCTTATCGTATGTATTTCCCCCATACATTATTGGAATTAATTTTCTTATTAATTCAGTAGATAACATTAAATGATCTTTAAAATTAGGCAATAATTCTACAAAATGAATATCATTAAATATATTATCTATATTTTCCGATTCTTTTATTTTATTAAGTATATCTTCATTAACTTTATAATTAGTACAATATAAAGCAAGGTCATCTAATAAATACATATTATCTTTTACTTCATCCCAAATATCTTTACTATAAGCTTTTATTACACTATCTTTTAATATATGATACCCTTTTAATTCAATTAATGTTTTGCTAAGCAATTTATCATTGCATAATTTATTATATAGTTCTTTATCTTCGCTTGATAACTCATTAATGTTAATTTTAGTATCTTTCTTAATATTAAGTTTTTTCTTTAATTCTTCAATTAATTTAATATATTCTTTTTTAGATAAAGTTAAATCTTTAAAGTCAATATTATTTCCAATCATTTTTGTTAAATCTTTATATGATATACTCTTTTTCTCTTTAGCTTTTTCTATTATGTTTTTAATTTCCTTTTCTGATAGTTTTATATATTCACCATCATTTACTTTATATTTTAAATTAACTAATTTAGTTAATGCTACATATATTTCTGAAGAAAATGCTCTCTTTGGTGCCCTTGGATTACCATCAAAGTTACATTTACCAGTCATTCTCTCTATTAAATCTCCACCATATGGAGAATTTCCTCCTGGCCCTTTAGCATAACTTCTTCTAGAATTATATATTTCTAAATATTGATTTTTAAAATCATCAGTAATCAAACCAAATTTTATTTGACTATCTAATACTTTATTTATTTCTTCTAAATACATTTCATTTGTTACTGATATTTTATAATCATTTGGACTATTTTTAATTTTATTTTTAAATTTATCATCTTTTATATACATTTCTGATATAGTACGATAATTATTATCTTTCATTATCTTTTCATTTTCTTTAATAGCGGTTAATACTTTACCTGATTCTTTGTCTGATGCTTCTTCTCTATTTGACTTATATCCTCTTTTTTTAGCATAATGTACTAATATTATTGATAGCTCTTCATCAGTTAGTTTTCTATCTAAAGCTTCAACTTTTAATATATATGGATTGGTATTTTTCCCATTATAATAGTTGTTAATCATGTTGTTAAAAATTATGGATAATTCTTCATTCTTTTCAGAAACTATATTACTATTAATATTACCTTTTAAATATCCATTTTCATATAATAAATTTTTTACTCTATCTAATCTAAATTCTCTTCTTCTCGCAATTCTTCTTGCTCCCCTTTTTTCTCTTCTTTCCTTTGCTCTACTATCACCTGTCTTTTCAACTTCACCAGGAGTAAATATTCTACTTCCAACATCTATTATTTTATAAGGATTATTATTATCATCTAATTCTAACAACCCCCATCCTACCGAAGATATTCCAATATCTAATCCCAATATATAATCTTTTTTCATTTTACTACCTCTTTCTCACATAGTTATATGTATAATTAAATTGTACAAAATATTACCAATATTGTCAACTAAATACAACGTATATTTATTGATAAATTTATGTACATTCCAACTTTAATATTAACACATACTTGTAATTAACATTTTTTTATACTTATAAGTATACATTTAATGATGTAAAATGTTTTTAATTAACTAACTGTTAACAATAAATAATTAAATTATAATCATTAAGAACTATGTTATCTGAAAATAAAAATCACTCTAAATATATAACTTGAAATTATTATTTTAGTAATCTAAAAAATAATAACCAAAAATTAAAAAAAGAAAGTACTCAGTCAACTCTTTCATTAAAGACGAGGTTGATTTTGGAGTACCTGCTTACGAGAATAATGATACCACAAATATGTAATAATGTCAACCAGTACATGTTTTCACCAAAATATCTTTAATTAAAAATACTTATTTACTTTAACTTATAAATAAGTTATAATATAAAAGAAGAAAGAGAGTTGATATAAATGGATAAATTAATAAAAGAAGCTTTATTAAAGGAAGAAAAAAGACAAAATGATAACATAGAACTTATTGCTAGTGAGAACTATGTTTCTAAAGATATATTAGAATTACAAGGTAGTATATTTACTAACAAATATGCTGAAGGATATCCAGGTAAAAGATATTATGGTGGATGTGAGAATGTTGATATAGTTGAAAATTTAGCTATTGAATATGTATGTAAGTTATTTGGATGTAAATATGCTAATGTACAGCCTCATAGTGGTAGTTCAGCAAATATGGCTGTATATAGAGCATTACTTAATCATGGTGATACTGTTATGGGAATGAATTTATCTGATGGAGGTCATTTAACTCATGGTCATCCTCTTAATTTTAGTGGTATAGATTATAATATTATTGATTATAAAGTAGATCCTGATACTGGTTATTTGGATTATGATAACATTAGAGAAATTGCTTTAAAAACAAAACCTAAAATGATAATAGCGGGGGCTAGTGCCTACTCTAGAAGTATTGATTTTAAAAAATTTAGAGAAATAGCAGACGAAGTTAATGCTTACTTATTTGTAGATATGGCCCATATTGCCGGTTTAGTCGCAGCCCATCTTCATATGAATCCCGTTGATTATGCTGATGTAGTTACTTCTACTACTCATAAAACTTTAAGAGGCCCTAGAGGAGGTATTATTCTTACTAATAATGAAGAGATTATAAAGAAAATAAATAAAACTATTTTCCCTGGTATTCAAGGTGGACCGCTTATGCATGTAATTGCTGCTAAAGCACAATGTTTCTATGAAGCATTAGATCCATCATTTGTAACTTACCAAGAACAAGTACTTAAAAATATTAAGGCTTTATCTGATTATTTAATTAGTAAAGGTATGACTATTATATCTGGTGGTACTGATAATCATCTAATATTATTAGATGTATATAATTCACTTGGTATTACTGGTAAAGAAGCTGAAGAAATATTAGATTCAGTACATATAACAGTTAATAAAAATACTATACCTAATGAAACACTTAGTCCTATGAAAGCAAGTGGTATTCGTATAGGAAGTCCTGCAATGACTACAAGAGGATTAAAAGAAGAAGATTTTGTTACTATTGGAGATATTATATATAATGTATTAAATAACTACAATAATGATAGAGTTTTAGATAGAGAAAAGAAAAGAGTATCAAGTTTAACTAATAAATATAAGATATATAATTAATAATGAAGAATTAATAAACAAAGACTTAAATAGTCCATTGAAGATAGTTCTTTATGGGCTATCTTCATTTTGTTATAAAGGAATAGTGATGTTATGGAAGAATTATTATCAATAAAATTAAGACCTAAATCTTTAAAAGATATTATTGGTCAAGAACATTTAGTAGGAGAAAATAAAGTTATATATAATCTGGTTAAGAATAAGAAATTATTTTCAATGATTTTATATGGTCACCCAGGTATTGGCAAGACAAGTATAGCTACTGCAATAGCGGAAGAACTTGGTATGAGATATCGCAATCTTAATGCTGTTGTAAATAATAAGAAAGATTTTGATACAGTTATTGAAGAAGCAAAATTATATGATGGTTTAATTGTAATCGTGGATGAAATACATAGATTAAATAAAGATAAACAAGATATTCTCTTGCCCTATCTTGAATCCGGCATTATTACTTTAATTGGTATGACTACTTCTAATCCATATCATGCTATCAATCCCGCTATTCGAAGTCGTTGTCAATTATTTGAACTTAAAGATTTAACTAGTGATGATATTAAGAAAGGTATCGATAAAGCTATAGAATCTAATTATTTAGAAGGTTTAACTATTACTGATGAAGCAAAGAACTATTTAGCTAGTATATCTGGCACTGATTTAAGATATGCTTATAATACACTTGAAGTAGCCTACTACTCTACTGAAGATAAAAATATTACTTTAGATACTTTAACTAAAATAAGTAATAGAACTAATAGTTTATTTGATAAGAACGCTGATGGTTATTATAATGTAATTTCAGCTTTTCAAAAATCTATTCGTGGTAGTGATGTTAATGCTGCTCTTCATTATTTAGCTAGATTAATTGATGCTGAAGACTTAGACATTATTGTAAGAAGATTATCCGTTATTGTTTATGAAGATATTGGCCTTGCTAATCCAAGTATGGGTCCAAGAGTAGATGCTGCAATTAATGCTGCCTTAAGACTAGGATTACCAGAAGCTAGGATTGTATTATCAGAAATAGTAATAGAACTTGCTTTATCACCAAAAAGTAATAGTGCTGAAATGGCTATTGATAAAGCCCTTGAAGATATTCGTACTAAGAATATAGGAGATGTTCCTAATCATTTAAAGAATCCATCTAGTGAATATAAATATCCTCATAATTATAAAAATGATTATGTAAGACAACAATATTTACCTGATAATCTTCTAGGTAGTAAGTATTATATTCCTAAGGATAATAAAAATGAAAGAATATATAAAGAAATAATAAATAGATTAGATAATATGTAAAAGAAGAATCAAATTAATGATTCTTCTTATCTTTTATTTTATAATATCATTTATTACATAATAAGCAGCATTTATACCAGCAGTAGCGGGTACCATCATCATTGAAGATACTAAATTTTTATCATTCTTCTTTGGTTCCTCGCTAGAAAATACTACAGGTACTTTACCTCTTATTTTTTCATCTTTGACATATTTTCTAATACTTTTAGCAAGTGGATCATATGAAGTATCTTTAATATCACATATTTTTACTAGACTAGGATTTAACTTTTTACCCATACCACATACTGTAATTAATTTAATATTCTTTTCATGACATTTCTTAATAAGTAATTTCTTTACTATAACAGTATCACAAGCATCTATTATATAGTCGTAGGAGCTTTTAAATAATATATCAATATTATTTTCATCTATTTTAAGTGGTAAAGTATTTACTAAAACACTACTATTTGTTTCATTAATTCTCTCTTTCCAAGCCTCTACTTTTAATTTACCTACATTACTTTCTTTAGCTATTATTTGTCTATTAATATTAGATATATCTATGTTATCATAATCTACTAATGTTATATTATGAATACCACTTCTAATAAGAGCTTCTATTGCATATCCACCTACTCCACCTACTCCAATTATAAGAATATGTTTACTCTTTATTTTATCTAAATTATCTTGACCTATTAAAGCTATTGTTCTATCAAACATTATTTTATATATTTATAGGTGGATACTTTATCTTTAAAATTATTACTTAATTTCTCTATATTATTCTTACTAATACCTTCTTTACTTACTATAAAAGCTTTATATTTATTTATATATAAGTAGTAGGTATTATTTCTTTCAATTACTTTATATAAATCTTTATAATTTATATATTCTTCTTTACCATTATCTATCATAAAATTATATTCTTTAAATAGATATTTTATCTTAGTATTTAGAATACTATCTTTTCTTTTTTCTAATCTTTTATAATTAGTATATGGTAACATATTAGTATTTAATTCTATGATACCAAATAAACTAAATATAAAGGTAATTATATCGATAGTAGTAGTATTATCTAAAAAGAAAAATCTAACTACTAATGCTGCTATTAGTATATTCATAATTATTCTAATTGTCTTTACTTTATCAAAATAATATACTCTTAAAAATTCTTTTACTAAGTCATTAGTATATATAGTATTATTTTTTATTTCCATTTTTCATCACCATTATTAGTATATCACAAAATCAATATAAAAAAAAGCCCAGACGGACCGACTCTGTAAGATAAAACCCGCGGCGTAAGTCACAGGTGGGTCAGCACAATAATTTAATTAGGATTCCTACTTAAAAGCAAGCATTCAACACATAAATTATATTAGCTCCCCTATTAATATCTTTAGTCGGTTTTATACTAAAGATGTCGTATCCTCTAGGTATCTTAATTATATCATAGTCTATATTATTAGTAAATAGCTTTATTTATATTTGACAATTATTTTACTTTATTCCTTCCGAGCCTGTAGTCTCTGAAGGTGTTATAGAGCCTAGTTATAGTCTCTATAACAAACAATATCATTATAATATATAAATATTTATTTTTGAAACTACAGGTTCAAAAATACCTTGGAAGACTATCTTTGATAGGCTGTAAAGGAAAAGAAAAAGAAAGATTAATTATTCTTTCTCTTTACTAAAGTATATTTCTTATTATCTTTAATCGTAGACTTATCAATAATTAAACTCTCATATAAAGAAGAATTACTAGCTATCTCAAACTCAGCTAGTGCAAGAGAAGACTCAAGTATTTCATTAATACTCTTAGCACCTAATTTTCTATCATAAGCTATTCTAGCTATCATATTAATAACTTCTTCAGATATTTCTAAGTTAATATTCCTTTTACCTAAAAATTCCCTATTAGTATTAAGAGAACTTAAAGTAGAATTCTTAATAATATTAATATAATCATCTAGTGTCAAATTATTCATTTCTATTAGAATAGGAAATTTATTAGCAAGTTCAGGTATAATACCATAAGAATCAAGAGTATTATCTTCTAATGCAGTATTAAATCCCACTGTAGTATTTCTAAGATTCTCATTATTATTAAAATTACCAATACCAATTATAAGTAGTTTATCCATACTAAAACGATATTTCTCATTATCAATAGTATTAATAGTAAATACTCCTTCATCAATCAAATTAATAATAATTTCTTGTAAAGCCTTACTAGAAGTACTATGTCTTTCTTTACTATTTGTCGATATTTCTTCTAATTTATCAATAACCAAAATACCAGTCTTAGCCTTTTCAACATCAAATTCAGTCTTTTCTAATAAATTTAATAATATATTTTCAATATAACCTTCACTACCTAATCTTTTAGCATTAATAATAACACAAGGAATACCAAGTAATTCTTCAAGTAATTTAAAGATTGTAGTCTTACCAACACCTTCTGGACCATTAATTAACATATTATAATTAAAAGTCTTATCTTCATTATTATATTGCTTCCATATAGTAGATAATATTTGTTTTATTTGTTCATCTTGACCTATTATCTTACTAGTTAGTTCTTTATAAACATCACTAATATTCATTTCATTATTACCAATAATATTATCAATTTCTAATTCAGGATAATATTTGTTATAGAAGTTTATTAAGTCACTATCTAAAAATATATTACATTCATTATTCTTTTCTACTTGTAAGACTATTGGTACATTACCTTGACTTTCTGATAATATATATCTATGTTTTGCGTTATTTATAAAGGCTTTTGTTTTAATAGTAAAAAGTGAAGATTTAGGATAAAGATCAGTATATCTAGAGAGAGGAAGTCTACCTAAAAAGGCATACTCTTCTCCCTCAATCATATGATGATATTTCTTCCCTTTAGTAGTAGTAAATACTTCACTTTCTTGATTATAAGTACCAATTTCACAATATACTGGTATATAATTAATTACATCTTTCTTTTCCATTCTTCTATAAATTACAACTAAATCAAAATTATTATTCATATATCCCCCTTAATAAATATCAATCTCTAACCTTAATATGTGTTTCTCTAAGTTGTTTTTCAAATACTTCACCAGGACAACCCATCATAGCATCAGCACCATTAGCCCCTAGTGGGAAAGCAACCATTTCTCTAATATTTTCTTCATCTTTTAATAGCATTAGTATTCTATCAATACCAGGAGCCATTCCAGCATGAGGAGGTGCTCCATATTGAAATGCTGTATATAAACTTCTAAACTTAGTCTCAACATCTTCATCAGTATAACCAGCAAGTTCAAAGGCTCTCTTCATTATTCTAATATCATGATTTCTAACAGCCCCAGAAGCCATCTCATAACCATTACATACAAAGTCATATTGATATGCTACAACATTTTCAATATTATCCTCAGTAAGAGCTTCTAATCCACCTTGAGGCATACTAAATGGATTATGACCAAAGTCCCAAGTATTCTCTTCTTCATTATATTCATACATAGGAAAATCATTAATAATACAGAATTCAAATTTATTCTTATCAAGTAAATCAAGTTCATTACCTAATTTAATTCTAAGAAGACCTGCTAATTTATTTATTTTATTCTTAGAGTCTGCTAGTACAAATAAAGTACTTCCAGCCTCTAGATTACATTTATCTACTAATTCTTTTCTTATTTCATCAGTTAAGAACTTATCTAATGATGATTTAAAAGTCATATCTTCATTTACTTTAATATATGCAAGTGCAGGGGCTCCAACACTCTTCATATATTCTTCCATAGACTTATACCAAGAGTTTGATTTATCAATATTCTTAACAGTAATACCTCTAATTAAAGAAGTTTTAAATGGTTCAAAAGAACTCTTACTTAATATATCAGTTAAATCTTCAATCACTAATGGATTTCTTAAATCTGGTTTATCTGAACCATACTTAAGCATAGCTTCTTTAAAAGGTATTCTTCTAAATGGTCTCTCTGATACCTCTTTATCACTAAAGTGAGTAAATATGTCGTAGAAGATTCTCTCTCCTACTGCATAAACATCTTCATCAGTAGCAAAAGACATTTCTAAGTCTAATTGATAGAACTCACCATATAATCTATCACTTCTAGGATCTTCATCTCTAAAACATGGAGCTATTTGGAAATATCTATTAAATCCTGAACACATAAGTAATTGTTTAAATATTTGAGGAGCTTGAGGTAGAGCATAAAATTTTCCCTTATACTTTCTTGATGGTACAATAAAGTCTCTAGCTCCTTCTGGAGATGATGCAGTTATAATTGGTGTTTGAATCTCTGTAAAGTTCATCTCTTTCATTATTTTTCTCATATAATCTAATACTTCTGTTCTAAATAGTATTCTATCATGTACTTTAGGATTTCTTAAGTCTAGATATCTATATTTTAATCTAGTATCTTCAAAAGCTTCAGTACTTCTATTAATTTCAAAAGGTAATACATTTTGAGCTACTCCTAGTACTTCAAAAGAAGATACCAGTACTTCTACTTCTCCTGTTTTCATATTAGGATTAGTCATACCTTCAGCTCTATGTCTTACTACTCCAGTTACAGTCATAGTACTCTCTCTAGTTATATCTTTAAAACTATCAATATCTTCACTTATTAACTGAATTACTCCTGTTTCATCTCTTAATGTCATAAATACTAGACTACCTAGATTTCTTTTTTGTTCTAACCAACCTGCTACTTTTATTTCTTCACCGATATTTTTAGTGGATACTTCACCACAATAAATTGTTCTATATTTATTTTTCATATACATCTTCCTTTCATATAATATAAAAACACATCAATTACATAAGGACGAATACTATTATCCGCGGTGCCACCTTATTTCACTAATGTGCTCTTTATTAGTTTTTATCGGAACTACCCGTTTTCTACTTATTTATATCTACTATCTGTCACTAATAGTAATAGAAAATCTATACTTATTATATAATTATTATTTATTCTTGTCAATTATTTTTTAATATTTTATTCACTTTAAGTCTAAGTCTTAAAGTGTTGTTATTAGCCTTAGGTCTAATAACAATATATCAGCCATATTTATTATATATAAGCATAGACTATATACTTTAATATGTTTAGTAGTTATCTTTTTTTAATATACTTTTATTTACTACATTAAATATATTTAAAGGTATTATACACGAATAATGATAAATGTAAGTTGACTACTACTATTTTATTATAAAAATATTGATTTTTTTTCTAAATTGTGGTATTATCTTGTTGTAAGGAGTTAGTCCTCCATCCATTTCGGATGTTTGCTTAAGGTTTTATACATTGAGCGTTGGAGAAATACTCCTTTTTTTTGCAATAAAATCGACCTTTTCAAGAAAAAGTGTTTGAGTTCTAAAAGTTCCCTTTTGATTTGAAATAATTTCTAATGCTATATATGTACCATTGTGAATTCTTTTTTTAAATCTTAAGGCATTTTGGCTTTTATTATATTTATTATATCTAACATTATCAAAATTTATAATAATATTACTTATATTATGAACAAAGTCAACTATATCACTTTCTTCAAGACTTTCTTTTTTTAAATGTCGTATTTCCTCTTGACTAATTACCAAATCATATCTTTTATCTTCATCTAAAACTAAATTAATCTTATTTTGTTTTATATCAGTTACCTCACTTTTAATTCTTACTATAGTTTCTTTTGGTATAACGCCTAAATATATGTATTTGTTACTTTTTTTATCATTTAATGCTTCTAAAACATATTTTTTTAAATTCTCATTATTATTATCTATAATTACATTTTTATTAGTTCTTAATATTTTTTCTTTTTCTTCTTCATTAAACAATAATAATTTATTATTATACATTACATCTTCTCCTTTCTTATTTTCTTAATTGCCTATTATAACTTAAAATATGATACTTGTCAAATGCCTTTTTAATTGTGACATACATTTGTTCCCTGACTTGGCAATTATTAAAAGCATCTATTCTTTAGATGCTTTTGCATTAATTAAATAATATTTTTTCACTTTTATACATTTTATTTATAAATAGTAGAAGTACTATTATATATATTATTGAAGATATTATAGTTATTAGTATATTATTAATATTAATAGAACTAGTTAAGATATTATTTATAACAATAGTATGATTAATAATAGGAATAAATGATAATACTCCTGATATATTAATATTTAACATTTCTAAAAACATAGGTATACAAGTAACTAAACTAATAGGCGTAAGAGCACTTTGAGCTTCTTTAAAGGATTTAGTAAAACTTGCTATTGTTATACATAATCCTGATATAAATAATGTATAAAATAATAATATTAATATTGTTAATAGTATTGTAATAGTATTTATATTAAATATTACATTATCATAAATACTAAAGCTATTCTTTACATAATATAATGATAATATTGATAAAAGGACTCCTATTAAAAGAGTTACTATTCCTGATATAGATATAGCTAAGTATTTACCAAATATTAATTCTTTTCTACTAATAGGAAATGTTAATATTGTCTCTAATGTACCTCTTTCTTTTTCACCAGCTGTTGTATCAGTAGAAGTATAAATACAACTAAGAGTTATAGCCATTATAGTAAAGGTAATAGCCATAAGTATTATTTGATTACCAAAAATACTCTCTCCTTTTATCTCAGTAACATTATAATTTAAATTATTATATACTTTACTTAAGTCAATATTATTATTTACCAAATAACTTTGTCCCAAATAATTATTATAGTTGTCTAGATAATTAGTAATTAAACTAGTAACCATACTACCATCTTCACTTTGAATATTAGCATAAATATTATAACTATTATTATCTTTAACTATATACGCCAATATTTTATTACTATTATAAGCTTCTTCTAGTTCTTTAGAACTACTATATACTGTATATTTTACTTCATCACTTAGCAATTCTCTCTCAGTACTAGATAATTCATAATTAACTCCTATCTGGTATGTTTTATCATCTTTATTTACAGTTAATTCTTCATATATATAAGACATTAATATAACAAAGATAGGAATAAATAAAGGAGTAATAGCCATCATAAGTAAAGATTTTTTATCTCTTATTATAAGTTTTAATTCTTTCTTTAAAGTAATTAATATATTATTCATAATTATCACCTCCAGTTAAAGCAAAGAAAGCCTCTCTTAAATTACTAGTATTAGTCTTTTTCTTTATTTCTTCTGGAGTACCAATAGTAATTATCTTACCATTATTCATAAGTACTACTCTATCACATATACTTTCTGCTTCTTCCATATAATGAGTAGAATATAATATACATTTACCTTTATCTTTCTCTTCTTTAATAGTATCTAAAATAACTTTACTAGATATAATATCAAGACCACTAGTAGGTTCATCTAAGATATAATATTTAGGATCATGCATCAAGCATCTAGCAATACTAACTCTTTGCGTTTGACCAGTAGATAAAGTACCTATTCTTTGATATAAAAAAGATTCCATATCAAAAGTCTTATTTAAATATTTAATTCTATCTTTAATATCTTTTTTACTCATATGATAATAATTACCACACATAGTAAGTAATTCATAAGCACTTAAATCTTTATATAGCTTAGTATTACCAGTTAAAAAAGCAATTCTTTTCTTTATTTCTATTTCATTATCATGATAATTTAAATTATCAATAGTAATACCACCTCCACTAGGAGTCATAATACCAGCAATCATTCTAAGTAAAGTCGTTTTACCTGCACCATTAGGTCCTAATATTCCAAGTACTTCATTATCTTTAGCTTCAAAAGAAATATCTTTATCAGCATAGAATTCTTCTTTCTTTTTATTCTTACTTTGTTTAATAAATTTCTTATTAATTTTTTCTACTTTTATCATTACATACCCTCCTAGTTAATTATACCTTATTTTATTATAGAAGTATAGAAAAAAAGTAGATTTCTCTACTTTATTAATTTCTTATTATCAGTTTCACTTAATATTCTCATATCTTCTTTAAATAATCCTAAAAAGGCTTTCATAATACTAGTTATTTGTTTATCTAATATATCAACTAAACCATCTGATTTATAATTATTCTTATTTAATGATTTAACCTTACCAATTGTAGTATATATATGCTTACTAGACATATCTACATAAGAATAAGTACTCATAGTATCTCTATCTTTTAAAGATAATACTCTTTCATTACTTAATCTTAATGTATAAAAAGATATGATATTTTCAATTAAAGATTTCTTTTCTTCCTCACTAATTATATTAGCATTCATTATATAAGTTAAATATAATGCTATCTCAAACTCTTCATATAATAGTTCCTTATTTTGTTTTCTTTCATCATATATCTTTTCAATATTATGATAAGTTTTAAACGCTTTTACTCCTGAAGTATATTTTAATAACTTCTTTAAATACATTATAACCTCTTTAGGTATATCTTTAATATCTAATTTATCATTATTTATAATACTAGGATCTATATCCACAAATAAACTCTTTATTAGTTCTACATTATTTTCCATTATATTCCCCTCTCTCATGTCAAATATAATATCATAAAAGTAAAATAAATGCAAATAAAAGTTGACAAGGAAATAAACTTATGGTAAGATTAATACAGAAATCAGCGGCCCTAGGTGACTTTTCACTACGGCTGCTGATTTTTAATATTTATTTTTCTTGATAACTATGCTATAATATATAACTACAAGGAGAGATATTATGAAAATTAGAGAATTAAAAGAAAATGAATCATTAGAAGTAATAGAAGTAACAATGAAACCTAATAACACTGATATATTTGATAGCGTATTATCAGATTCCGATACAGGTGAATACTCTAGGATAAAAATGAGAATTCTTACTGATGGTGAAATAGAAAGACAAACTGAGGAAATTTCTCAAGATATAAATGAATTTTATATAGGAGAAAATAAATATCAATTTGATGTAAATACTTTAAAAACAAAAAAATTATACTTTAAAAATTATAGTTATATTATTACTTATCTAGTATCTACAGAATATAGACTATTTGGAACTATACCTAGGAAATTTGATATAGTTAATGATATATCGATATATCTTAAAAATGAAAAAGATAAAAATGCATTAATATGTGCAAAACAAATGATTAAAGACTTTGTTATTAGTAACAATAACCTTGACAATTTTCATCTATTTGCAATGGCATTATCACAGACTGATGGAACTGCAAGACTTGACATTAATAAGATTTCTAAAAATATATATACTTTAAAAAAACTAAATAAATAACACATAAGTTTAGAGACAATAAGGCTCTAAACTTTTTTCTAATGACCTTAGGCATTAGAAAACCTAGAGTGACTATAGGCACGAAAGGAAAAAGAAAAAAGTAGATAATTCTACTTTTCTAATAATATAGTAACTGGCCCATCATTAATTAAAGATACTTTCATATCAGCACCAAAAATACCAGTACCAACTTCAATACCCTTATCTCTTAATTTATTATTAAATTCATCATATAATAAAGTAGCCTTATCTCCTCCTAGAGCCTTAATATATGATGGTCTTCTACCTTTAGAAGCATCTCCATATAAAGTAAACTGACTAATAGATAAAATATTCCCATTAATATCTAATAAACTCTTATTCATAACATCATTTTCATCTTCAAATATTCTTAAGTTAATAACCTTATCAACCATCCAGTCTATCTCTTTAGAAGAATCCCCTTCAGTAAACCCAACTAATAGCATTAACCCCCTATCAGATTTACCTACAATTTTACCATCAACTTCAACACTAGAATTAATAACCCTTTGTACTACCACTCTCATTATTTAACCTCTCTTTCAACTTTCTGAACAAAACTTAAATTTAATAAATCATTCATAAATTTCTCTAATTTTTCTTTATTTTCTACTAACACAGTCATTCTATATACCTTATATTCACTCTTATTAATCGTAGATATACTATCTATAATCATATTATTAGAAGAAGCTTTAGTAATTATATCTAATAAATTATCATAAGTATTAGTATATACTAAGATATCTGATGGATATTTCTTATCCTTTTGAATATTCCATTTAACATTAATTAATCTCTCATCAGTATCAGTAATATTATGACAATTACTTCTATGAACAGTAATACCAGATCCTCTAGTAATATAACCAATAATATTATCTCCTGGTATAGGTTTACAACAACTACTTAGACTAGTCTTAATCTCATCAATACCCTCTACTAAAACATCATTATTATTACTATTATCTTTATAGTAGGTAGTTTCATTTATTTTAGCAGCAATATCTTTCTCTTTCTTCTCAGTATTATTATTAATAATAATCTTAATAACAGAATTCGGAGTATTCTTACCAGAAGCAATATTTACATATAAATCATCAATATCTTTTAATTTTAATTCATTTAATATAATATCAATATTCTTATTAGATAAAAATTCATTAATACTTAAATTTTCTTTTCTAAGTTCTTTCTCTAATAAATCAGTTCCCTTTTCAATATTTTCATCTTTCTCTAACTTACTATAATAACTCTTTATCTTATTCTTAGCTCCACTAGTTACAACAAAATTTAACCAATCCTTACTAGGTTTAGAAGCCTTATTAGTATTTACTTTAATAATATCTCCTGTTACTAATTTATAATCAAGTGGAACAATATTATCATTTACAATAGCTCCTACTATACGATCTCCTACTTCACTATGTACCTTATAAGCAAAATCTACTGGTGTTGATTGTGCTGGTAACTCAATAACATCACCTTTAGGAGTATATACATATATAACATCACTAGTTAGTATATCTTTTTTAACCGAAGTAATAAATTCTTCCGGAGTATTAGCATCTTCATTTAACTCGATAATATTTCTAAATATCTGAAGTTTCTGTTCCATAGCATCTTTAGCGGACTTAGCCCCATCTTTATGTTCTTTATATGACCAATGTGAAGCAATACCATATTCCGCTATCTTATCCATTTCATAAGTTCTAATTTGAATCTCAAATAAATTACCATCAATACCAAAGACAGTAGTATGTAATGATTGATATAAGTTAGTTTTAGGCATAGCAATATAATCCTTAAATCTCTTAGGTACAGGTTTATACTTAGAATGAATTAACCCTAATGCTAAGTAACAATCTTGTTCAGTATCCACAAATACCCTTAAAGCTAATATATCATATATATCATCAAATCTTTTACCCTTAGCCATCTTATTATAAATACTATAGATACTCTTACTTCTACCCTTTATTTCATGAGGAATATTATGCTCATTTAATAATTCTGATACCTCATCAATCATCTTACTAACAGCTTCATCTCTCTCCGTTTTCTTCTGATTAAGTTTTTCAACAATATCAAAGTAAGCCTCAGGCTTTAAATATCTAAGTGATAAATCTTCAAGTTCACTTTTAATCTTATAAATACCAAGTCTATGAGCAACAGGAGTTAATATCTCTAATGTTTCTTTAGCTTTTTTCTTTTGTTTTTCTACAGATAACACACTAATAGTACGCATATTATGTAAACGATCCGCTAATTTAATTATAATTACTCTAGGATCTTCAGATAAACCAACTAGTATCTTTCTTTGATTAGCAGCACTAGCTTCAGTCTCAGTATTAAAGTTTAATTTATTAATCTTTGTTACCCCATCTACTAATAAAGCAACTTCTGATCCAAATAATTCTTCTATTTCTTCTTTAGTAGCATCAGAGTCTTCAATAGTATCATGAAGAAGCGCAGCAGCCATACATGGAGCATCCGCAGATATCTCAGTTAATATTAAAGCAACATTAAGTGGATGTAATATATAGTCATCACCAGATATTCTCTTTTGACCAAAATGTTTCTTTTCAGCATAATCATAAGCCCTTCTAATTAAATCAATATCTTTTTCATTATCATTATATTTTTTAAATTTATCAATTAAATCATCAATTGAAATCTTAATTGTTTTTGTACTCATATTCATCACCAATCCTTATAAGGAAAGCTTACAAGAATCACTTGTAAGCTATTTTTAACAATTAATTCCTTTTATTTGCATTTCTTCTTTCTCTATTTTTTTCTTTACTTCTTTTTTAGGCTTAGATAATCTTCTGCCTTCTAACATTAACCATAAACTATTAGATATATAGATAGATGAGAAGACACCTGCAATAAATCCTACTAGTAAAGCAATATTAAAGTTTAATATTTCATGAGAACCTAATACTATTAAACAGATAATAGGTACTATAGTAGTAGCAGTAGTCATAAGAGATCTAAAGAATGTTAATCTAACCGAATCATTTACTAATTCAGGTAAATCATCTTTACTCTTAATCTTTCTTTCATTATAATTTCTTCTTATCATATCAAATGTTACAATAGTATCATTAATAGAATATCCAATAATAGTTAGAATAGCAGCTATAAAGACAGAATCAATTTGAAGTTTAAATACACCAAAGAATATAATAGTAATTAAAGCATCATGCATTAAAGCAACAATACCACTAATAGCATAATTAAATCTAAATCTAAAACTTACATAGATAATTATACCAATTAATGATATAATTACTGCCATAATAGCATTCTTAATCAATTGTTTCTTAACCATATCAGATACAACATATATATTTGAAGTAGTATGATATTCTTCTTCTAATTTATTTGATAAAGCTTCTATTTCTTCTTTAGTTAACTTCTCATTAATAACAATATTAGTAGAATCTTTAGTTCTATCAATTTTATTAATAGTATAATCACCTAAACTAATATCATCAGTAGTATTTATAGTAATACTAGTACCACCAGTAAAATCTACAGCAAAGTTAAAATGTGTTATAAGTGAGTATGTAAGCCCTCCTACTAAAGCCAATAATACTATCGGTAATACTATCTTTCTTGACTTAACAAAATCTAATTTCTTAAATGGAATTCTAACTTCTTTAGCAGGAATAATCTTTTTCTTAGAAAGTCCAATAAATAAATTTACTTTATTATCAAATACTCCACTACCCGCAAATAAAGCTACCACTGCTTTAGATATAAATACCAATACTATTATCGTAAGTAAAATATTAATAATTAACATCGTAGCAAAGCCCTTAACACTAGATTGTCCTAAGATAAATAGAATTACTGCTACTATCATTGTAGTAATATTAGCATCTAATATACTAGATAAAGATTCTTTATTACCAATAGTTACAGCCTCTTTAAGTGGTTTACCTATCTTTAATTGATCTTTTATTCTTTCAAAACTAATTACTGAAGCGTCAACTGCCATACCAATACCCAGTAACATCGCAGCAATACCAGGTAAAGTTAATGTTCCTTCAATTAAATAGAATACTAAGAATGATAACATAGTATATACTACTAAAGCAGTACCTGCTATAAAACCACTAAAATGATACATTAAAATCATTATTAATAATACTAAAATAATGCCAATAATACCAGCTACTAAAGTCTTATTAAGAGCAGCTTCTCCATATGTAGCTTCTACCGTACGAGAAGATATCTCATTTAATTTAGTAGGAAGTGAACCAGAATTTATAAGTTCTACTAATGATGTAGCTTCTTCAGTAGTAAAGTTACCTTGAATAATAACATCACTAGCAAAAGCCCTATCTACCCTAGCAGCAGATAAACATCTTGATGTTGATAACGATCCACATTTATCTTTTTCTTTACTAAATGAATCATTATTCTCATCATAATCAAGCCAAATAACAATAACATTATTATTCATATCTTTTACTTTATTAGTTACATTATAAAATTTATCCGTATCTTTAATAGATAATGATACCGCAGGATGACCATACTGATCCGTAGTTACTTTAGCTTCTCCTCCTAATACATCTGAAGTCATAAGTAAATTATCATTATAATCTCTAAAAGATAATACTGCAGTTGAAGATATTACTTCTCTTGCTTCTTCTTTATTTTTAATACCCGCTAATGCTATTCTAATCTTATTATTATCTTCAATAGCTATCTCAGGCTCGTTTACACCTAAAATATCAACTCTCTTTAAAATAGCTTTATAAGTATTATAAACCATATCAGAAGTAAGCTTATTACCATCTAATGGTTCTATTTCATATAATACTTCAAACCCTCCTTGTAAATCTAATCCATAATTAATATTTTTAAATATAGGAATACTTAAATAAGCACTACCTATTAATACTATTAATGTGATAAAAGTACCAAATATTACTCTTAATTTATTATTTTTAGTCTTTTCTTGTTTTTTCTTTTTCATATTGCATCCTTCTTTCTAACTTATCATATCTCTCTTTGTATTTTTTATTCTTTCTTTTAGAAAAGAATCTACTTTTTCAATATCAACATCAATAATATCATTAACCATCTCTGATATTGATAAATCCTTAGTCTTAATCCATTTATTTAACTTAAGATAATTCCATATATCAATCATTTTAATATAACTATAATTATCTTTAATTAGTCTAAGTTTAACATTAAAAGCACCCCTTAAACTATTAAATAACTCCTCTTCACTCTTGTACTCCATCACATCACCATTAATATTGTACCATATAATTACTAAAAGTAAAAGAAAAAACGACCAATTTATGGTTGTTTTTCTGTCTCTACTTCTCTTTTTTCAAATAATAATTCTATATCAATATCTAAAGCTCTAGCTATATTACTTACTGTATCAAGAGAAAAATTCTTCCTACTATTAGGAGCTTCTATTCTTCTAATAAATTCATGGGAATACTCTGTTTTCTCAGCAAGTTGTGCTTGTGTCATATTTCTGCTTTTACGATAATACTTAATATTTTTGGCAACAACCATATAAATAGTATCGCGTTCTGCTCCTTTTCTCCTCATAAGATATCACCTGTAATCTTATTGTCTCACAAAAAGAAAAATTTTTATGTAAACCATTTGGTTACATTTTTAATAAAAAATGCTTATTTAAACCACATTTTGATAAACATCTTTTATTTTCTTTAAAGTTTTCCTCTCGCTACGTGACACTTCTACTTGATTCATTCCTAAAATATCCGCTACTTCACTTTGTGTTTTATCTTCAAAATACCTTAAATATATAAGTTCCTTATAAGGGCTTTCTAATTTACTTATTTCATCATTTAATAACATATAATCAATGTTATAGAAGTCTCTATTATCCCTAATAGTATCTAATAAAGATAAATCTTTACCATCATTAGATATTATTTTTTCCAAACTATCAACTTTATTCATAGCCTTAATAACATTATCTATAATAAGTGGATTAACTTCTAAAAACATTGCTAGTTCATTAACCGAAGGCTCCTTCATTAATTTCTGACTAAGCATATTCCTCGCAGTACATATTTTTTTATAAAGACTTATATATTCATTAGAAACTTTAATACTTTTAATATTATTTATATAATTATACATCTCTCCATAAATATATTTAAAAGCATATGTAGAAAACTTAGTATTATGATCATTCTTATAATTATTATAAGCCTTAATAACCCCTATTACACCAACTTGATATAAATCATCTTTATCATAACCCTTAAAATATTTATTCATAATCATATAAATAAGACCACTATTTACTTTAATAATCTCCTCATACTTATTCATTAAATCATCCTCTCAAACAATTCAAAAGCATCATACTCTCTATTTATTTTAGGGATATCTCTAAGTAATTTTCTAGACACATTAAACTTATCACAAATAATAAATTTATTATTATTATTTTCATATAGCTTATATATTTTATTTAGATATTTGATACTATAACTGTCTATTGAATACATATCATCAATATTAAGTACAACATATTTAAAATCTTTATCAATAATTCCTTTAATAGTATCCTTGTTTAAATCACCTTTCAAACGAATAAATAAAATTCCTTTTCTAAACTCCATATTAGTTTTAAGCAATTTCTTCACCTTCCTTTTATAATTTACCACATTTATTTATCATTGAATACCCATTCGACAATACTAGTTATTTTTAGATACTAAATCACAATAAAAAGACTATATACTTAGTCTTTATATCATAATATTATCTTAATTATTTAATATTTATTACCTCCTTCATATAATAAATACACTTTTTATTTTGTTTTTTGCCTAAATAATAAAAAAAAGACTAAGCTTTAGTCTTATTTGTATTTTTTTTTGATTCAATGGCTACTCTTTGAACTAATCCCATAGCAATCATTAAACATATAGTATAACTTCCACCATATGATAAGAATGGTAATGGTACTCCAGTTAAAGGTATCATACCCATTACACCAAATAAATTGACAATAATATGTGTAAGTAAATAAGCAAATACTCCGTAGCAGATTAAACTTCCTCTTAAATTACTAGCTCTTCTAGATATCTGAATAATTCTAAATAATACAAAAGCATAAGCACATAATATAACAATACCTACAATTAAGCCCCACTCTTCTACTACAATAGGAAAGATAAAGTCAGTATAAGATTCAGGTAAGTATAAATATTTCTGTGTAGAAGCTCCTAGTCCCTGTCCTTTTAAACCACCATTCTTAAAAGCAATAAAACCATTACATAACTGATATCCCGTTTTATCTTGATATCTTTCACATGGATCTAAAAAGTTTAAACGATCCAATTGATAACTTTGAAGTATCTTACCTCCAGTAGTAATAAATACTAAAACCACTACTAAGATACCACCTAAAAATATTTTATTAAAAATACTCCGATTCTTTTTACTAATTGGTACTCCATAAAACATCATTAATGTTATTAATCCAATAATAATAGAAGTTCCCATATCCGGCTGAATAATTACTAAACCAATTATTATAAAAGCAACAATAATAGGTTTAATAATATTCCACTGATTATCTAATCTATCTTTATTCTTTTCATAATAACTACTTAAATATATAATCAAAGCTACTTTAGCAAACTCTGATGGCTGTATAGTAATTGGACCTATCTTATACCAAGAAACAGCATTCTTAGCATTATGTCCAAGAAATGGTAACCCAATTAAAGCTAGTATTATTACACCTATAATAAAGATATCTAACTTTTTATAGTTTTTAGTAGGAAATATTATCATAAAACAAAATAATATAAAACCTAATACTAAGAATATAGCATGTCTTAAAAAATAGTGATATGGACTATAATTATAACGCATATATGATTCCATTGAAGAAGCACTTAATATCATTATTAAACCAAATATAAAAAAGATAAAAGTAACTACTAATAATGGTTTATCTAATTTTGATAATAACTTCTTCATATTCTCACCTATTATTATAATAGCATACTTTTATTCTTTTGAAAACCATATTTTTATTATTTGACATTTCTTTATCTATTATATGAAAAGCTTAACATCTTTTCATATTGTTTATAGCCCTAGTCTATAAACAAGCAATAATAAGATATCATATTCGGGGTGAATACCTAAAATACCTATATTTATTTATTACTCAGCATTCCAATTCACAAAACCTTATTTTTGAAACTACAGGTTCAAAAATACCACGAAAGACTACAGGCTGAAGTGGAAATAAAAAAGAAATATTTATTTATTAATATAAATATCTCTAATAGTATTTATAGGTATATATTCATTATCCATAGTAATTAAATTATTCTTATTCTTACCAATAATTCTCTTAATAACTTTATTATTATCAGTTACAATAACAACATCTATCTTATAAATATAATTAGGAGAATTAAAAATATTAACAATCTTCTGTTCTACAGTTAAATTATTTCTATTATTAATAAAACTATTAGTATATATATTATTACTATCTAAAGTAGAAAATACCCTTTCATTATTATTTAAATCCTTATCAATCTTATTATGATACATTCTAGGTAGTTCACTCAATTTATATCACCTCTATTAGATTATATGAAAATATCTTTATTTATATTTATTATTTTTAATATTTGTGGTATTATAATTAAGAGAGTGATAAAAATGCAAAAAGAATCAAAATTTAAAGTAGAAAAAAACATACTAATACCACTTATATTATTTATGATAATTAGTGTTATAACAATATATTGTACCAAAAGTTTACTTCCAAGTGATTTACAAAATCTATATTTAAAACAAATACTATGGTATACAATAGGCTTTATAATAGCCTTTGTAATGATGCTATTCGGTAATAAATTCTTATATAATAATGCTTATATATTATATATTATAGGAGTCCTCCTCTTAATACTAGTATTATTTATAGGAACTCCTATTAACAATGCAAAATGCTGGTTTATAATACCATATATCGGTAGTTTCCAACCATCAGAATTTATGAAAATATTCTTAATAATAACATTATCAAGAATGATAGGTGACTTTAATGCCGAAAGAAGAAGTAATGATATGATGGAAGAATTTAAATTTCTAATTAAAGTCTTAATAGTAGTAGGAATACCTTCAGTACTTACCTTTATAGAACCAGATACAGGAGCAGTACTCATATATTTTATCATAACAATAGTAATGTTATTTACCGCAGGCTTTAAAAGTAGATGGTTTATAGCTACCATTTCAATAATACTAGTATTAGGTAGTATCTTCCTAGGAATATATTTTCTAAATGATGATTTATTTATAAAAATATTTGGTACAAGTTTCTTCTACCGAATGGATAGAATATTAAATTGGTCTAATTCTAGTGGACTACAACTTACCAACAGTCTTACCGCTATTGGATCTGCTGGTAGTCTAGGACATGGTTTTAATCATACTCCTATTTATTTTCCAGAAATGCAAACAGATTTTATCTTTGCCGTATTTGCCTCTAACTTTGGCTTTATTGGAGTATTATGTTTAATATCATTACTTATATATTTTGATATTAATATTATCTCACTAGCCGAAAAAACTAATGATGCATGTGATAAATTTACAGTCGGTGGTATAATTGCGGTTCTTCTCTTTCAGCAAATTCAAAATATCAGTATGACAATTGGTCTTTTACCAATTATGGGTATAACTTTACCATTTATATCTTATGGAGGATCTTCACTTCTATCATATATGATATTAATAGGAATGTTATTTAATATATCAAATGAAAAACTTAGATTTAAAAATTAATACCAAAATAATAAAATTCTTGGTATTTTTATTTCAATACATCAATTAAACTTTGTAGCATACCAATACTATTTAAAGCGTTATTAATACGGTCACTAGTAGTTAGTTTATACTTTTCTTTCATATCTTGAACCATATTATTAAATAAATCAGGATTTCTATTTAAATATTTATACCAAATAGGATATTCTCTAATAAATCTAATTAACATTGGATCAGAAGATATCTTTAACTGAGTCTCAATAGTCATTAATCATCAAACCTTTTATATACCGGTCTAGGTAAGTAATCACTCTTAGTAGAAGTTCCCTTATCTTTTACTAGAAGACCTCCAAATAAATCAACAGCCTTCTGTATTGAAGATAAACCATCTTGTAATTTATCAGCATCAATATTCTTAGCCATCGTTAAAATATTATTTAAAGGATTATTATTAGAAGATTCTTCGGCCCTTTTTTCTTCTTTATTTAAGTATTTATTCCAGATAGTAGGATCTTCCCCATATAAATCATATAATTCATAGAACTCCTGCCACGAAGTATTCTTTTCTCTAACATAAGTAATTAAATTAGGATTCCTTCTTACAAATGATTTAAAATTATCTATTTTAGTCATCGTATCACCTATTAAATTATATGTAATATATTTATAAAATACACAAAAAGATAGAGACTAATTCTCTATCTTATCTAAAAATTCATCTTCTTGCCATATTGGAATACCTAAAGCTAAAGCTTTATCATATTTACTACCAGGAGAATCTCCTACTACAACAACAGAAGTTTTAGAACTAACTGATGATGATACTTTACCTCCAAGTGATTCAATTATTTCACTAGCCTTATCTCTAGTAATATTAACTAAGCTACCAGTTAAAACAAAAGTCTTACCTTTAAATTCATCCTTTTCTTCATATTGAGAATTATTAATATAAGTAGTATTAACTCCAAATTGTTTTAACTTAGTAATAATATTTTTATTATCCACATTACTAAAGTAATTAATTATACTCTTAGCAATAATGTCTCCAATATCACTTATATTAACTAACTCTTCATAACTAGCAGTCATTAAGTTATCCAAAGTCTTATAATACTTAGCTAGTACCTTAGCAGTCTTAGCTCCAACATTTCTAATACCAAGACCAAATATTAATCTTTCTAAAGAGTTATTCTTACTATTTTTAATAGCACTCTTTAAATTATCTATTTTCTTCTTACCATAACCTTCTAAATTCATTAACTCTTCTTCATATTTATCAATATCATATATATCAGTAATATTAATAATAAAGTTTTCATTATATAAATCTTCAATTATCGATTCACCAAGACCATCAATATTCATAGCTTCTCTACTAGCAAAATGAATTATATTTTCAATTTTTCTCGCCGGACACATTTCATTAGGACAATAGTAGTCAGCCTCTGTATCTTTTCTTACAATCTTAGTATGACAAATAGGACAGTACTCTAACATTTGAAATTCTTTTTCAGTACCATTTCTTCTTTCTTTAAGAACTCTTACTACTTCCGGAATAACATCTCCAGCTTTTCTAATAGAGATAGTATCTCCTACTCTAACATCTTTAGTTATACAATAATCCTCATTATGTAATGTAGCTTTAGATATAAGAGAACCCGCTACATGAACTGGTGAAAAAATAGCATTTGGCGTAATCTTACCAGTTCTCCCAACAGTAAATTTAATTTCTTTTAAAGTAGTAAATACCTCTTCAGCAGGAAATTTATAAGCTATCCCCCATCTCGGAACTCTAGCAGTATAACCAAGTCTATCTTCATCTTCAAGATTATTAACCTTAAGAACAACACCATCAATCTCATAAGGAAGACTCTTTCTAATCTCTCCAAGTGACTTAATATCCCTTATTATTTCCTCAGCATTAGAAGCAATAGTATTTAATTTATAATTAGTAACAAAACCAAGTTCTCTTAAAAACTTTAATGATTCATCTTGTGTCTTTATACCATAATCTTTAGGATTAGGTATAAAGTAAGCCATAAAATCCAAATTTCTTTTAGCAGTAATCTTACTATCTAATTGTCTAACAGAACCTGCCGCAGCATTTCTAGGATTAGCAAATAAAGCCTCCCCATTTGCTTCTCTTTCCTTATTAGCCTTCTCAAAAGAAGCTTTGCTCATATATATTTCTCCTCTTACCTCAATATCAATATCTTTTTTTAATCTAAGAGGAATAGATTTAATTGTTTTCCCATTAGCGGTAATATTTTCACCTACCAAACCATTACCACGAGTAGCCACTCTAACTAACAATCCCTTTTCATATATTAACGAACCAGATAAACCATCCATCTTAGGTTCTACAGTATAAGTAGGATTATTAATACTCTTTCTAATTCTTTCATCAAAAGCAATTATTTCATCTTCATTAAAAATATCATCAAAAGATAACATTGGTGTCTTATGTTCTACTTTTTCAAATTTACTAAGAGCTTCTCCCCCAACTCTTATCGTAGGAGAATCTTCTCTTTTTAATTCAGGATATGCTTCTTCTAATCTAAGTAATTCACTATAATAATCATCATACTCCTGATCAGTAATTGAAGGACTATCATTAAGATAATATTCATAACTAGCCTTATTAATTATTTCTACTAACTCATCAATTCTTTTCTTTTTTTCTTCCATTTACATTCACCATATCAAGTATATCACACATAAAAAAAGAAGGTCAAGTAATTAGTCTAAAAAATACTAATTTGACCTTCTAAATCTTTAGTTTTTACTTTCTTTTTAGGTTCAACTAAATCTCCACTTAACGATTTTTTTAAATACTCAAAAGTTAGTTCTCTTTCCAATTTATCTTCTTCTTTAGTAATACCAAGTTGTTTTTTTTCTAATGTAATATCATAATTATAAATAAACATAGCTAAATCATGAAAATATTTATAATTAATTTTAACTTCCCCAGTAGTAGAATCATATTTAGTAACTTCTCGCATATAGAATTCTCCTAATGTAACATTTAAAAGTTCCCTTTTCCCAAATTCCATACAATATTTAATCTTAGATACATTAATATTATTCATATAACTATTACGATAATATGATACTAGTTTTTCTAAAAAAATATAATCTTTTTGCTTACTAAGTAATATAAACTTTAAACCATATAAATCAAAATAATTTTTAGTTCTTCTATAAGGTATACCATTTCTTACTAGTTCGTAAGAATTACTTTTTTTATATCTAATAGTAAGTTCTCTAGCAATATCCTCTAGTTCAATTAACCCAGCCTTATATAGGTCCTCTTTAAAGAAATATTCATTAATATAGTTCATAGTACATCTATCAATTTCTTCTAAACTATAACCACCACTTTTATATTTAGATAACTTAGTAAAACAAGTAAGACACCCAATATCAATAGGAATATAAGTATCTTTCTTCCTTATGGTTAAATAATAAGCCATAACATCCCCCTTAACACACCTATATAATAGCAGATTTCCCCTCGCTTGTCAAATTCCTATTATATAAAGAAAAAAGATTCTTATTCAGAGTCTTTAATACTAATAGTTTTCTTAGTTTCTATTTCTTTCTTTTTAGGAGCACTAACTACTAAGATACCATTCTTAAAACTAGCATCAATATCTTCTTCATCAATATCTCCTAGATAAAAGCTTCTAGAAACTTTACTATAACTTTTTCTTTCACGGTGAAGATATTTCTTATTTTCTTCATCCTCTTCTTCTTTTTCAAAAGAAATAGATAAAGTACCATTATCAATAGAGATATTAATATCATCTTTAGTATATCCTGGAGCTTCCATCTCTAGAATAATATTACCATCTTTTTCATAGATATCACTCTTAATACTTTCATCTCCTTTGAAAAAACTATCATCAAAAAATAATCTACTTGGCAACATACAAATCATCTCCTTTAAAATTATATTATTTATTTGCCATTATATCACACATAAGATTAGATAACTCCGTAGGATTATCAATAGGAAGTCCTTCAATTAATCTTGCTTCATAATAAATAACCTTTGTGTATTTAGTAAACTCATCTTTATCATTCTTATATAAGTCTTTTAGTTTATCTACAATCTTATGACTAGCATTAATTTCAAGTACCTCATTTGCTTTAATCTTTTCATCAGTAGGCATAGCATTAATAACTTTCTCCATTGATGTAGATACTTCTCCAGTTGTAGTTAAACATACTGGGTGACTCTTTAACTTATTAGTAAGTTTTACTTCTTCTACATTACCTTCAAGTACTTTCTTCATTTCTTCTAGCATATCTTTATTATCAGTATTTTCTTTATTTATCTTTTCTTTTTCTTCATCAGTAGATAAATCAGTACTTTCATTAGTAACATTAACAAAAGTCTTACCTTTATACTCATGAATAGCCATTATAGCAAACTCATCAACATAATCAGTTAAATATAATACTTCATGTTTATCTTTAATACCTTCTACTTGAGGTAACATATCTATTTTATCAACTGTTTCACCAGCACAATAATAAATATTCTTATCTTCTTCTTTTAATTTATTTACATATTCATCTAGAGTAATTAACTTCTTCTCACCAGAAGAATAGAACATAATTAAATCTTCTAGTTTATCTTTATGCATACCATAATCATTATAAATACCAAACTTTAATTGCATACCAAAAGCTTTATAAAATTCTAGATATTTATCTCTATTATTCTTAAGTAAATCTAGTAATTCATTTTTTACTTTACTCTCAATACTCTTAGCTATTAGTTTAATATTTTTATCATCTTGTAATGTTTCCCTAGATATATTTAGAGGTATATCTTCAGTATCAATTACTCCTCTTACAAAACTAAAGTAATCAGGAAGTAACTCGCTACATTTATCCATTATTAGTACACCATTAGTATATAGTTGTAATCCCTTTTCATATTCTTTACTATAATAATCATATGGTGCATGACTTGGTATATAAAGTAGTGCATTATAATTAACATTACCTTCAATATTAAAATGTAATACATCTAGTGGTTTATCATAATCAAAGAACTTATCACTATAGAAGTTATTATATTCTTCTTCCGTAATATCTTTCTTATTTCTCTTCCATAAAGGAATCATGCTATTGACAGTGATTACTTCTTTATAAGTTTCATATTCATCACTATCTTCTTTCTTTCTATTATTCTCTACTTCCATCTTAATAGGATAACTAATATAATCAGAGTATTTCTTAATTATACCTCTTAATTTATATTCAGATAATAACTCACTATAATTATAATCTTCAGTATCTTCTTTTAAATGTAATGTAATAATAGTACCATTATCTTTTTTATCAGAAGGTGATAATGTATAACCATCTACTCCAGCACTTTCCCAAATAGTAGCTCTATCATCTTTATAAGATTTAGATTCTACAGTTACTTTATCACTTACCATAAATGCAGAGTAGAAGCCTACTCCAAACTGACCAATTATATTAACATCATTTTGCTCTTTATTTTCTTCTTTAAACTTAAGAGAACCAGATTCAGCAATTACTCCTAAGTTATTTTCCAATTCTTCTTCAGTCATACCAGTACCATTATCACTAATAGTAATAGTTCTTTTATCTTTATTATAATCTACTCTTATAAATAAATCATCTTTATTTACTTTAATATCTTTATTAGTAAGTGATAAATAATATAACTTATCTAATGCATCACTAGAATTAGATATTAATTCTCTTAAGAATATTTCTTTATTAGTATATATACTATTTATCATTAAATCTAATATTCTTTTGCTTTCTGTCTTAAATTGTCTTTTTTTCATTTTTATCATTCTCCTTTTGTATTTACATCTATAATTATAGCACTATTTTAGCAATTGTCAATAGAGATTGCTAAAATATTTTAAAAAAATTACTAGTAATTAACTAGTAATATAGCTTCTTCATTAGTAGATCTTTCTTCAATGCTTCAAATACTTGTTGCATATTTAATAATCCAGAACGACTAACAGCATAAGATAATACTAAAACAAGATTATCTTCTTTTCATCATCTAATAACAATGCTTATTAACCAAAACATTTATTTTTTAGACTCAGGTTAAAAAATACCCTGAAAGACCTTAGGCTTACAGGGATATATAAATTATTTTCTATTAGATTTCTTAAGTTCGCTAAGAATCTCTTCAAGTAATAATACTTCATCACTCTTCTTAGATTCTTCCATCTTCTCTTTTTTATCTTCTTTCTTCTTATTAATACTAGTAAGTTTATTAATAAATTTAACCAATAAAAAGATACAAAAAGCAATAATAAAGAAGTTAATAACATTATTAATTAAAGAACCATATCTAATCGTCGATTCTCCTACTTTAATAGATAAATTACTAAAGTCATGACCACCAATAATAATACCAATAATAGGCATTAATAAATCATCTACTACTGAAGTAACAATCTTACTAAAAGCAGACCCCATAACAACACCTACTGCTAAGTCTACAACATTACCTCTTTCAATAAAAGTTTTAAATTCATTTATAATTTTCTTCATATACTTCTTCCTCTCTAAATCAATTATACTATTAAATAATATCTAAGTAAAGATAATATTCATAACAATACCAAGTGTTATCCCAAGAACAACACCCGCTAATACCTCTAGTGGATTATGTCCTAGTTTTTCTTTTAAATTAGTACCAACAACTTTATTAATTACCATAGCCTGATTACCACTCTCATATCTTATACCCATAGAATCATATATAACAATTAAAGAAAAAAATAAAGATAAAGCAAATAAAATACTAGTAACACCATAATTTAAATATATAATAGTAGTTAAACTACTAGTTAAAGTACTATGTGTACTAGGCATACCACCCATACCATCAAAGAATCTTTTAATATTTAATTCATGATACCTCTTAGTTTCAATTATTACCTTTATAATTTGTGATATAAGAGCAGCTATAAAAGGAATAATTAAATATTTATATAACATACTATCACCTATTATATTCTATTTAATAGTATCTAATAATATCTTACTTTTTAAATATATTCCAGAATATCGATCATAATAATCCTCAGTAAACTCCTCTAATTCTTTTAATACATCTTTAGATATATCTAATTTATTTAACTTAGATATATCTACTAAATATAACATTCTAATTAACTTAATACTCTTAGTAGATATAACCTTCTCATTCCTAAGACAATTCTTACATACATATCCCCCTAGATAACTAGACATAGTAACAATATCATGAGTATTACCACATACTACACATCTATCAATAATAGGCATAATACCAAGATAATCTAATAATTTTAATCTTAATATAATAGTAATAGCCTCTGGATTATAATTATCATTAATCTTATCTAAACAATCTAAATATAATTTATATATATTCTTATTACCATCATGTTTATATACCTTAGTCACTAGTTCAGTAATATAAGTAACATAACTAATTTTAACAATATCTTTCTTAATATTATTATAACTATTAATAGTATCAGCATCAATTAATTTAGATAAACCATTCTCTTTATAATTAATATTAAAACTACCATAATTAAATTTAGTAGTAGTACTAAAAAAGGGACTTCTTACTTTCTTAGCCCCTTTAGCTATGACTCCTAGTAAACCATTCTCAGTAAAGATATTAATTATCTTACTATTATCTTCAAAGGGATATTCACTTACTATTACACCCTTTATTTTTTTATCCATATCATCACTTCTTTTTTTATTATTCCCTTTAAGTCTAGGTCTTAAAGGGTTACTTGAAGCCTTAGTCTTCAAGTAATATATCATCCATATCTATTATATATAAGCATTAACTATATATTTATTATTTATCTTTAGTTAAACTTTTATATTTTAAATAATATTCAATTTTACCAGTCTTTTCAAATAATAGCCATATATCCTCTTTATTCATTTTAATCACCCATTTATATAATGCTCTATTTTCAAATTATTTATTCAAAAAATCTTTATATCCTATCATATTTAAGAATTTCTCTTTATCTCTCCATTTAGGAATAACTTTAACAAATAATTCTAAGTATACTTTCTTATCAAAATATGCTTCAATATCTCTTCTTGCTCTAGTACCTATTTCTTTAATCATACTACCATTTTTACCAATAATAATCTTCTTTAAATTCTCACGATCCACAATCACAGTAGCAGATATATTCATAATATCATCATATTCTTCAATTTGTTCTACTATGCAAGTAACAGCATGAGGTACCTCTTCATTAGTTAAATCAAGTACTTTCTCTCTTACAAACTCAGATATAATAAATTCTGGTGAACTACTAGTAACCGTATTATCATCAAAATATTTAATGTTATCAGGTAAATATTTCTTAATTACTTCAAGTAATCTATCAGTATTATCATTCTTTCTAGCAGATACTGGTATTATCTCTGCAAAATCATATAATTTTTGATATTCATCTATTTTCTTTAATATCTCTTCTCTTGGTAGTTTATCTATCTTATTAATAACTAAGAATACAGGTTTATCTTTAATATTCTTTAAAACATCAATAACAAACTTATCTCCTGTACCAATTTTTTCTGATATATCTACAACCATAATTACTATATCAACATCATTTATAGTAAAATAAGCCTGTTTATTTAATACTCTTCCTAGTTTACTTTTAGGCTTATGAATACCAGGAGTATCTACGAATACTATTTGAGTATCTTTATCATTATATATACCTTGAATCATATTTCTTGTTGTTTGAGGTTTATCGGAAGTAATAGCAATTCTCTTTCCTAAAATACTATTAAGTAATGTACTTTTACCAACATTAGGTCTTCCTATAAAACTTACAAATCCACTTCTCATAATACTTACCTCTCTTTCAATTACATATTAATTATATCAAATAATAAGAAAAAAAGAAATAGAAAATTACCCCTATTTCTTTACAATTACCTCACTAGCATTACTAATATCAATCTTCTTAATTAACTTAAGTAATGTCTCCATATTTAATTCTTTAATAATACCAATTGGATCATCCTCTAACTCATTATTATAAATAATATTATCCATAATAATATCATTAATATTTTCTACATTCTCATAAGCAAATATCTCATTACTAATTAATACTTTTTTCTTTCTCTTAAAGTCCTTCTCATTAATTTCCATATTATTTAGTTTATCTTTTAATCTCTCTAAGAACTCTTCATATTTATTAGTTTCATTAACTAAAGATATAAGTAAATGCGTATTAGTATTTAATAAACTAACATAAGTAGTATTATTAATAATACCATCTTTTTTTAATTCTTCATCAAACAAACTAGTCTCATCAAATAAAGTAGTAAATAATATATACATATATAAATGTAATTGCCTTCTAGTTAATTTAATATCCTTAAGAGGAATCTTTAAAGTATACGCAATCTTAGGAATATTAGTATTCATCTTAATAATTTCTTTTTCTTTAAATACCTTATCTTCCTCTTTAAATTCCTTAACTTTAATATTATCTTCTATTTTAAAATTCTTCTTACTTTGATTTTCTCTAATTAAAGACATTATTTCTTCCGGATCAAAACTTCCCGTAACTACAATAAACATATTAGAAGGATTATAAAAGGTATAGTAACAAGTCTCTAAATCCTCTTTAGTAATACTTTCAATATCTTTAACTGTTCCAATAATACTATTACGATATGGACTAGAATTAAGTGTATTTAATCTTACTTTTTCAAACAATACATCTCCTGGTCTATCCTCATACATATGAATCTCTTCACTAATAATACCCTTTTCTTTTTCAACATCTTCTTCAGTTAAATAAATATTTTGTACATAATTAAGTAAATACGCAATATTCTCTTTTAAATCTTTCGTAGCATAAAATAAGTATGAAGTATTTCTAAAAGTAGTATAAGCATTACATAAAGAACCAGATTTAGCAAAGAATTCCATTGGTTGAGGATCTTCTTTTTCCGTAAAAACTTTATGTTCTAGAAAATGAGCTATGCCTTTAGGAAAAGACCTTATTTTAGATTCACCTATTGGAACAAAATCATTATATACAGAACCATACTTTGTTGTAAAAGTAACATAATTAGTATAAATATCATCTTTAGTATATAAGTATACTTCTAAACCATTATCCAATTTTTCATAGTAAACATCCTCTTCAAGATTCTTAATTCTAATCTTCTCCATGCTCTTCCTCCTTAGGTTCTAGCGTTAAAACAGTATGAAGACTAATCTTTTTACTAACTTTAATAATGTCTTCTTTAGTAACTTTACTAAACTTCTCTATTCTCTCTTCATCACTATCACTACCTACAAGTACTTTAGAAAAGTATGTATTAATAGCCGTAATAGGATTATCTCTATTAGACTTAATAGCAGATATAATAGTATTCTTACAAGAATCTAAGTCATCAAGAGAAAACTTACCTAAACTTACATCCTTTAAACATTTCTTTATTAACTTAATACTCTTATCAATATTCTTAGCCTCTACTCCTGAATTAATAATCAAAATATTATCATAAGCCTTAACTGAAGAATTAATGTAGTAGCAGTAACTATTCTTTTCTCTTACAGTATTAAATAATATCGAATTAGAATTACCTCCAAGTAACTCATTATATAATTTTATAACATATTGTCTTTCATAATCAGTAAGACCATTTAAACTAGCAAGTAACAATAATTGTGATTGCTTTACCGTATCATATTCACGGTATCTAGCAATTCTCTTTCTAGGAACTAATTCTTTTACTAGTACTTTCTTATCTTCTTTCTTAAAAGTATCTATCTTAAAGTATTCTTTAAATATTTCTTTAATATCATTAGATTGAAAATCTCCTAATACAAAAATATCAATCTTATCTTCTTTTAATACTTTCTTATAATATTCATATAAGCTTTTACCAGTAATATTATCTATATCTTCAAGATAACCAAAAGTATTATAAGAATAAGGTTTATCTTTCATCTTTTCCATTAATTTAAGAATAGAATATCTAATCTTATTATCCTTAATACTAAGAATATCTTGTCTTAATCTATTTTTTTGATTATCAATACTAACAAAAGTATTATCTTTAACATAAGGATTAAATATCAAATCAAGAAAAAAGATGATAGATTCCTTATTCATATCTTTCTCAGTATACTTCTCATTCAAAAATTTAGTTTGAAAAGATAAGTTACTAAAATTACCAATTCTTGATATACTAGATGATACCTTAATATCATATAAATTCTCACTTTCAATAATAAGATCTCTTTCCGTCTTATAATTATTACTAGAATCTAATAATACCATCTTAAGTAAATTTCTCTCAGTAATTTCTTCTTTCTTAATATTCCTATAAAAATCTACATCTATAGTTATTGTCTTAAACTTATTAGTTTTAATTAAATGGAGGTTATATCCCCCCATATTAATTGTTTCAAAATTCATTATAATCACCTCTCCCCTATAGTATACCCTAGTTTTATAATTTTAAACTTGTCTCTAACGCTAATGTAATTAAATTATCAAGTCCTTGTTCTCTTTCTAGGCTAGATAATTTATCTGGATAAATAAAACTATCGCTTACCATAAGAAGAGTGGCAGCTTTCTTATTTAATAGTTTTGCATTAGTAAATAATGCAAAAGATTCCATTTCTACACCAAGCACATTATATTTAGCAACTTTATCTTTAAAATCATTATTTTGTTCATAAAATACATCTGAAGAATAAATATTACCATTATATATATTTAAACCTAATTCTTTAGAAGTATTCAAAATAATATTATTAAGTTCCATATCACCATTAATATTTATATTAGGATAATTACATAAATATTTACCATAATTAGAATTAGTAATAGAATTATCTACTAATACAATATCTTTTAATTTTAAGTCAGTATAACCACCCATCGTACCAATTCTAATAATAGTATCAACATTATATTCTTTAAATAATTCATAAGAATATATACCCATACTAGGGCATCCCATACCAGATGGAAAAACAGTAATTTTTTTACTTTTATAAAAACCTGTATAAGCAGTCATACCTCGAACGTTATTAACAATTTTAGAATTAGCTAAAAACTTCCGAGCAATATATTCACATCTCTTAGGATCCCCAGGCATAAGAACTACACTAGAAATATCTTCTAATTTACTTTCAATATGTGTACTCATATTATCTCCTATCTAACAACATTAATACTATAATCTTTAACATTATCTTTTTTCAAAGTATCATTATAAGTAAAACTAAATTCAAAAGTATCTTCACCATTTAAAGCCTTATCTGCAGTATACTCTTTCTTATCTTCTCCTACAACATTACCATCATTATCATATAACTTAACAATAATAGATAACACACCTTCAGTACTTAAATTTTTAATACCACCAGATACTTTAATAGCGGTATCACCATTATCAACAACAATATTTTTAATCTCAGTATCACTAATATTTAACACATAACTAACATTATCTAAACTAACCTTAGTTTCTTCAGTATAAGTATTAGTACTAGCATTAACATCTACACCTTTAGTAATATCAATATATACATACTTATTATTACCATTAGTAACAAATCTTATACCCTGAGTATCACTTTTAATCTTATCAATCGTAGTCCTACAATTATCTTCACTATTACCATAATAAGTACATACAATATTAGCAAGTTCTTTATAAATATCCATATAAAGTTCTTCATTATCACTATTAAGAGTTATTTCTAATTCATTACTCATTTGAGGAATAGTAATAGCAGTATTATTATTATCCTTAGTATAAGTAATAACTATAGTATTATCAGATTTACTAGCAACAAGCTTAACTCCATCATTATTATATTTACTAATTAAAGTACTACTATTAAATTTAGTAACAATCTCATTAATACTAATATAATTAGGCTCATGTTCTTCAGGTTTAGTGTCCCCTTTCTTTACAAACTTCAAATACAAAATAACACCTAAACAAGCAATCAATATAACAATAAGTATATATGCAAGTATAGTATCTGTCTTTTCTCTCTTTTCAATTTTTTTCATTCTCATCATTTCTTCTTCGTTCATTTTAATTACCTCTTTTCTTTCTTTTTATATTTTTAACTTACTTGTAATTGATATGGATCTGCTAAAGTACCTGTACCACTTTTTATAGTTTGTTCAGTCTTTAAATATAGTGTTGGTCTTACATTGGCTTCACTTGTTAATGAATATGTTCCAACCGCTCCATTTTCTGCTACAATATATGCTTTATAATAATTATTTTCTGTCGTTCCCATGATCCATTCCCGGCTTCCCAAAAAAAGCCAATTATTTTCCGTACACTCACTTAAATTATATAAGTTTACTTGTATATTACATTTTCGGATGTCAGTTGCATATCCATAATCTGATTTATACATTATTGATATCATTTCACCAGCAGTGGTAGAGCCATCTATTTCACCTTGGTATAAATCGTTTGGATATAAATCTCCATCTATTAAATTAGGAATAAACCACGAAACATTAGAAATTAAATCTCTAGTTGTGGTATTTTTTAAACCAGTTTTAGAAAAATCGCATTTGTAATTTGTATTCAAATTGCAAGTTCCTAGAGTTCTACTCCAATATGTTGCTTCTTTTGATTCGGCCTCGTTGTTTAATGTGTATGATAAGTATGAGTCAGTAAAAGCACCAAATTCTTCGTTTCCTACTTCAGTCGTTTGATAAGTACCTATACTCTCATTTCTTATTATTTTGATTTGATGTGTTAAAATTCCGTTATTGAATACGCCGATAATTCTCCACACTTCACAAGTTGATGATGATTGATTAGAATAGTCATCACAATTAAAGTATACGTAGTTATTTGGATTTGCTCCATAATATCTATAATTTTCAAAATTATCAAACATTATACTATTTGTAGTATTGTATTCATAATCAGTACCATTACCTGTTACAGTTTCATATTCTCCATCTGCCATTAAGTTTTCAATAACAGTACTAAAAGTTTCATATTGCTTTTCTTGAGCCTCTACTACTATACTACCCACTAATGACTTATTCATCATATTTAAATTATTTTCACTATTACCATCTATATATAAATAAAAGATAAAATTAGTAGTACCACTAGATGATATAGAATCACTATATATAGTATTAGCACCTACAACCATAGTACTAAAATTACCTTCTTTTACTATAGTATTATCTTTTAATAATACATACTTTAAATCACTACTTTTTAACTCACTAGCTATCGAAGTGATATTTAGATTTATATTATAATCAAGAGAAGCTCCGGTTGTATCTTTATTATTAATACTAAAAGTAGTTTTTTCTCCATCAGTATAATTATATACTGGAGCTAATGTACTAGTAGATATATCATTACCACTATTAAACGTTACATCTGCTAATTTACCAATATTCATAGTAAGAGATGTATTACTAGTACTTCGCCAAGTAAACCAAGCATAGGTACCAGTAGCTATAACTAATAAAACCAATAGTACAATTAACGATATTAATAAATATTTGCTATGAATAAACTTATTAATTTTATTTTTCATCTATCACACTCTCCATACTCTATAAATAAATATACTATAAAAACATTAATTTTTCAAGTACTTTGAAGAAATATTTTTATTTATTTTTTACCCATATATAATAAATATGGTTGATATTTCTTTTTAGATTATAAGCTAAAAAGAACACTCTAAGACCTAGGCTTAGAGTGCATCTAATAATTATTTAATAATTTCTACTTTAACTTTCTCATCTTTATGACAAGCAACATCAAATCTATTACCACAATTAGGACACTTAACAGTATGTTTACCCTTCTTTAAAGGTAATCTAATTTTTTGTTTACATTTAGGACATTTCTTATACATATGCGTATTTCTATCTTTATATTTCTTCTTATTATAATCAAATAATTTAATAATTTTATCTTTAATTTCTAAATACTTATCATTCTCTTTCTTTCTTAATTTAATATTCTTAGACATATATCTATAAAATATAATAACAATAAGTAATACCTCAAATAATCTAATAATATTATTACTAACAAAAGTATTAATAACAAGTAAAACAAAACATATCAAAAGAAGAAATTTATATAACTCATCTATCCCATATCTATCTTTCATAAATTTAATATATCTATCACCAAATTTCATTTATTTTTTTACCCCAATCATTTCTTTATTACCCATATAAGGTCTTAATACTTCAGGTATATTAATACTACCATCTTCATTATAATTATTTTCAATAAGTGCAATAAGTGCTCTAGTACTAGCAAGTACCGTATTATTTAAAGTATGAGGATAATAGTTACCATTTTCACCTTTAACTCTAATAGATAGCCTTCTAGCTTGAGCATCTCCTAGTGTAGAACATGATCCAACTTCAAAATATTTCTTTTGTCTAGGACTCCAAGCCTCTACATCACAAGATTTAACTTTAAGATCTGCTAAGTCACCAGAACAACATTCTAGTGTTCTAACCGGAATATTCATATTTCTAAATATCTCTACTGTATATTTCCACATCTTATTATACCAATCCATAGATTCTTCAGGTTTACATAGAACAATCATCTCTTGCTTTTCAAATTGATGTACTCTATAAATTCCTCTTTCCTCAATACCATGAGCCCCTACCTCTTTTCTAAAACAAGGAGAATAAGAAGTCATTGTAATAGGAAGTTCACTTTCCTTTAGTAATTGTCCCTTAAATCTACCAATCATAGAATGTTCACTAGTACCAATTAAGAATAAATCTTCTCCTTCTATCTTATACATCATAGCATCCATCTCTTCAAAAGACATAACACCACTTACCACATCACTTCTAATCATAAAAGGAGGAATACAATAAATAAAATTCTTATCTATCATATAATCCCTAGCATAATTAAGCATTGCCGTACTTAATCTAGCAATATCTCCCATCAAGTAGTAGAAGCCATTACCACTAGTTCTACCAGCAGAATCTTTATCTAATCCATTTAATCTATTCATAATATCAGCATGATATGGTATTTCATACTCTGGCACAAATGGTTCTCCAAATTTCTCAATTTCAACATTCTTAGAATCATCTTCTCCTATTGGAACAGAACTATCAATAATATTAGGTATCTTCATCATTCTTTCTTTTATTTCATTCTCAAGAACTTCTTCTTCCTTTTCAAGATCTGGTATACTATTCTTAATAATAGATACCTCTTCTTTAATTTTATTAGCCTCATCAATTTTCTTATCTCTCATTAATGAGCCAATCTCTTTACTCAAATTATTTACTTTATTTCTTGCCTCATCAGCTTCAGTCTTAATCCTACGATACTTAATATCCATATCATATATTTCATCCACTAACGGAAGTTTTTTATCTTGAAATTTCTTCTTAATATTTTCTTTTACTAAATCTCTATTTGTCCTAATTAAATTTATATCTATCATAATCTTCCTCCTATTTTATTATTTTTATTGGATTTTTTATATACTGCATAAATTCATCTAATAATAATTTAATTTTCTCACTAATCTTTTTGCCTTTAAAACTAACTATATTCTCTTTACTCTTACCATGTAATTGATTAATATAAGCACATATTGTTTCAATATGAAAATATGTTGTTAATACTAAAAATATTATATATAAATAATTAAATATCTTTATCTCAATTGATAAAAGAGCCACTATTAAAGTTATAATAAGTAATGTAGTTTTAAATTTACCTACCCTCTCAGTAAATACCTTTTTATTTTTCTTTAACATTAGATAATTAATTATAGATATTATAAGTTCCATTATCATAGGTAATATAATTAAATATTTTTTATTTACCAGTAATATAATTATTAGTGATAAGAAATATAATTTATCACTAATAGCATCTAAATATTGACCAAACTTAGAATAAGCATTTAACCTTCTAGCAAAATAACCATCTATCGAATCAGATATAGCCCCATAAATATAAAATATTAGTGATAAGATAGTATTACCCTTCATAAAAAGAATAAAACCTACTACTAAGGAAATAATTCTTGATAAAGTTATAATATTTGGCAATTGTTTTTTTAATTTATACATCATAAATATTCCTTTCATATTGATTATACAATAATTTATAGTAAAAAGCAATTAAGTAATGTAAAATATACTAAATATAATTTACTTATTATTTATATTTTGATATAATTTAGAAGTGGAGGATAAATATATGGAAAATTTAGTAGAAAGTTTAATTAATTTATTTAATGGATTAGGAAAAGAAGTAGTAGTCTTTATTATATCTATGCTTCCTTTATTAGAATTAAGAGGAGGATTGCTCGCAGCATCACTACTTAAACTAGACTTTTTACCTGGTTATATTATAAGTATAATAGGAAATACTTTGCCTATTCCAATTGTTTTATTATTTTTAGAAAAAGTTTTAAATTGGTTAAAAAAATTCAAAGCTACTACAAAATTTGTTAATAAAATAGAAAATAAAATCTTATCAAAAAAAGATCAAATAGAAAAATATGGTTATATTGGTCTTATGTTATTCGTAGGTATTCCCCTTCCAGGAACTGGAGCTTGGACAGGAGCAGGTCTTGCCGTACTACTTAATATGAATAAAAAGAAATCATTTCTTTATATCATGCTAGGAGTAATTCTTGCTAGTATCATTATGAGTATTATATCATATGGAATACTTGGTAACATTATTAAATAAAGAGAGTATAGAACAAAATCTATACTCTTATTTTATATCATCAAAAGTTACTTTACCTAAATAACCATCTTGCAAATCTTTTATAACTCTTTTATAAACTCTATCATAATCCGTTTCATTATTTCTAAAAGCTCCTATTTTCTTACCTATCTGATCAAGAATATCTACAATATCACCAATATTAGTAATATTATATCTATCTTTAATGTTATCTGGATAATCAGATAACATTTTATTTATAATATATATAGCAATATCTTCACAATCTAATACTTCTTCTTTAATCGCAGTCATACTAGCTAAATTATGAGCTACCTCTTCATCATCTAACTTAGGCCATAATATACCTGGGGTATCTAATAGTTCAACTTTATCATTAATTCTAATCCATTCTAGGGTTTTAGTAACACCAGGTCTATTACCTACATTAGTACTCTTTTTACCTACTAGTCTATTTATTAAAGTAGATTTACCAGCATTAGGAACTCCCATTACTAGTATTCTAGCTCTTCTAGGTTTTAATCCCTTACTAATTCTCTTATCATTAATTTCATCAATTAAAGGTTTAATCTTATCAAATATAATCTTAGTATTAGGATTATTAATTAGATCAATAGGTACTACAATATAATCCCTATCTTCATAATATTTAATCCATTTATTGGTCTTAACATTATCACATAAATCAATCTTAGTCATAACAATAACTCTAGGTTTACCTTTAGTCATTTCTTCAATCTCTTTATTCTTAGAAGAATATGGTATTCTAGCATCTACTACTTCAAATACAATATCTATTAAATCTATCTTTTCTTTTATCTCTCTTTTAGTCTTAGCCATGTGGCCAGGATACCAATTAATGTTTGTTTTATTTTCATTATTCATTATTTTCACCTTCTTCTAACATTCCAATCCTAAAAACTTTTTTTATAAATTCTTTTGCATTACTATATTCAGGTTCATCAAGTGTAGGATATTTTTTAAAAACTTCTTCAACCCATAAACTTCCATGACCATCAATTTCAGTAATAAAACGTTCTATTTCCCCGCACTCTACTACAAAAATGTTACTCTCATTCAAGAAATATATAATTTGGTTATATTTTTGTACACATTCCCCTGCAGGAAGACAAGATTTACCACAATTTTTCAATAACTTTAAATGGCTAATATTCTTTAATACTTGTCTAATTTTACTAGCTGTTTCATCAGACATATAAGGTGCATCAGTAATAAAACTAAGTATTTCTTCTTTAATTACAGATTGTTTTTTTACTTGATTATCAACTCCACTTTCAAACATATTCAAAAAATCATTGTGTATAGATGAAATTTGGTTATATTTATTATCTTCTATAGAATTTATCAAATCTTTTAATTTATCACGATTATTTATTAAATCTAAATCTGCAATAACTAAAAAATTAATTTTCAATTTATTTAATAACGGAATTATTATTTTAAATTGATCTTTCCCACCAACTGCACAGAATAAAGTATTTTGATAACAATCACTATCTATTTTTTCCAATAATGCAGAATAAAATTTACAATCGCTTTCATTTTCACACAAAACAACTGTATTATAAAATAAGCCATTAAGTATATTAGAATATTTTAAATTCTTATCATTGGAAATAACTTTAATACTATCATTATCTAGAACATGAAATTCATTTACATTGTCAGTTCTATTTATTTTTATAATTTTAATTCTGGCATAATCTTTTTCTAGCATCCCACGTAACAAATCAATATTATGAGTAGATATGAAACACTGCTTATTTTGAGATAAATCAACAATATTTCTTCCTAAAATTCTAGCTTGAGGTGGATGAAGGAATGTTTCAGGTTCGTCTATCAAATATAACGAATGAGTAGTTGTAATTAAAGATGCTAAAATTGCAACAGCACTTCTAATTCCATCACCTTGATCATCTAAATTTTCTAAAACCTCTAATAAACATCTTGCTTCTCTCGTATCAGCACTAACAGACTTGTCTATTTCATCTTTCGTACCAAACTTATACAGTTTAGATACAGCACCTTGCCAAAGTCCTTCACTAATATCAATTTTCTTTCCAAAACACGAAAATAAAATATCATTTAATTTAGTTATGCTTTTTTTATCCCTTTCAAGTTTTCTCATTATGCCAAAACTTAACTTGTCCTTAATAAAAGAATACGAAATAGGTGCCGTCATATTCAACCTACTTTCTGTAGAAAGAAAACTAAATAATACTTTATAAAAATGTTTATCTCCTGATTTCACATTTTGAAAATTATGTTCATTATAATTATATGTATAATTTACATCAACAGCAATATCATAGCCATTAGGTCCTAATTCAAAATTATTCTTAAAATAATTCATCATATTAATTTCTTCAAAATTAGTATCTTGATATTCTATTTCATCTACTATTACCTTTTTAGAAGAAGATTCTAAAATATCATTTTTAATATCTTTTAGCGCTCTGCTTTTTCCCACATTATTAGCACCAACAAAAACAACTATATCATCATTACTTAATTCTATTTCTGTATTATCATTAAATTTTATTTTTTTAATAACAACTGAAGGATTAAGATTTATCTCTTCATTTATATCACTATTCATCAAACTACCTCCTTAATTAATAATCAGTTACTACATAATACCAATTATCTTTTACTTATCCATACTAACTATTGGATATCCTATCTCATTAGACTTAATTATTTTTTTCAACTTGTTGAATATACTAACTGAACAGAACCAGATAGCATTCCTTTAAATATCCCAAAACCAATTACCTTACCATTTTCTTCATTTTAGTAAACTGCCACTTCTCCACTAATTGAAACTTTTTTATATTTATCTAATAATTCAACATTACCTAAATAATCAACTTCTAATTTATTATCTTCCATCAATACCTTCCTTTAGTTTTTCATAATTCATACACTTATCAATTTAAATTAAAACTTATTAAAAAAATGTTCCAAAATGTAAAAATTTTTTAGTAAAAATACTCTTTATTTTCAAGAGTTTAAAAGTATTTTTTCATAACTTCCCACTTACCAGTTAATATTTGTTTTGTTTTCATTATTCATTTTCATCACTTCTTTCAACTTTTTCAAGTTCAATTAAATATTTATCAAAATCTGATTCATATAATTTATCTTGAATAATTCTATATTTCTCAAATTCAGTTATTGCTTTATCGCATGCTATTTTATGTGATATTTTACCAGCATCTTGTAATATTTCTCTATCAGTAAGTTTTAAGAATTCATCTAATTTATCATTCCAATCTTCCATTGTCATTGGTATATGTCTTATTGCTCTACTTTCCGCTAAATCAAGATAAGCAGACACGATTCTCCTTAATGAATATAACTCTTCTTCAGTTAAATAATTTTTAGCAATAACAACATCACTTTCGATAATTTTACCATTAGGTGATGCTTCCCAATTAGTAAGTCCCATATGTTCTTTCTTAGAATCCGCCCTATTATATATAATTTCTGCTGCAGTATTGCCAGTTACAGAATAGTGCATTTTATTTTGAACTTTTTTAAAAAATTCCAAAGTTGTTTTTGAGTTTCTATCATAATCAATACTTGTAGCATATATATCAGTCACTTTTTGGTAAAATCTTCTTTCAGAGAGCCTTATTTCCCTAATTCTTTCAAGTAATTCATCAAAATATTTTTCCGTTAAAATAGAACCACCATTTTTTAATCTTTCATCATCCATTGCAAAACCTTTAATAGTATATTCTTTTACTATTTCATTAGCCCATTTTCTAAATTGAACTGCCCTTTCATTATCCACTTTAAATCCAATTGCTATAATCATTTGCAAATTATAATGAACTACATCCCTTGATACTTCCCTATTTCCTTCATTTTGAATTATTCGAAATTTTCGAATAGTTGCTTCTTCTTTCAATTCATTATCATTATATATTTTTTTAATATGATAATTTATTGTATTTATCTCTACATTATAAAGAATTGATAACATTTTTTGTGTAAGCCAAATGTTTTCATCTTCATATCTCACTTCAATTGCTTCTTTATCAGTTCCAGTTGCCGCAATAAAAGTTAGATATTCAGCAGCACTCGATCTAATCGTAATACTATTTTTTTTCATAAAATGACCTCCTTTGCTTATTATAAACGTTTCTTTATGTCGTTATTACCTAAGTTCTTGTAATTTTTATTGAAATTTATAAAAAGAAATTTAATTAAAAGTTTTATAAAATTAGGGATTAAACAGAAGTTTATATAAATCATTCTTTATTAATTTATATTTGCTTTATTTTCATTATTCATTATTTTTACTTTCTTTTAATCATTTCATAAGTACTATTTTTATAACTTTTATCAATAGAATTAACATACTCATCTTTATATTTTTCAAGCGATTCATCTACATTAATCCAATATACACTAGTTAGTATTCCATCATATGGATCAATTTCAGTTCCTTCTAATTTTCCACCTAACGACTCCATAGTCTTGCTTGAACCTAGATTTTCTACATCACAATCTAACATCACTTTATCCAATCCAATCTTTTTTGCTTCAATCAATCCAAGATATAAATTCATCTTGTTATATCCCTTTCTTCTTTCAGTAGGTCTTATTCCATAACCAATATTTCCCCCAAATTGTTTCACTTTTTCTGTCAGATTCCATCTAACATTTATAGTTCCAATTATTTTATTATCATTCTTTCTAATTAATAAAAATGTCTTTCCCTGACACCTACCAAATTTTTTGGCATATTCTTCATATTGCATATTCAAGCAACTCTCAAGTGCTTGTTCGAATGTATATCCATCTAATATCTTATCCAACGATCCTGTTCCATTAATATCTGATTTATGTTCTACAAATTCATTTATATAATCTATTATTTCATTCTTACGGTCTAAAGATGGTGTTTCTAAATAAAATGTTTCCATTAAATTATTATTATTCATAATTTTTTCCTCTTTTCTTCATATCTATTTAAATGATAAAAACTTATTTTAAATAAATCATTTATTTATAATACTTTTCTAACCCGTCGAATTCTTTTTTAGGATCAGCATTTTGTACTATCAAATAGCAGATATATCTTGATAATTTAAAGTCTTGTATATTAGCAACAGCATTATTATTTCTTTTTGACAACTTGTTGACTTCAACAAGTTGTTCATCTAAATTAAATTTAGAATTTTTACAAGATTCTTTTTCTTTATCTATTACATTTTGAAAATTCCTTCAATCTTTGTATTCTAATACCTTTTGCAATTCACGTGCATACCAAAAATCATTATTATATTCATCAATATGTTTTATATTCTCAAAAATACTATTAGTATTTTTATTTTCTATTTCTTGCATTATTACCCCCTTTTAATAAGTTATACTATATCACCTTTTCTTCTCTTTTTTACCATTTTTTTATTATCACCTAATATAGAATTTCTTATCATATTTAAATTTTCAGAAAAGCCTTGCATATAAATATAATATCTATAATCAAAGCTACAAATATTATCGTCGGTAATTCTTTCAACTTCATCTATCTTTAGTTCTATAATAGTTTTTTTGCCAAAAATAGTTTTAATTAAATGTTTACTTATATATCTTCCTTTAGAATCAATATATATAGTATCCGACATCCAACCTCCATGTAATTCTAAATTTATAAATAAAGGTTCATCATCATTAACTTCGATTTTAAAATATCCATAATCTATTGTATCTGACATTAAAACATCTTTAGCAAAACTATTAGTATCAGAAATTATTTTTAACAAATAATTATCAGAATACTTATTAGTTAAAATTTCTTTTCTCTTTTTTATAAATGACTTAGTATTATCCATTGGCCAACAATAAAAATTAACTAGATAGTTTTTATATTCATTTAAATATATCGCATTATTTATGTTATCTCTATTTAAATTGTTTTCTAAATACCTTACTATTTTATCATGTTCTTTAGCATATTCAATCTCAGACTTAGTACTATCACCAATATAACCACCTACATTTATAACAAAAATTTCATCAGCCATATCAATCTTTCTTTTATGCATATCATCTAACATTTCTTTAGTTTTAGTAAGAGTTCCCTCATCCATATTTTCCCATACTTCAAAATCTCCAGCATGACCGAATAATCCTACTGAAATTACAATATTTCCCTGTAATGTTAATTCTTTTTGAACCTGTAAAAATTCATCTTTAAATCTAGTAGAACCACATAATGTTATTACTTTATAATTACCAATCATACACAAAACACCTCGTCTTAATTATAATATACATGGTAACATAAAGTCAACTCTTCGGTAAGATTATTACTAAAGAAAAAAGCATAACAAATGTTATACTTTACTATTATTGATACTTCTTAATATTATCTATTCTAGCAGCAAAATAAGGCCTATCTTTACTCTCTTCTTTTAAGAATAAAGCAAATGTATTATCAACATTAAAATATCTAGGCTCATTCATATTAGGCATTGCTGTTGTCTTCACGTCAGTAGCGGCTTCACTCTTAATCTTACCACCTTTTTCATCTAACGAAAAACTAATTGTCTGAATAGCGGTATCAATAACATATTCCTTACCATCTTTAGAAGTAAATATCTTATTAGATAATTCATCATATTCTCTTTTAACATTAAAATCAATCATAGGAGTCTTAAATTCATCATTATCTTCAAAATTTTTATTACCTTTATAACTATTACTATCTATAATCATATTATCATATATTTCATTAAAAGTACTACCCTTAGGATTCTTATATAAAATAACCTCATCACCATTCTTAGTATGTAGTTTAATAGCAAAATTATCTTTATTATTATAAAATAATACTTCAATCTGCCCTCTTACCTTATCATTAGATTTCTTATTAATACCAAAGTATTTAATATCATCATAATTACCAAACTTATCATTCTTCAAAACACTAAATTTATTATTATACTCAAATTCTCTATATAACATTGTATAGAAGAAATATCTATCATCATTATTACTAAGTTCATCTTGACTCCAACTAAAACTATCTAATATATCACTTGTCTGATTAAATTTATTCTTAATACCTTGTTCTATTTCTTTCTTTAAACTTAATGTCTTAAAACCATACTTCTTATAATAATATTCTTCAGATATCATCGAAGTATTAAAATCCATTTTATTTAAATTAGTAACCATATCATTATTATCTTTAAATAAAATATCTTGTCTCACTACTTCATTAATCATATCATTCCATACTAACTGAAAAGTTCCGCACCAAGTACTATCACTATCTATCTTATCGTTCATCGTAGGAACTACTTCTACTCCTTCAGTTACTACTTTATTCTTCTTACTTTTAAGAACCACAAAATAAAATAAACATAATAATATTACTACTACAACTAAACAGCCTATCAATAATTTCTTTTTCATATCTAGTCTCCTTTACACTCTAATAATAACATAGTTCTAATAATTTGTCTAGAAAAAAACACCTCCGAAGAGATGCTTTTTCTTAAGATATTCTAACAATATTCAAATAAGCATTAGTACCATTAGCCGGTGTTATTGTAGCAGCAGTAGAAGACTTAATACTTAATCCTATTTCATCACCAACAGCAAATGAATTAATAGTACTACTGTTAAAGTCTGTATTGTTATTAGCGGTTACAGTTTTAACAATTGAAGTACTACCAATAGCATTAGCATTTTGTTTTACCTCAACAGTCAATGTAGCATTAGTACTTGAGCTTCCAGAAAAACCATATTCTACTAAATAAACTCCATTTTCTGTTATTGTAAGAGTATTTTGTGTAGCAGTAGTAATTTTATTAGTAGGACCATTGTTACCAAGTGGAATATTTTGAGCAATATTAGTTTCTAAAGAAATATTATCTGTACTAGTATTGTATTTACGACCATAAGTTTCAATAGCGGTAGGTCCTGTTGGTCCTGTTGGTCCTGTTGGGCCCTGTATTCCTTGAAGACCTTGAAGACCCTGTGGTCCTGCTGGCCCCGTTGGGCCCTCTGTTCCAGGTATTCCTTGAGGACCAATTGGACCTGTTTCACCCTTTGGTATATTAAAATTTAAAATAACGTTATCATCAGTACCTACATTAGTAACACTAGCATTAGTACCAGGATCAGTAGTAGTAGTTACACCTACATCAATACTAACTGGACCTTGTGGTCCTGTTGGACCAGTTGGACCTACAATAATCGGAGTACAATTACACTTTTTTCCACAATCTAAATTTTTTTTAATTTTATTATCAAAACAATTATTATTCATTATAATCTCCTTTCAATTTATTTTATGAAAGAAGATAAAAATATTATTTACTATTGTCTAAATATAATAAAAGATGTAACTATAAATTACATCTAATTATATATATTTCCAAATTTAGATATTGGCCAAATACGATATACTGCTTTACCTAAAATATCTTTTTCATCTATAAGACCAATCATTCTACTATCTTTTGATATTGGTCTATTATCTCCTAATACTAAGTATTTACCTTCAGGAATACTATTACAAGAACATATTTCTTCTAAGTTAAAATCATTAGTCTTTCTAAAATCAAAGTTTTCTTCTAATACTTTATCATTTACATATAATTTATTATTCTTATAACTAATATGTTCTCCAGGTAGACCTATTATTCTTTTAATAATTTCTTCTTTACCTTCTTTAATTACAACGATATCAAATCTTTTAATATTAGTACTATTATAACCAATTTTTCTTTCTAATAATAAATCACCATTATGTAAATTAGGTTTCATTGAGTCTCCACTTACAATAACTGGAGTAACGATAAAAGTTCTAATTAAGATAACTCCACCCAATATTAAAACATATGGTAATAATTCTCTAATTATATTTTTCATTTTCCACCTCTAAACAAAAAGACAATAGCTAAGCTATTATCTTCTTTCTTTAATATTATACTTACTCTTTCTGTCTCTTAAGAAATATAATTTAGCTCTTCTAACTTTACCTGGTTTAACAATCTTAATATAAGCAACCTTATTAGAATGTACATGGAAAGTTTTTTCTACTCCAATACCAGAGTACTCTCCTCTTACAGTGAAAGTTTCAGATACTCCTTTACCTTTTCTTGCAATAACTGTACCTTTAAAGTCTTGGACTCTTTCTTTAGATTTTCCACCTTTAGTTTCAGTAATAATACATCCTACTATAACAGAATCTCCTACTCTGAATTCAGGTAAATCTTTTTTTATTTGACTAGCAGTTATTTTTTCAATAATGTCCATCGTATATACACTTCCTTTCTTTTTCAGATAATCACTATATTTAATAGGCGGATTACCCCATAACGAATATAATTGTACCATATATTATATTAAATTACAACTATTTTTATGTATTTTTTCCTTTTTTAGTCCAAGAAAGTCTAAGTCTTTCTTGGTTATGACTAGCTTATAATCTAGTCATAAATAATTATATAATATTATATCTGGTGTGAAATACTTTCTAACTAAGATAATTTCAAATAAAAGAAAGATAACTAGTATCTTCTATTTATACCATCTAGCATTAAATTTATCAGTTTGACTCATTCCAGGACTCATTGTCCTAACTTTAGGAGTAGCTATTTGTTCCTCCTTCATTTTATCGGTATGTATTCTTCTAAAATAATAAATATTTTCATTCACCGGAACAAATGAACCATACATAGGAATTAATTGTTTTAAATTCAAATAATCAAAACATCCTTTATCAAAGGATAATTCTATATCAAGTATACCAGGATAACTTATATCTCTTGTAAATATATTACATAATGGAGGAACACTTACTCCAAGGTATCGAACTTGAGATAAGAAATTTTTTATTTTATAAAAATGTGAATGTCCATAAAAAACTATTTTACTTTGCTTATTTGCATTAAGCGAACAGTCAATATATGGATGACTAAGTACAATAGCTTCATTTTTAACATTAATTAATCCTTCACAATAACCAATTGTAACTAAATCATGACGATAATTATTAAGTATTGTCATAAGATTTTGTCCATAAACTTTTAATGGACTAATATCATGATTTCCTAAAACAATAAAGTTTAAAATACTTTTGTCAAAAGGATAATTATTTAACAAATAATTAACTCTATCTTCACTATCCACTTTTCCTGGATTAGAAATATTATCTATTATATCACCGCAATTAAAAATAACATGTATTCCTTTTGATATACAATAATTATATGTATCCTCAAGTAAATCTAATCTTTCTTTTTCACTTCCAATATGGGTATCAGAAATAACTACTGCTCTTAGTGTCTCATCATTTTGTGACATTAATAAATTTACTTCATTAGAAGCAGGTACATTATATCTAACTTCAGGTGTATATATTATATCACCATTTGAATAATAATTTCTTTTAAAGTCATAACCAGTGTTCTTTATCATTGTTAAATAATTGAATATTTTTTTATGTGAAATATTCAAAATTTCACTTATTTCATTTAAAGTTTTTCCTTCATTAATTAATCTTAATAATTAAATTGTTAAATCCGACATCAAAATCCCCCCGAAACATTCAATATAATAACACAGTTTCTATTCAAAGTCAATTATCTTAAGTCAAAAGAAAAAGAGCAAATAGCTCTTATACAATTTGTTTCTTTATAACATAATATGTAACTAATCCTACAGAAAGAATACCAATAACTACAATATAAATCATAAAACTACCAGTTTTTACAGGTGTAGGTTCAGGTGTATTAGTAAATACAATTAAATTATTATCTACATCTTTTTTATCCATTTTAACTTTACCATCTTCAGTAACAGTAAATTCTATTGTAGTATCAGATAATTCATATCCTTCTGGAGCTATAGTTTCTGTTAAATAATATGTACCCGCAGGCAAATGGAAACTAACTTCTTTAGTAGATGAAATCCATTCTAATTCTTTTCCATCTAAATCAGTTACTACCTTTCCATCTTTATCTGTTACCTTTAATTTAGCTCCAGGTAATTCTGTTTTACCATTAATACTCTTTTTAGATATATATATAGTAATAGGTTCATTCTTCATAACTACTGAAGTCACTTTTTTACCATCAACAGTAATTGTACCATCACTCTTTACAACAAAGGTTATCTTAGATGTACTCTTTATATATCCTTTAGGAGCAATAGTCTCCTCTAAAGTATAAGTACCAGGAGCAAGTGATAATTTTTTTGGCGTCGTAGTAGAAGTCCAAGAAGTTACTTCTGTGTTTCCTTGTTTTACACTTAATTTTGCTCCGGCTATCTCTTTAGAACCAGTAATGTCTGTTTTAGAAATTACTACTTTATTTAATGTAATCTTAGTAGTTAAAGATGCACTTGCATTCTTTTTTCCTTCAGTAATATCATAATCAACAACATTTTGATTTTCTATTGAATTTCCTACATGTGTACAATCATATAATTTTCCTGAATATCTAATATAACTTCCTTGTGCTGTTATTTTGATTTCTGATGATTGATTTACATTTTTAACTGGAACTTTTATATATATTTTATCTCCAAAAGTAAATGTATTTGTTCCACTAGTGGCATTTGCATCTTTAGTTACAAATGCACCATTTACACCACTTACAGTGATAGTTGCTTTTTTATCAGTAATATTATCACTGCCACTTAAAGTTATTTTATTACTTATAAAATATTTTCCATCACTTGTAACATTCATTTTGTCTGAACCTTCCATTGACAATTTGATATTGCCTTCCCCTACCTTAGCATATGCATCAGCGGCATCTATAAGGGCTTGAATTTTTCTATTAATAGAGTCTCTATTAGGATCAAAGTTTTTAAATACTTCATCACCATGTCTAGCAAAGTGCCAAATTGCTAATTGCGTTACAAAAAAGTCATCATCATCATTTGAATTCCAAGTACCATTTCCAGTATATTTATAGCCGTTGGAAATTAAATAAAAAATTTGGTCCCTATTAGCGGTTAATTCACTTTCACAATTCCAGTAAACTGTTCCACCCTCTGATGGAGATGGATTTCCTTTTTGTTCATCTAAACAATATAATAGTTTGTTAGTAGTAGATATCTTTATATAAGAATGTACTTCACTACGAGCAGTTCCAATATTTTTTGATACAACATGATAGTTGATGTTACCACTACCTGGACCGCTTCCATAGTTCACTCCTACTTCATAAGCTAAAACATTAGAACTAAAAATTAAAAATACCCCCAACATAAACATAAATAAACTTAATATTTTTTTATTCTTCATTTTTATATCCTCCTATGATTAAATGTTATCATAAAATTAATTTTTTTTCAATATATTTCATAAAATTAATTATGAAAAATATTATCCATCGAGGAATAACCTCTAAAAATATTAAAGAAAATTCTTATCTTGCTATTAAAAAAGCTATTAAAGATAAAGAAAGTATAGGAGTAGAATTTGATATAAGATTAACTAAAGATAAAAAAATAGTATTATCTCACAATTCTCTTATTAATTTAAATGTTATTGAAGAAACTAACTATAGTGAATTAATTAAAAATAATTATCTAACTACTTTAGATAAGATTCTTGATATTGATACTAATAAAATATTTTTAATTGATATTAAAACTAATAATAACTATAAAGTATTTGGTGATATTCTTATGAATACTATTAATAAATATAATAAAAATATTTATTTAGCTTCTTTTGATAAGAATATTATTAAGTATATCAAAAGTAAATATAAGAAAGGAATAATTACACTACTTTATAGAAGAAATAATTATAATTTTATTATTACTAATTATAAATTAATAAGTAATAATAAAATAAAGAAGATTAAAGATAAAGAAATATTTTTATGGACTATTCATAATAATAATGAGTTAGAAGAAATTAAAAATAAGTTTAGTAATATAGATGACTATTACATAATAAAAGATAAGAAGGAATAAACTATTCCTTCACTTCAACATAATCACCAGAATCTAAGTAAATAATTCCTTTTTTACCTTCCAATCCTGAATATATACTATTATATTTATTTATCTTTGTTATTTTGGGTAATGTTATATATACTAGATTACCATCATTCATTTTTAAAGAAAATCTTTCACTATCTACTTCATTTGGTACATAACTAATTTCCGATATCTTAAGTAAGACATCATTATCTACTAATGAGAACTTTTTAATAAATTTTTCTTTTATACTAGTAATATCTCCAATTAATATAGGAGCACTCATTACATTATAATTATTATCTACTAGTAGACCATCTTCTAATAAGAGTTTATCATTATATAAAGCAAGTACTTTCTTTTCAGTAACATAAATGTATACTTTGCCCCATATTTTTTTTTGAACTTTTATTTCTTTAATATAATTATTTTCCATTAAATTATCTTTGATATTACTACCTAAAGTAGTAATAAAAGATGGATAATTACCAATACCAGAAATATCAATAATTTCTTTATCAGATAATATATTATTACCTACTATATAAATATTAGTAATTGGTAATCTCTTTATATAAAGAAAAGATAATACTAGTATACCCATAATTAATATAGTTACAAGAATCTTCTTTACTTTTAATCTTCTTTTTTTAACCTTAACCTTTATTTTCTTTTTTTCTGGCATAACATCACCTTATTATTTCTTGTTCTAATATTAAATCTATATCATAAATTATTTTAATTCTTTCTTTAATATAATCAATTAGCATAATAATATCTTCGTAAGTAGCGGTATCATTATTAATTATAAAATTAGCATGTTTATCACTAATCATAGCCCCACCATAAATGTATCCTTTAAGACCAGCATCTTCAATTAACTTACCAGCCGACATACCAGGTGGATTTCTAAATACTGAACCAGCACTAGGTTTATCTAATGGTTGTGATACTACTCTTCTATTTTTTCGATCATTCATTACTTCTTTTATCTTATCTTTATCTTTATATTTCATTTCAAAAGTAGTCTCTATACAAACATAATCTTTATTTCTTTTAAGAAAAGAATCACGATAAGCATATCCTAATTCTTCTTTATTTAAAGTAGTTATTTTTAAATCAGGATCTATTACTTTTACTTCTTTTACTACCATAGACATATCTTCATTATATGCACCAGCATTCATCGAGGTACTAGCTCCAACCATACCAGGTATACCACCAGCAAAAGCTAAACCATCTAAACTATTTTTCATACATTCATTAGCTAGTTTAATAAGAGGTACGCCTGCTTCTGCTACTACAATATTATCATTAATAGTAATATTATTTAATTTATCTAGTTTAACAACAACATCAAAGCAAGGCTTAGCAAGAATTACATTAGAGCCTCCTCCTAAGATAATATAATTAATTCTATTTTGTCTTAAGTAATCTAATAGTTCTACTAATTCATTTATATCTTTAGGAAATATTAAATAATCAGCATAACATTCTAAACGATAAGTATTATATTTTTTTAAATTAACATTCTTATAATACTCATAATTCTTAATAAAATTTTCTATCATTTATAATCAAATCCTTTAAAATATTATATATTCTTGTACTACTATCTTTAATACCAATTTTCTTTAAATTATCTTTAATATCTTTAATCTTATCTTTATCATTTAATGTCTTATCTATTAATTCTATTAAACTTCTATCAGTCATATCTTTTTCTTCTAACATAATACCAGCATTTTGATCTACTAAATCTTTAGCATTTTTATATTGATGATTATTAGCTACATATGGACTTGGTATAAATATAGCGGGTACTCCTAAAGCTGTTATTTCACTCATAGTAGAAGCTCCTGCTCTAGTTACCATTAAATCTGTAATCTTCATAACTGAAGGCATTTCATAGATAAATGGTACTACTTTAACATTATCTGGTACTCTTCTTTCTTTTACTCTTTCATAATAACTATTACCAGTAACTATTATTACACTATAGTTTTTATTTCTAAATTTATCTACGAAACTAAATATTCGATCATTAACACTTCTACTACCAAGTGAACCCATTACTATTAATACTAGTTTTTTATCTTTATCTACTCCTAATTTATCTTTAGTAGTAGCCTTTATTGATAAAGCTTTCTCACTACAAGGATTGCCAGTAAGAATAGCTTTATCTTTAGGAAAATCTTTAATAGTACTTTCAAAAGATACTCCTACCTTATCAGTATATCTAGATAAAAATTTATTAGCCAGTCCTACAACACTATTTTGTTCATGTATAAATGTTCTTTTACCTAACTTTTTAGCAGCATATATAACAGGAGCAGTTACATAACCACCACACCCTATTACTATATCTGGGTCAAAATCTTTTATTATTTCTTTAGCCCTTTTAATAGCGGATATAAAACAAGTAACTGTTTTAATATTATCTAAAGTTAATTTTCTTTTTAATCCTTTTACTTCTAATGCTTCATATTTATAACCTAAACTAGGTATTAAATCTTTTTCCATTCTATCAGTAGTTCCTATATATAATATTTCACTATCTGGTTCTTCTTCTTTTATTTTATTAATTATAGCTAAAGCAGGATATATATGTCCTCCTGTACCTCCAGCAGATATTATTACTCTCACTATATCACTCTCCTACTTCATTATATCAAAATAATTAAAAAAAAGATATATTTATATTAAAATATATGCTTTTTTATATGTTTTTATTATATTTTATATTATGAAATGCCTAGGTCATTTCATATTACTTATAGCCTATTATCATAGTCTATAAGTAAATAGTTATAAGATATTATATTCACAGTGAAATACTTTCTAACCAAGATAATTACAAATAAAAAGAAAGATAGCTAGTATCTTCTATAATTTGTCATAGTGAGTCCACATTCTTAGAATATGTATTTCTTTATCTTCTTCATTAACCTCATATACTATACGATGCTGTCTATTTATTCTTCTTGAATATAGTCCACTTAAATCACCACTTAATTTTTCATATGATGGTGGATAACAAAAAGGATCATTTTTCATTAAAACAAGTATATTTATACAATTCTTATCAAGACCCGAACTTTTAAGTTTTATCTTATCTTTTTCTGCTTGCTTAGAAAATTTAATTACATATTCTTTACCATTCTTCATCTGGATTAAACTCCTTAGCCTCATCCCAATTTTCATTTTTTTTAATATTATTTATATCCTCTACTAATCCAGGAATACTTGATAAATATAAAGTTTCTTCTATACTTTTCCACTCATCTTCAGATATTAAAACGGCATTTTTACCTTTATTATTAACTATTGTAATAGGGTTAAAACCAACATTTACATCTGCAACAAGTTGAAATAAATTTTGTCTTGCATTAGTTATATTGATAGTACTCATTTAAATCACCTCATATACATTATAACGTACTTTTTAACGTACGTCAAGTCTTTTACTTTATTATATGTATAATTTAACAATATATACTAAATATTGTATTATTTCTCTAAACTATTAATTTTATTAATATTAGAATACTTAATACTAACTACTTCCTTAGTTAAATTATTATTATCTATTTTAAATAAATTAGTATAATCAATTATAATATTTTTATTATCTTCATCTACTTTAATAGTAATAACATCACTACTATTACTATTTAATACTATATCAGATACTTTAATACTATATATATTATCATTATAAGTAGCAAGTTTAATATATTCCTTAATATTATTAATATCTAAGTATCTATATTCAATATAAGGAAATATATCACTATCATTAGTTAATATATAATTACCTTTAGTATCTAATATATAATATTTATCATTCATTTGGTAAAAATAATCTTCTTTATTATCTACTACTCTAGTAATATCCATATTATGACCTAATTTACTACCATAATATTTATAATTATTATTATCTATAGTAATATCAATATCATATTGATAATTATCTGTAATATCATTAATAAAAGATTTTATATCATTATCTTTAGGAATATTACTATCACTAAAACTACTTGATATACGAGCAAATATAATAATAGCTAGAAAGAATATACCATATAACATAAGTTCTATTTTAGCTCTTTCTCTTTTATCTTTCCATCTCTCTTTAATATTAAATTTCTTTTTTTCTTCTTTTTTATTTTCTTCCATTATTCAAATACCTCACCAATATATTCTTCTTTCTTGATACCATTAATAAAATCTTTTACTAAGCATCTTTTCTTACCTTCTAATTTAATATCAATTAATTTTATAACATAATCTAAAGTAGTAACATATATTCCATCACTATTTATATCTACTATCGTACCAGGTTCTTTATTAGATTTAATATTAGTTTTTTCTGATTTATATATTTTCATTCTTTTATTATTAATAATAGCATAAGCTCCAGGTATACTAGATAATCCTCTAATCTTATTATGAATATTATCAATATTATCATTAAAGTTAACTTTTTCTTCTTCTTTAGTTATATTATAACCAAATGTTACTTCATCTTCATTTTGTTTAACTCTATTATTAGTACCATCTATAATACTAGGAAGAGTTTCCATTAATAAATCTCTACCTAAATATGATAATCTACTATAAAGTTCATCTAATGTAGTATCTTCATGAATAGGAGTACTCTTTTGACTAATAATATCACCAGCATCCATCTTCTTATCCATATACATAATAGTAACTCCTGCTACTTTATCTCCATTAATTATAGCATGATGTACAGGGGCTCCTCCTCTTAATTTAGGAAGTAAAGAACCATGTACATTAATACATCCATATTTAGGATAATCAAGAATAACACTAGGTATTATTTGTCCATAAGCAGCAGTCACTATAATATAAGGTTTAGCATCTAATACCTTTTGATATTCTTCCTTAATTTTAATAGGTTGAAATACTTCAATATTATTTTTTAATGCTAATTCTTTACATGGAGAATATATAATATTACCCTTTCTATCTTTTTCTCTATCAGGTTGTGTTACTACCATAACTACATTAGTCTTTTCTATTAATGACTCTAATATAGGTACTGCAAACGATGGAGTACCCATAAATACTACTTTAATATCTTTCATATATATCACCAATATTATTGTACCAAATTTCTAACAAAAAGTCATTAAAATTATTAAAATAATACTACCTTTCATGAAAATCCAAGGTATTTTCATGTTATTACTAGCCTTTAGTCTAGTAATAAATAATTATAAGATATTATATTTGGGGTAAAGTACTTTCTAACTAAGATAATTTCAAATAAAAAGACTATAAAAAATTACTAATATTTCTATTAGTTATTTCATAGTCTTTATCTATATTATTATTTATTATACTTAGGTTAGATTTTTGCCCCCCCCCAATTAACTTGTGGTTAACCTCTGCAAATAATACTTTTTCCATAAGAGGGGTCTCCTTTCTGATTTGCGAAATATTTGGGATCTTTTTCGTAAATCTTTTATCTCTTACCTATGTATAAATCATATCATAAAGTTTTAAATAATTTAATATAAATATTGCTATTTTTATAATTCTTTAGTATAATGTATATGAAGAGAGAAATTTATCCATAATAAAAATGGGTAACACCTAGTTGTGAAGGTGTTCTCTCCATACTGTTGTATAGAGCACTGCCTTGGTGCTCTATTTTACTTATTTTCTAAGGTTACTACTATATATAAAATATAGTGTAACTAGAGTAATCCAAGCAAATGCTAGGACTAGATCCATCTCAAAACCCCCTTTAACAGAAAACTTTGAAACATAGAATCACCCCTTCCTTAACTTAGTTAAAAAAGGAGAGAACACCACCAGATATTACCGCATAAACATTATATATTGATAAGAAATAATAGTCAACTATTTTTTGACTATTATTTTATTTAGTTTGTGAAGTCTTTATTTATAAGCAATTACAAGTATTTTATATGCAATACAAATGTATTTATTTTTGAGACCTAGGCTCAAAAATACCCTGGAAGACTATAAAGTCTGAAAGGGAAAAAGAAAAAACTTAAGAACAAATCTTAAGTTTAATAATTATACTAATTCTAGAATAACTTCTAAAGCAGAATCTCCTTTTCTTTCAGATTTCTTAATTATTCTAGTATAACCACCATTTCTATCTTTATATCTTGGTGCTAATTCATTAAATACTTTATCAACAGCCTTACTGTCATTATGTAAGAATGCTAAAGCAAGTCTTCTAGATACTAAAGTACCTTTTTTACCATAAGTTACCATTTTATCAAAAGTTTTTCTTACTTCTTTAGCTCTAGTTTCAGTAGTAACTATTCTTTCATTTTCAATAAGTTGTTTTGTTAAAGTAGCAAGCATACTTCTTCTATGCTTATTATCTCTACCTAATTTTCTATAAGCCATAATTACCTCCTTATATTAATTTTCATCTCTAAAGTTTAGACCCATGTCTTTTACTTTATCCATAACTTCTTTTAAAGATTTTTTACCTAAGTTTCTAATCTTCATCATTTCATTTTCAGATTTATCTACTAAATCTTTTAGAGTTAAAATGTTTGCTCTCTTTAAGCAATTATATGCTCTTACAGAGAAATCTAAATCATCTATTGAAGTTTCTAATATTTTAACACTAGGATCTTCACTCTTAGATATCATTAATCCTGTCTCATCTGCAATAGCATTTAAACTAGTTAATATTTCAAAATGTTCAATTAAGATTCTTGCTGCTAATGCTAAAGCTTCTTCAGGAGAAATTGAACCATTAGTCCATACTTCTAATATTAGCTTATCAAAGTTATTATTTTGACCTACTCTAGCAGTTTCTACTTCATAGTTTATTCTTTCTACTGGAGAATATAAACTATCAATAGCTATTGCTCCTATTTTTGTTTTATCATTTTGTAATAATTTCTTATTATCATCTGCTACTACATAACCTCTTCCTGATCCAATAGTCATTTCCATATTAAGGCTTCCACCTTCTACTAATGTAGCAATTACTTGGTCAGGATTTAAGATTTCGATATCAGCATCTTTCTCAATATCACCAGCAGTTACTACTCCTGGAGTATTTTTAGTAAGTCTAATTATTTTATTTTCATCTTTAGCATGATTCTTAATAACAATACTCTTTAAGTTTAATACAATAGCAGTTACATCTTCTACTACACCATCAATTTTTTGAAATTCATGAGCAACTCCATCAATTTTTACTGAAGTAATAGCATCTCCTGGTAATGAAGATAACATAACTCTTCTAAGTGCATTACCTAAAGTAGTTCCAAATCCTCTCTCTAATGGTTCTAATTCAAATTTACCATAATGAGAATCTTTTATATATTCTTTTACTTTATAATCTGGTTTTTCAAATTTTAACATCTTTGGATTCCCCTTTCCTAATTATCCACGTCTTCTTTTAGGTGGACGACAACCGTTATGTGGAATTGGTGTTTCATCTGTGATTGATTTTACTTCTAATCCTACAGTTTGTAAACTTCTAATTGCAGCTTCTCTACCTGAACCTAAACCTTTAACTTTAACGTTTACTGTTTTCATTCCAGCAGCAGTAGCTTCTCTACCAGCAGCTTCAGCAGCCATACCAGCAGCAAATGGAGTTGATTTCTTACTTCCCTTTACGCCTTGAGTTCCAGCAGAAGCCCAACTTACTACATTTCCTTCTAGATCAGTAATAGTTACAATTGTATTATTGAAAGTTGAATGGATATGTACTTCACCAGCAGGAATATTTTTCTTAGTTTTTCTTTTTCTTGAATTATATTTTCCCATATTTTCCTCCTAATTATTTTTTCTTATTAGCAACAACTTTTCCTTTACCTTTACGAGTTCTAGCATTTCTACTAGTTCTTTGTCCTCTTACTGGTAAATTCTTTTTATGTCTAGTACCTTGATAAGAATTTATTTCCATCTTAGTTTTAATATTTAAGTTAACTTCTCTTCTAAGATCTCCTTCAACTGTATACTTATCTACTTCTGTTCTTATTCTAGAAAGTTCATCATCAGTTAAGTCTTTTGCTTTCTTATTTAAGTCAACTTTAGCATTGTTAAGAATTGTCTTAGATAATTGTCTTCCTATACCATAGATATAAGTAAGAGATATTTCAATTCTTTTGTCGTTAGGTATATCTACACCTTTAATTCTTGCCATTATTTTTTCCTCCTATTAACCTTGTTTTTGTTTGTGTTTTGGATTTTCACAAATTACCATTACTTTTCCATTTCTTTTGATTATTTTACATTTGTCGCATATTTTTTTTACGGATGCTCTTACCTTCATTATTCATCCCTCCTATTTCTTATTATATACTATACGCCCTTGTGTTAGATCATATGGCGACATAGCGATAACCACAGTATCACCTGGTAAGATACGTATGTTGTTCATGCGCATTTTACCAGAAACATGGGCAACTACTGTGTGTCCCCCATCTAGTTCTACTTTGAACTTTCCTTGAGGTAAATTGTCAATTACTTTTCCTTCTACTTCAATTAGTTCTTCTTTACTCATAATTATCATCTCCTGTTAGTATTTCATAGCCATCTCTAGTTACAATAATTGTGTGTTCAAAGTGAGCAGATGGTTTATTGTCTCTTGTTATAATAGTCCAGTCATCATCTAGTAAGTATATCTTTCTCGTACCAGAAGTTAACATAGGTTCTACAGCAATTGTCATATTTTCTTTTAATATTATTCCTGTACCCTTTTTACCATAATTAGGTACACCTGGATCTTCATGAAGATTGCTTCCAATACCATGTCCTTCTAACTCTCTTACTACTCCTAGTTTATGACTAGTAGCATATTCTTCAATAGCATTTGATACATCTCCTAGATGTACTCCAGCTTTTACTTGTTTTAAACCTTCATATAAAGCTTTTTCAGTATGTTCTAGAAGATATTTCTTCTCACTATTTATTTCTCCTACTGGATAAGTCCATGCTGAGTCACCATGATAACCTTTATAACAAGCACAAATATCAAGTGTAACTATATCTCCATTTTTTAATTTTCTTTTACCTGGTATACCATGTACTACTTCCTCATTAACCGATATACATATACTAGCAGGATATCCTTCATATCCAAGACATGATGGAGTAGCATCTCTACTAATAATGTAATCATGAGCAAGTTTATCAAGTTCACCAGTTGTAATCCCTGGCTTTATATAGTCTTTTATGTACTGATGCGTATCATATACTATTCTGCCAGCAATTCTCATTAGTGATAATTCATATTCACTCTTAATTGTAATCATTATTTAATTACCTTCTTTATTTCATCAAAGATATCATCAGTAGTAATATTATCTACTTTTATTTTAAGTAAATTACCTTTCTTTTCATAATATTCAAGTAAAGGATAAGTTTCTTTCATAAAAGTATCAAATCTATTTATAAAAGATTCCTCATTATCATCACTTCTTGTTTTAAGTGATGAACCACAATTATCACAGATACCTTCTTTTAGTGGAGCATATTCTTTATTAATTAAATTATAAGATAGTCCACATTTAGAGCAAACCACTCTAGATAATGCTCTTTTCATAGCAAGTTCTCTATCTATATCAAGAAATACCACTAAACCATCATCATAATTTAATTCTTTTAAAATATTATCATAAGTCTTAGCCTGACTAATATTTCTCGGATATCCATCTAGGATAAAACCTTTTTTACAATCTTTAGCTTCAAGTCTTTTCTTTAGAAGTTTGGTAATAACTTCATCAGATACAAACTCTCCTCTTGCCATAGCGGATTTTATTTCCATACCTATTTTAGAAGAAGCTGCAATTTCATTTCTTAAAAGGTCTCCAGTAGATATGTGAGGAATATTATATTCAGTGCAAACTTTAGCTGATATGGTACCCTTACCGGCAGCAGGAGCTGCCACAAATATAATATTCTTCATTATCTTGCTCCTTTATAATTTCTATTTATTAAACTACTTTCTATTTGTCTACAAGTCTCAATAGCAACACCTACTACAATTAGTACTCCAGTACCACCAATTGATACTGATGTAGGTAATCCCGTATTTATAAAACTACTAAATACAATTGGAAGGCCTGCTATTATAGCCATAAATGTTGAACCTAAGAAAGTAATTCTATTTAATATTCTAGAAATATATTTTTCAGTTTCTACTCCAGGTCTAATACCAGGAATATAACCACCATTTTTATTTAAGTTTTTACTTAGTTCTTTAGGATTAATTTGCATATTTGTATAGAAGAATCCAAATACAAATATTAAGATTATATATAATACAAATCCAGTAGGTGTTGTATAATTAATATACTTTGTAACAAATACTGAGAATCCAGAATCTTCTCCTAGTAAACCTGCTATAAATGTTGGTATAGACAAGATTACTGATGCAAAGATAACTGGCATTACATTAGCGGAATTTAATTTAAATGGAATATAATTTTGTTTTGCACCATAAGCAGATGCAGTTCTATTTGAATATTGAATAGGAATTCTTCTTTCTGAACATTCTTCAAAGACAACTCCTACTACTATTGCAAGGTAGAATAAGATAAAGACAATAAACTTAATTATTCCTAAGAATAATGCTGTATTACCATCTAATATAAATGTACTAAATGTATCAATAAACATTTTTGGTACAGTAGATATAATACCAGCCATAATAATTAGTGATATACCATTACCAATACCTTTTTGAGTAATTTGATCTCCAAGCCATAATAAGAATGCTGTACCACCAGTTAAGAATAATGCAATCTTCATATATTCTAAAGTACCTGCTCCTTTTACAAAGGTAAATGCCATAGCAAATCCTTGTAAGAAAGCTAAAACAATACCAAGATATCTATTAATTTGATTAATCTTTTGTCTTCCTTGTTCCCCACTTTCCTTAAGTTCAGTAAAGTAAGGAATAATATCCATTTGTAATATTCCAGTAATGATACTAGCAGAGATATAAGGCATAACACCTAGAGCAAATATTGAAAAGTTCTTAAGTGCTCCTCCACCAATAGCATTATATAATTCCCATAATCCTAAGCTTGATATAGCCCCCTTAGTTCCAGGTACAGGAATTGTTGTACCTAGAGCAAATATTAGGAGTCCCATTAGTGTAAAACCAATTCTTTTCCTAATATCTTTATTTTTAGGACTAAAGATTAATTTTAGATTTTTAAACATCTAAATCACCTCAGTTTTTCCACCAATAGTTTCTATTTTTTCCTTTGCACTCTTAGTGAATGCATTAGCCTTAACAGTTAATTTCTTAGTTAGTTCGCCACTTCCTAATACTTTAACACCATCAAGTTCTTTCTTAATTAGACCTACTTCTTTTAATAAAGCAGTATCTACTACTGTACCATCTTCAAATCTATTTAAATCAGATACATTAACAGTACTATATACTGTTCTAAATTCATAATTGTTGAATCCTCTTTTTGATAATCTTCTAAATAGTGGTAATTGACCTCCTTCAAATCCAGGTCTTACTCCACCACAGCTTCTAGCGTTTTGCCCTTTCTCACCTTTACCAGAAGTTTTTCCAGTACCAGAACCAGGTCCACGACCTACTCTTTTTCTATTCTTAACTGAGCCATCAAGACTACTTAATTCATGTAATTTCATTATCTTAATTCCTCAACTTTCTTATCTCTTAAGTAAGCAACATGGTCTGGAGATTTTTGTGCTTTAAGTGCATTTAAAGTAGCTCTAGCAGCATTAATCTTAGTACTAGATCCTAAACTCTTAGATAATACATCTTTAACTCCTGCAAGTTCAAGTACATCTCTAACTGGGCCACCAGCTTTAACTCCAGTACCTTCTTTAGCAGGTTTAAGCATAACTCTTACCGCTCCTTCTTTAACGATAATATCGTGAGATATTGTTCTATTATCAATTAGGTCAACTTTTATTAAATTCTTACTAGCAGCCTGTGTAGCTTTCTTAACAGCATCTGGCATTTCTTTAGCTTTACCAGTACCAAGACCTACTAGTCCTTTTCTATTTCCTACTACTACAGTAGCAGCAAATCTAAATTGTCTACCACCTTTAACAACTTTAGTTACTCTTCTAATTTCAATTACCTTATCCTCTAGATCAGATTTTGGTTTAGAAGTTCTGTTATTATTTCTAGGTTTTTTCTTATCAAATTTACGATTTCTATTATCGTTTCTTCTACCTTCAGTTTTAACTTCAGTATTTTTTGCTTCAGTATTAACTTCAGTCTTCTTATTTTCTTCCATATTTTCTCCTCCTCTGTTCTAGAATTCTAATCCGCCTTCACGTGCAGCTTCTGCTAAAGCTTTAACACGTCCATGATAAAGATAGCCACCTCTATCAAATACAACGGTATTAATTTTTGCTTTTTTAGCTCTTTTTGCTATTTCTGCTCCGATTACTTTAGCAGCTTCTACATTACCACCATTTTTAAGATTTAATTCTTTTTCTAGTGATGATGCACTAACTAAAGTAACACCTTTAACATCATCGATGATTTGAGCTTCAATATTAGCATTAGATCTAAATACACATAATCTAGGTCTTTCACTAGTACCAGATAAATTTTCTCTGATTCTAGTATGTCTTATTTTTCTCATTTCATTTCTTGAAACTTTTTTAATCATACCTATATCCTCCTATTTATTATTTAGAAGCTTTCTTTCCTTCTTTACGACGAATTTGTTCACCTTTGTATTTAATTCCTTTTCCTTTATAAGGTTCAGGTTTTCTTACTTTTCTTACATTAGCGGCAAATTCGCCAACTTTTTCTTTATCAATACCTGATACTTCAATTTCAGTATTAGATATTCCTGTTATAGTAAGTCCATTTGGAACTTCCATAACAACTGGATGAGAATATCCTGCTGATACAGTAAGTTTATTTCCTTGTACATTAAACTTATAACCTACACCAACAATTTCTAATCCTTTCTTATAACCTTCACTAACACCAATAATCATATTTCTAATATTAGCATTAGTAGTACCATGCATAGCATGAGTAAACTTATCATTTTTAATCATTTCTACTACTACAGTATTATCTTCTACTTTAACATTAATACCTTTAACTAAATCTAAAGTAAGTTCCCCTTTAGGTCCTTTAACTGTAACAATATTATTATCAACATTTACATTAACATTTTCTGGAATACTTAAAACTCTTTTACCAATACGGCTCATTATTTCACCTTACCAGATATAAGCAACTACTTCTCCACCTAAAGATAATTTTCTTGCTTCTTTATCAGTCATAATACCTTTAGATGTAGAGATAATAGCAATTCCTAAACCATTTAATACAGTAGGTAATTCATCTTTACCAGCATATACTCTAAGTCCAGGTTTTGATATTCTCTTAAGACCAGTAATTACTCTTTCTTTATTTTTATATTTTAATGTTAATGTAATATTTTTTTGAACTCCTGCACCATCAATAGTATAGTCTTCAATAAATCCTTCATCTTTTAAGATTTTTGCTATTTCTTCTTTTACTTTAGATGTAGGAATTACAACTGAAGATGCTCTATTTTGATTAGCGTTACGAATTCTTGTAAGCATATCTGCGATTGGATCTGTCATTATAAATCCCTCCTTCTTTTATTGTTGGGTTTACCAACTTGATTTCTTTACACCAGGTATTTGACCTTTGTATGCAAGTTCTCTAAAACAAATACGACAAATTCCATATTTTTTAAGTACTGCATGTGGTCTTCCACATATTTTACATCTAGTGTATTTTCTAACCTTATATTTAGGTTCTCTTTCTGATTTAACAATCATTGATTTTCTTGCCATCTTATTATTCCTCCATTATTTCCTAAAAGGAACTCCAAGTTCACTTAATAAATCATAAGCTTCTTCATTAGTTTTAGCAGTGGTAACGATAACAATATCCATACCTCTTACTTTTTCAACTTCATCAAATTTAATTTCAGGGAAAATTATTTGTTCTTTAATACCAATAGTATAATTTCCTCTTCCATCAAAACTCTTAGGAGATAATCCTCTAAAATCTCTTACTCTAGGTAAACTAATACTAATTAATTTATCTAAGAAAGTATACATATTGTCTCCTCTTAAAGTTACTTTACAACCAATTTTGTGTCCTTCTCTTACTTTAAATGAAGCTATTGATTTTTTAGCTGTAGTTTCTACTGCTTTTAATCCAGTAATTTTTTCTAATTCATTTACAGCATTTTCTAAGTTTTTAGAATTAACAGTAGCATCTCCTACTCCCATATTAACAACGATCTTTTCGATCTTTGGAACTAGCATTGGAGTAGTATAACCATGTTTTTCTGTTAAACTTGGAACAACTTCTTTAATATATTTTTCTCTTAGGCGGTTCATACTTCGCCCTCCTTCCAAATTTCAGAACATTTATTAATTGTTCCTATCCTTTTTATTAGTTAATTTTTTCGTTAGATTTTTTAGATATTCTAACTTTATTACCTTTACTATCTTTTTCAATTTTTACTTTTGTAGGCTTTTTAGTTTTTGGATCTACTAACATAACATTAGATACATGAATAGCAGCTTCAGTTTCAATTATTTCACCATTACCACCATTATTTTTAGGTTTTAAATGTTTCTTAACTATATTAACACCTTCAACTATTACTTTAGAATCTAATATTTTAGTAATTTTACCTTCTTTTCCTTTATTGGAACCAGATACTACTACTACTTTATCGCCTGTTTTAAGTTTCTTCATAATTCCTCCTTAAATCCTATAGCACATCTTTAGCTAAACTTACAATCTTATTAAAATCTTTATCTCTAAGTTCACGTGCTACTGGTCCTAAAATTCTAGTACCTACTGGACTCTTATCATCTTTAATAATAACACAAGCGTTATCATCAAATCTAATATAACTACCGTCATCTCTTCTAACTCCTCTTTTAGTTCTTACTATAACAGCTTTTACAACTTTGCCTTTCTTTATAGTACCATTAGGAGTAGCTTTCTTTACTGTAGCAACAACTATATCTCCAATATTACCTGTTTTAACTTTACTTCCACCTAGAACTCTAATTACTAATACTTCACGAGCTCCACAGTTATCTGCGACTTTTAGACGCGTTTCTTGTTGTACCATATTATTTCCTCCTTCCGACTAAAGAGCTTATAGAATAACAGCTTTCTCTATTACTTCTACTAGTTCATATCTCTTAGTTTTAGACAATGGTCTAGTTTGGGCTAAGCGAACTTTATCTCCAACATGTGCCATATTATTTTCATCATGAGCAGCATATTTTTTAGAATATTTAACTCTCTTGCCATATAATGGGTGTTTCTTATAAGTTTCTACTTTAACAGTAATTGTTTTATCTGCTTTATCAGAAACAACAATACCAATTAATTCTTTTCTTTCTTTCATATTCTATACCTCACTTACCCTTCTCTTCTCTCATTAAGAATAGTTTTAATTCTTGCTACTTCTTTTCTAAGATCATTTATTCTTGAAGGTTTTTCAATCATACCAGTAGCCTTTTGCATTCTTAAACTGAAAAGTTCTTCTTTACATTCAGTAACTTTTTTATTAAGTTCTTCGGTGGTTAATTTTCTAAGTTCATTAGTTTTCATTTACTTCACCACTTTCTTCTTTCTTCACAAATTTACATTTAATTGGTAATTTGTGTGATGCAAGTCTTAAAGCTTCTCTAGCAGTAGCTTCATCTACTCCATCAATTTCAAACATTATTTTTCCTTCTTTAACAACGGCAACCCATACTTCAGGATTTCCTTTACCTTTACCTTGTCTTGTTTCAAGAGGTTTTTTAGTTAGTGATAAGTTAGGGAATATATTAATCCAAACCTTACCACCTCTCTTCATATATCTTGTCATAGCTATTCTGGCAGCTTCTATTTGGTTAGCAGTAATCCATGCTCCCTCTTTTGCCATTAAACCATAACTTCCAAAATGAAGTTCAGTATTTCCTTTTGCTTTACCTTCATAAGGTAGACGGAAAGTTTTTCTATGTTTAGTTCTTTTTGGCATCAACATGAGAATTACCTCCCTTACTTAGTATTTCACCTTTATAGATCCATACTTTTACTCCAATTTTTCCATAAGTAGTATCTGCTTCAGCAGTAGCATAATCGATATCTGCTCTTAGTGTATGTAGAGGAATAGTTCCTTCTGAATATCCTTCACCACGAGCAATATCAGCACCACCAAGTCTTCCTGATACTAATGTTTTAATTCCTTTTGCTCCAGCTTTCATAGTGTTTCTGATTGCCTTCTTTTGAGCAACTCTAAATGAAACTCTATTTTCGATTTGATGAGCAATGTTTTGTGCAACTAGTTCTGCTACCATATCTGGGTTCTTAATTTCTACTACAGATATTTGAACGTCTTCATGAGCTAGTTTAGATACTTCTTTTTTAATTTTTTCAATTTCAACACCACTTTGGCCAATAATTAAACCTGGTTTAGCAGCATATACAAAGATTTCACATCTTTTAGCATTTCTTTCAATGATAATCTTAGAAATATTAGCATTTTTAAATTTCTTATTTAAATATTTACGAATTTTATAATCGTTATTTAAATACTTAGCGAAATCATTTTCAGCATACCATTTAGATTCCCAGTCTTTATTGATTCCAATTCTAAGTCCTGTTGGACTAACTTTTTGTCCCATTAAAGTGTCCTCCTTCTTTTATTTTTCAGCCACTACTATAGTTATGTGACTTGTCTTATGATCGTTTCTACCTGTACGACCTCTTGAATCAAATTTGATTCTTTTAATTACTAATGCTTCATCTACGAAACATGTTTTAACATAAAGATTTTCTTCCTTCATGCCAAAATTATTAACAGCATTTGCAGTAGCACTTTCTAGTACTTTAGAAATAACTCTAGATGCTCTTTGAGGTTGGTTAGCAAGAATAGCTCTTGCTTCATCAACACTCTTACCTCTTATTAAGTTAATAATAAGTCTTGTCTTTCTAGGAGATATTCTAACTGTCTTAGCTACAGCCTTAGCTTCAGTTCTTTCCATTTCTAATTCCTCCTCTTAAGAAAATTATTTCTTGTCTGATCCGTGTCCGCCAAACTTTCTAGTAGGAGAAAATTCTCCTAATTTATGTCCAACCATATCTTCAGTTACATATACAGGAATAAATTCTTTTCCGTTATGTACTGCAAAAGTATGACCAATAAATTCAGGAAAGATTGTTGAACGACGTGACCAAGTTTTTATTACTTCTTTCTTACCAGATTCATTTAATGCTCTTACTCTTTTTAATAATCTATCAAAGACATAAGGTCCTTTTTTAATACTTCTAGCCATTATTTAATCTTCCTTTCTTTATTTCTTACGACGAGTCACAATATATTTATCTGACTCTTTCTTATTCTTTCTTGTCTTGTATCCAAGAGCTGGTTTACCCCAAGGTGTCATTGGTCCACTTCTACCTATTGGAGCTCTACCTTCACCACCACCATGTGGGTGATCATTAGGGTTCATAACAGAACCACGAACAGTAGGTCTAAATCCTTTATGTCTAGTTCTTCCTGCTTTACCTATTTTTACTAGTGAGTAGTCTTCATTTCCTACTACACCAATAGTAGCTCTACAAGTACCTAAGATTCTTCTTGTTTCACCACTACCTAATCTAATTAAAACATATTTCTCTTCTCTACCAAGAATCTGAGCAGATGCTCCAGCACTTCTTGCTAAGCTTGCACCTTTACCTGGTCTTAATTCAATATTATGGATTACAGTACCAACTGGAATATTCATAATTGGTAATGCGTTACCTACTTTAATATCAACATTTTCACCAGACTCAATAACTGTACCAACAGTTAATCCTTTAGGAGCAATGATATATGCTTTTTCTCCATCTTTATAAGTGATTAGAGCAATATTTGCACTTCTATTTGGATCGTACTCAATAGCAGTTACTATAGCAGTAATACCATCTTTTCTTCTCTTGAAGTCAATTAATCTATATTTTCTTTTTACTCCGCCACCTCTATGTCTAACAGTAATTTTACCTTGATTATTTCTACCAGTAGTTTTCTTTACAGGAACCGTTAAACTTTTTTCAGGAGTCTTTTTTGTGATTTCACTACCTGTTAATACAGATCTTTGTCTTGTACCAGCAGTCATTGGTTTATAAACTCTTATTGATGTTGCCATTACATTCCCTCCTTACTAGTCGAAACTAATAGTTTCACCTTTCTTTAAAGTTACTATAGCTTTTTTATATTTACTAGTCATACCAGTATATTTTCCAACTCTCTTTTTCTTAGGATGAGAATTAGTAATATTTACTTTTTCAACTTTAACACCAAACTTCTTTTCGATAGCTTGTTTAATTTCAGTTTTATTAGCTTTATTTGCTACTTTGAAAGCATATTTTCCTTCTGCTTCCATATTAGCAGTTTTCTCAGTAATAACTGGTGCTAAGATTATATCTAAATAATTATTCATTATTTAAGCACCTCCTCTAGCATAGTTAATGCTTCTTCTTCAATTAATAAATTATCTGAAGATATTAAATCAAATGTATTAATTTCGCTTGGTAAAACAACTTTTACATTAGCTAAGTTTCTAGCAGCTAAACAAACATTGTCAGTAAGTTCTTTAACACATACTAATACTTTATGATTAGTAAGATTTAATCCCTCTAATAAATTTACCATTTCTTTAGTTTTATTAGTTTCAAATTCAATAGTAGATACTACTACTAACTCTTTATCTAATACTTTATAAGATAATGCACTCTTAAGAGCCAATTTCTTTTCTTTCTTATTCATTTTCTTTGAATAATCTCTTGGTACTGGTCCAAATACAATACCACCATGTCTATAATGTGGTGCTCTAATACTTCCTTGTCTTGCATTACCAGTTCCTTTTTGTCTGTATGGTTTTCTTCCACCACCAGCAACTTCACTTCTAGTTTTAACCTTAGCAGTACCTTGTCTAGCTCCTGCCATAGCGGCAACAACTGCATCTTTAATTACTGCATCATTTGGTTCAATATTAAATATGTTATCTTCTAATTTTATATCCTTTACCTTTTCGCCTTTAAGACTTAAAACATCTATTTTCTTAGACATAATTTCCTCCTTTATCATCACAATTATTTTTCTTTATTATATAGTACCAATTATTCTGCTGTTTCTTGTGATGTTTCAACACTCGCTAGTTCTTCATTAATAGTTTCCATAGTTTCTTCTGCTACTTCTTCAGAAGTAACTCCTTCTTCGTAAACTACTAATTCTACTGGTTCATTTACTTTGTCACCAGTTTTAACTGAAGTTCTAACCAATACTAAAGAGTTTTTAGGTCCAGGAACACTTCCTTTAATTAAGATAACATTATTTTCTAGGTCTACACTAATAACTTCAAGATTTTGAATAGTTACTTGTTCATGACCCATATGTCCAGGTAATTTCTTTCCTGGTAAAACTCTCATTGGTAACAATGTACCCATTGAACCTACTCCTCTATGATATTGAGATCCATGACTCATAGGTCCTCTACTTTGATTGTGTCTTTTAATAACACCTTGGAAACCTTTACCTTTAGAAGTACCAGTTACATCAACCATTTCTCCTGCAGCAAAAGTATCAGCTTTAAGAACATCTCCTAAAGCATATTCGCTAACACTAGCACCTCTGATTTCCTTTAAGAAGCGCTTAGGGGTAGCATTTGCTTTTTTTAGATGACCAATTTCAGGTTTATTACTTCTTGATTCTTTCTTATCAACTGTAGCAAGTTGGATTGCATCATATCCGTCTGTTTCTTTAGTTTTGATTTGTGATACTACATTATCTTCAACTTCAATAACAGTTACAGGAATAAGTTTTCCATCAGTAGTAAATACTTCAGTCATCCCTTTTTTTCTTCCTAAGATTCCTTTCATTTTCTTCCTCCTATTAATTATTTTTTAATTTTTATATCAACACCACTAGGTAAATCTAAATGAGCAAGTGCTTCAATAGTTTCTTTACTAGGGTCTGTGATATCAATTAGTCTTTTGTGAGTTCTTTTTTCAAATTGCTCTCTTGAATCCTTGTACTTATGTACTGCTCTTAAAATTGTAATTTTTTCAATTTCAGTAGGTAATGGTACAGGTCCAGATACTACACCACCAGTTCTTTTAACAGTAGCTACTATTTTAGCAGCAGCACTATCTAGAACTCTGTGATCGTAAGCTTTTAATTTAATTCTCACTTTCTCCTTTGCCATTTTGTTGTCCTCCCTTCGCCTATATCTTGGTATAGACATAGCTCCGAACGAATTACCTGATATCCCTTTAATTTATTTGACAACTTAACCGGGTGTATCAGCAACTTCGCACATCTAAGCCAGTCACACTCCTACAATTATACCTTATAATTATATTAAAATCAAGTGAAAAAATAACTTTTTTTCACTTTTTTATTATTATTTGGTATTTTCTAGGAAAATCTATCGTTTTTCCTAGTCATTTATAGCCATTAAGTCTATAAATGATGCATCAATATGCCCTATTATATTCACAGTTAAAGCCAAAAGAAAAAGCACTATAAAGTGCTATAAAGTAATCTCTCCTAATCTTATTAATTCTACTACAGCTTGAGCTCTACCCTTAACAGATAATTTTTGCATAGTATTAGAAATATGATTTCTAACAGTTTTTTCACTAATACTTAATATATTAGCAATTTCTCTAGTAGTTTTATTTTCTATCAGTAATGAGAAGACTTCTTTTTCTCTCTTAGTTAATATACCTTTACTCATAAATACCTCACTTCCCTATAGGGTGGTATATACATATATTCATATTATTGTATTCAATAATTAGAATTAAGTGAAGTATTTTTAACTATTTTTAATAAGAACAACTATAACTATTACAACCACAATTACCTTGGTTATACGTTTGACAACCAAAAGCGGCATTCCTACATGTATTATATGAACTACAATATTTAGTTCTACTCCAATGCCCACAATTACACGTTCTTTGTTTATAAGAACATATTACCCTTTGCAAATCTTCTTGCTTATTTTTCGCCTTACATTGTTTTTCATTTAAAGTATATTTAGATGTATAATCTGCTTTCCAATCACTATAAGTATAATTCTTACAGGAACATGGATAAGCCGCCCTTGCATTATATGTCTCACATCCAAACTCTGCCCTTCTACAATAATATGTAGAAGAACAACTTCTATCCTTAACATAATAATTCCATATTGTCTTTTCCGTTACATTACCAGCTTTATCAGTACATCTTAAATATGTTCTTTTATTTCCAGAACGAGAACTCATTCCTTGTGATGTAGTAGTAGTTCCAGTCGTAACAGTACCATTATCATTCATATAAGCTTCTTTCATTCCAGAACCACTATCACTGCAACTTACCCACACTTCTTTTCCAGTACACCAAGTTGTTCCAGTCGAAGGTCCATAATCCATTGAAGGAGGTGTTGTATCTTTCCATATAGCATACAGCTTTAAAGTATTATTAGAAATTCCATATTGTCCATCTACATATTTCCAAGTACCACTCCATCCTGTCCAGTTATAACCATCATCCACGCCATCTGTTCTTGTTGTCCATCCAGCAAATGTATAACCTGTTTTAGTAAATGTATTACTACGAATTGCTGTATTAGTTCCATAATTAACAATCGTATTTCCCATACTTCCTGCTCCACCATTAGCATTATATGTTATTGTATATGTATTTACTTTCCAATTTACTCCTAGTACTACAGTACAATCTTTATTAGTAGCATCACAGAAGTCACTTGCTTTGTATACTACTGATTGATCATATGTTTTTCCACTTGTTGTACATCCACTTTTACATTTCCATTCTTCTTTGGATACGACAGAATATCCAGTTTTTGTTATCTTTAAATATTTTGAATAATTATAGTTAGGTAAACCATCAGAAGCTGTGCTACCATTATATTTTATCTTGAAGAAAGAATCGGAATAAGTACTTCCATTAGCATTTGTTCTTTCAATAATACCATTATTTTCTCTCCATTTATATGTATTGCCTGTTGAAGTAACAGTTGGTGATGTTAAGGAACCATTATTAGTACTAAATTTAATAGTAACTATATAGGCTTTTGTTATTGGATAATATGTTGCACTAGATGATATATTTTTACTTGTATTTGCATTCCAAGTACTTTTTGTAGCGTTTTTATTAGTATTCCAACCTATTATAGCGTATCCTTTTCTCTCAATAGTAGGTGAAGTTATACTACAATTTTGACCACTAATTGCATAACATGACTTGGTAATGTTACTTACTTCTCCACCTATTTTGTCAGCAGGTTCTTTAATAAATGTTATTGTATATTTATTTATAGTAAAATCTTTAGTACTTTCATTATAATTATTACTCTTATCTACTGTTCTAGCTGTTACTTTTACTTTTCCAGTAGTAGTATAACTTATATTTATCTGATTACTTGAAGATTGATACCAAATATTTTTTTCTATAGTTGTTGTATTACCATCACAAGTAAAGATATTATTACTTAG